>ERZ779645.53-NODE-53-length-66301-cov-4.135057_pt1 | contig 66301 bp, 50 predicted proteins | sample MGYA00511103_ERZ779645 | MGnify/ENA primary metagenome ERZ779645 (study PRJEB29588, sample SAMEA2158521) | human gut metagenome | biome: human gut; feature: human-associated habitat; material: faeces | place: Denmark | collected 2008/2010 ...
GTGAAAAATCTGACACGGCAAAATCCTGGGCAACTTTTTGTTGCTCAGGAACTTATAAATAAAGTTAAATTATAGTGTTGCGGAATTAAGGTTTATGTTATAGAGCATTGAAATGGAACGGCAAAAAAAACGTACTTTTGCATAAAATTTCATTATATATATGGGAAGAAAACGCAAAGAGCTCCCGGTTGTGGAGAACGTTGAGATAACAGGTGTGGCAGCCGAGGGCAAAAGCATTGCCCGCGTCGACGATATGGTGGTGTTTATACCATACGGGGCACCTGGCGATGTGGTCAACATAAAATTGGACAAGAAGAAGCGCAGCTACGCGGAGGCGCATATCGTTGATATGGTCAAGCCGTCGCCCGACCGCGTGACACCGGCTTGCGAGCATTTCGGCGTGTGCGGCGGATGCAAGTGGCAGCACATCCCCTACGAAAGTCAGTTGCGCTACAAGCGCGACCAGGTGGTCGACGCTCTGACACGCATCGCAAAGGTGGAGATTCCGGAAGTAAACCCCACGCTCGGGTCAAAAGAAACTTTCTGCTACCGCAACAAGTTGGAATACACGTTCTCATGCAAATGCTGGATCACGTTTGAAGACCTGCGCAGCGGACGCGAGATTGCCGACCGCAACGCTCTGGGATTCCACATCCCGGGCGCGTTCGACAAAGTGCTCGACATCAAGAAATGCTGGCTTCAGGACGATTTGTCAAACCGCATACGCCTGTTCGTGCGCCAATACGCGCTGGGAAAAGGATATGAGTTCTACGACATCAAGGCGCAGCAAGGACTCATGCGCACGCTGATGGTGCGCATCGCAAGCACGGGCGAAGTGATGCTGATCGTGGTGTTCGCACGACCGGAACAAGAGAAAATCAACGACTTGATGGGCGCCATTGCGGCTGAGTTCCCGGAGATTACATCGCTGCTCTACGTCGTAAACCAGAAGGTGAACGACACCATCGCCGACCAAGAAGTCATCACATATCGCGGACGCGACTACATCAACGAGGAAATGGAGGGACTCCAGTTCCGCATCGGCCCGAAATCATTCTATCAGACCAACTCCCTGCAGGCATACGAGCTCTACAAGGTGGCGCGCCGCATGGCATGCCTCAAGCCCGACGACCTGGTCTACGACCTATACACCGGAACCGGCACAATAGCCAACTTCGTGGCGCGGCAGGTGAAAAAAGTGGTTGGCATCGAATACGTGCCCGAGGCGATTGCCGACGCGAAACTCAACTCTGAGGTCAACGGCATCGACAACACCATCTTCTTTGCCGGCGACATGAAGGACGTGCTCACCGACGGATTCATCGCCGAGCACGGACGTCCCGACGTGATGATCATCGACCCGCCACGCGCAGGAATGCACGAAGACGTGGTCAACGTGATTCTAAACGCCCGCCCGGAACGCATCGTCTACGTCAGCTGCAACCCGGCGACACAAGCGCGCGACCTCGCCCTCATGGACGGACTCTACCGCGTGGATGAAGTGCAGCCCGTCGACATGTTTCCACACACCCACCACGTTGAAAACGTAGTGCGGATGACGCGCAGATAAGCCTCTGCCCCATCACCAAAACAGCCCCGGAGAATCAATGGTTTTCTCCGGGGCTGATGCTTTTGATGATTGGGATTAGGGCGTTGCGCTACCACGCCGCGCTTTCGTGAATCAAGACCAAGGTCTTGACCAAAAGGCTTCAATCGCTAACGCATATACTTCATTTACCCGTTGGCGGAATTAAATAAGCGCCGATTTTAACTTTGCCAACGGGTTTTAATAATTATTGATCAGCGTGTGCTTGATTTTTGCACACTCTGATTATTATATTTGCGGCGTAGTGTTTCAGAATCGAGAAATTTTGCTAAATAACAGTGGCGATTCTCAGAAAATTTCACTACATTTGCAAATATCATTCGCTCGGCGAAAAGACCAATAACAATACTTCAAAAACTATACAGAAGCTCCGTTGTTACTGATATAGGCTTTGGTCGGCCTTTAGGTGCCACAAGGGGGCTCATTAATTATATGCAAGATAGCAAACACACATATAAGCTTGTTGATTTATTTGCAGGTTGCGGTGGCCTTAGCCTTGGTTTAGAACAGGCTGGGTTTACGCCTTGGTTTGTTAATGAGATTGTGCCACAGTTTGCACAAACTTATAAAGCAAACCATACGTTGAGCGATGAACACTATTTCATCGGAGATATTGCTGAACTTAACGAACAATTCGACAAATTTCAATATCTACTTGATGATATTACTCTTGTTTGTGGTGGTCCTCCATGTCAAGGTTTTTCTATGGCTAATCGCCAAAGAATACTTGACGACCCAAGGAACAGCCTGTACAAACAATACCTAATCTTTCTCAGCAAGGTAAAGCCTAAATTTTTCATCATGGAGAATGTTAAAGGCATGATGAAAAAAGTTGACGAGATTCTCCAAGATTTCAAGGATTATCTTGGAGATGATTATTTGTTTGACTACGCATTGTTAAAAGCTCAAGATTTTGGCGTACCCCAAAATAGAGAGCGTTTTATTTTGATTGGCAATTGCGTTGGTGTGTCACCATCGGACATATTTGCAGAAATCGCCAATCAAAAAAGATTGCCGTTTGTTCTTAAAGATGCTTTAGTCGGTTTACCTGCCTTAGAGCCACGCAAAGTCAAGGGAGCAAAAGACGTTGAAGACATTAAATCAGGTCTTACTGAAAGAGAATTTACTTATATTCGCAATAGTTTTTATAAGTTTATCAATGGTGATAGAACAATCACTAAACTTTACAACCATAAAAACAGGTACAACAATGAGCGAGATATTGAAATTTACCGCAGACTTCCGCAGGGTGCAAATTCCCTTCATGAGTCAATCGCTGATATAATGCCTTATAGTCGCAGGAACGACATTTTTAAGGACAAATACTTCAAATTAGATGAAAATCAAATTTGTAAGACAATAACATCTCATATGAGATTTGATTGTAATATGTATATACACCCTTGGGAAGCCCGAGGATTAAGTCCTCGTGAAGCAGCGAGAATACAAACATTCCCTGATGATTTTGTTCTCACTGGAGCTCAAAATCAATGGTATGCCCAAGTTGGAAATGCAGTGCCTGTTAAGTTAGCCGAAGTTATAGGCACTGCAATAATGAAATTTATTGAACAAAAATGACGCACTTAGAATTATTTGCAGGTATAGGTGGATTCCGTCGAGCATTAGATTTACTAACGCTTGACGGCATTATGCCATTTAAGTGTGTTGGATATTCTGAGATAGATTCTAAGGCTAAACAAACTTATTGCGCAAATTACGATACTTCTGGTGAGGTGGATATGGGTGATATTGTTGCATTTACATCTGATAGCAACAATATTAGAAACTTACCGCACTTTGACTTACTTACTGGTGGCTTCCCTTGCCAAACATTTAGTGTAATGGGGCAGCAATTAGGTTTTAATGAGGAAAGAGGTTTAATGTTTTTCCGAATCATGGACATCGTTCAAGCAAAACGACCTAAATATGTTTTGCTTGAAAATGTAAAAAACCTTTATCGTCATGACAACGGAAATACATTTGCAAGAATCAAACAAGAACTTAACTCTGTTGGATATAGTGTGTACGTCAATATATTCAACACTCTTGATTTTAAGCTTCCTCAGAAACGAAGTAGAGTGATAATATTCGCCACCACCGAAAATATGCCCTCTAATTTTGAAACTCGTTTCACTTCAGAAGCAATCAAGGCATTTTTTGAACAGGAGTACAAATCATCGAGTGTATCTCATTATGAATCTACATTAGAAATTCTATCAAAGGTCGTTGATAAGAAATATTTCTTATCAGAGCGACTGAAGCCTACGATTCTTGCTGACGGGTCAGCTGGATTTAAGTCAAAATCTGACATAAATCAGCTAATAGCAAGACCTTTAACAGCATCTATGCATAAAATGCATCGCGCTTGTCAAGACAATTACTATAGTCAAGACTTTATTGATTCAAATGGCGCAATAAATCATGTACTTGATTATACAAAGGAACAGCTTGCGCAATTAGATATAAGGAAATTAACTCCGCAAGAAGCCTTTATGCTTCAAGGTTTTCCTGCCGAATTTGCGACTTCAGCTCAAAAAGCAAAAGTCGCAAATGGAGCTTTATATAAGCAAGCTGGAAATGCAGTAAGCGTAAATGTTATTTATGCCATAATGCTTTTTTTGATAAGGAATAATATAATACACGAATAATATGGAAGGACTTAAAAAAATAGTAAGCCGCCAAGATGCTTATTTCAAACTTTCTCCAAGTACTTCAAACGAAACAAGTATAAATCTTGCGAATGATATAGCCACCTATATCTCCGATGAAAGTGGAGAGGTGACTTTTACATTGTATCGTGAAGATTTTATACAAGCACTTTGCTCGTTGTGCTTGACCCCTAACATTTATTACAAGAAAGAGTCTACTCCAACTAAAGCACAAGAGATATTTTCAGAATTGTCTAAACAGGTTAATGCCCAGTTTGACAATAAGGATAAAGTTACATATTCTGTGTATCTATTTATTCGTAATGATGGGCGAAACTATCTCAACAATTTGAAGCAGTCCAATGGCTTCAATCTTCGTTCATTTTTGATTGAAAAGTTTTCAACTCTTCATTTCATCAAAAATAGTAGTGGCGAAATTACTATCCGTTTAGAAACATCTTTCACCGAAGATTCTGATTTCACCAAATTAAACCAGCCATTGTATTTCGGAGATAATGTTACTGCATCCTCTTCTCGCCAAATCATTTATTATGGCGCACCGGGCACAGGCAAGTCTCACACTATAAAAGATGAAACAAAGGACGAAGATGTCGTAAGAACAACATTTCACCCTGATACCGACTACTCAACGTTTGTTGGTGCTTACAAACCCACAACCATTGAGGAAGTGCGAACTACCGTTATTGGCACTCGTGCCGTGCCTGTAGAAAATCCCGACGGCTCGGTTTGCACCCAAACCAAAATCGTTTATGATTTTGTGATGCAATCATTTCTCCAAGCCTACGTTAACGCTTGGAAGAAATATGCGGTGCAAACGCTTGAACAAACTGAGCCGGCACGACAATTCCTCATTATTGAGGAAATCAACCGAGGCAACTGCGCACAGATATTCGGCGACCTTTTCCAATTGCTTGACCGCAATGAATATGGTTTCTCCGAATATCCTATTCATGCCGATGCAGATATGCGGCGTCAACTTGCCAAGGCTTTTGACGGCTTGAACATCGGCATGGCAGACGACATAAATGCCATTTACAACGGCAAAGATATTGTCGGTCAGGTGCTTCGTGGCGATATACTTCTGTTGCCCAACAACCTCTATATTTGGGCAACTATGAACACCAGCGACCAATCATTATTCCCAATCGACTCCGCTTTCAAGCGTCGCTGGGATTGGAAATATATGCCTATCTCAAACGCCAACAAAGGTTGGACTATTGCGGTGAACGGCAGCACATACGATTGGTGGCAGTTTGTTGAAGCAATCAACAAAGAGATTGACAGCACGACCCACTCCGAAGACAAAAAACTCGGCTACTTCTTCTGCAAGGCTGACAACGGAGTTATCAACGCAGAGCGTTTTGTCGGCAAAGTAATTTTCTACATTTGGAACGACGTTTTCAAAGACTACGACTATGAAAACGCAATCTTCAACAATGGCGAAAAGAAAATTGCTTTCCACGAATTTTATATCCCCGACGGCAATAACTCAATAGTTGTAGAGCCTATGGTTGCTAAATTTCTCGCCAACCTCGGAGTTGCGCCACTCAATGGCAATGACGATGATGACGATGATAAGCAGCCCGACAATAGTCCTGTGGAGCAAGGTACAGTGATTAAAGTAAACGGTCAGCAAATACAAAAGTATAATGCCTTAGCCTATACAGCTGTCTCAGAATATGTAAAGTTGAATCCGACCAAGACCGCTGACGAGGTGGCTGCGGCATGGAAACAATTTGTATCATACAATCCGACAAGTTGGTTTATTGTTACCGAACCGGAACGTGCAGAATTATCCTCACGATACGCCAACTATAGTTATGAGATAAAATGCGCCGACGGCAAGTCGGTATGGGTTAATAAGGACGGTTGGAGAAGAGAGACGGAAAAGAATCCGCGCGACACAGTCAAGGAGCTTATGGTTGCCGTTAACGCCAAGCCGGAATTGGGCATAACAATTACTATCGAAAACGTTTAGTTGTATGCGCATACTTATAGAAGAACATCAATACGCAGTAAGCGAGGTTAAGGACATTCTCTATGGCATTGATGCCTTGGAGAATGTGGAGGGTATGGTGAGTATCCACTACGTCGGCTACTACTACAATGCCCTGCTCGGCGACTGCGTGTTTATTCTTCCTAAAGTATTGCTCAAAGATGTAAATGGTGCGGAGTTGGTATTCGGCAAATACCGCCCAGAAGATATATTGCACCTTGAAAAATCAAAACCGCTCGAAAAAGATGAAAAAGATTTCATCTACAAATTTGCAGTTTGGATTTACCGTGCAATCGTGGTCTTTGAGCAAGACAAGCGCAATGATACAAGCATAGTGTATCATCGCCAAATGTCGAAAGTCGGCACTTCAAGCCGACGACTGAGCAACACCTACCTTGACATTCTGTTATCCATTATCCAATGGGCTAAGGATAACCAAAACTTTGTCTTCACCATTGTGAAGAATATGCACAGCGGACTGAACAAGATAAACTGGAATCGCACCATTGCCACTCAGACGGCAATTATCCAGGACGAAGAACCGATTTATCTTAATCCTGTCAACAAGAAAAGGCAAGTCAACTTCGATGAAGAGTTGCTCATCATCTTTTACTCTACCCTCAATTACATCAAAGAGCATTTCGGCTTTGAGATAAACGTGGCTTGCCAATTCCAACTAATAACCGGGAAACGCTTTGAAACATACATCAACGGCTTCGGCAAGACAAGACTTTTGCAGATAAAGTATAAATACTTTTCCGACAAAGCCTTGCAGTTGTGGCAACTCTGCTTTGCGTTCTTCGACCAATCACGCCAAGTGGCAGTGAGCACCGACAAAAAAGAGTATCTGCTTGTCAAAGACTTCTACATCGTATTTGAAGCCATTATTGACGAACTTGTCGCCGACAATCCGTTGCCCGACAAGATGCAGAAAAAGCAGGAGGACGGCAAAATCGTTGACCACCTCTTCACCGCCCAAAGTCTTATCAATGCCGAAAACAAGCAGACCTACTACATAGGCGACTCCAAGTATTACAAGATAGGTCACGAACTCACTTCGGAATCTATCTATAAGCAATACACCTATGCTCGCAATGTCATTCAGTACAACCTCGATTTGTGGAACAACGGTGTTGAACCTGATAGCAAGATAAAGTTGGTTGATGATCTAACCGAGGGTTATAACATCATACCCAACTTCTTCATCTCTGCCAAAATGGACGAGGGCTTCGATTATACCATTGACGGCATAGAAAAAACCGACCGCAAAAAGAACCGCCACACGTCGAAACATTTCCCCAACCGATTGTTTGACCGTGACACGCTTTTGCTGTTTCACTACGACGTGAATTTCTTATTCGTGCTTGCCCTTTATGCTCGTAACAATGCGAGCCATAAAGCCAAATGGAAACGTGACATAAGAGCGAAATTCCGTAGTGAAATTCAAGAATGGCTTCAGCAAGATTTCAACTTCTATGCGATGAAAGCGCACCCTGATGTGAATGGCGAAACCTACATCAAGGAACACTTCAAAGAGCTTCTCGGTAAGGTTTACACACCTTTTACCGATAAGAGTCTCTATTCGCTTGCGCTTGATTCATCGCCCAAGTATGCCGAAGATAATGCAACCTTGCTTGCGGAATTAGGCAAATACTTCTTCTTGGACGAGTGCAAAATGGGTACTAATCCTAATGTTGCCCTCGAAAACGTAATTGCCCAAGGTTATACACCAATGCCACAACCCGAAAAGAGCGGTGTGCTTATGGTGATGATGGAGCAATACGACAACAAGCGACCACGCTTTGCCAATGGCAAAATTGCTATCGGCATCAAATATACCAAAGACAGTATGGCAATAGTGGAAAATCTTCAGCGCATAGGCTATCTGCTTTTCCACACTCGCAAGGATGCCGGGCAGCACCTCTTTGCCATTGAGGGCGATTGCAAGACCATAAGCGGTGATGAAATCGAAGATGACCGTTACAAAAATATCGGAACGGCTCAACTGTTCATCTCCGTAAACCTTGGCGAAGAATTGGACGCTTCAAGCCTACATTCTTCGTATAAGAAATACACACCCGAAACTCGCTACGATGCTCAATTCGAAGAATTTAGCAAGTTGGTAACGAGTGTATAAAGAATTTCCGAAAAAATCTCTTCGTTAATTTTTGACGTTATACTATGGCTAAAAAGAAACGCAAAGCTAAATCTTATCCTATAAAGAAAGTCTACCAAATTAGCCTTCCTTTATTTGTTATACCTCTAAAAAAAGAAGATAATGGATTATTTGGTGCTTTAGACGAAAAACAAATGGTTGATAACTTAAAAATAGTTCTTGACAAATTTCCAGTAACCCAATTAGCAAGTAGAGGAAAATCAAAAACCACCCACATCACAAGTTTGGAATCAACTGTTGTTGATATAGGCGATAAAAAAGCTCTCTTGGTTAGAGCCAGTGTTTTTGATTCTGATTTAGACGACACTTATATAAATGATGGCTCTAACAAAACAAAAGTTGGAGAGTCAAGCAGAATTGGTGGAGAAAAATACTTTATCCTATTTTACCCTCGCATTGAGGGTCAAGATAGTGATAAGTATATTTACACTTGGCTTCAAATCGTTTATGAAGACCCAACACACCCTACAGGAGTTGCTACATCAGTGGCAAAAAAAATTGTCCAATCTCAAATTCAAACAGAGCCATTTAATGTTAAACTTCAATCTGCCATAGATGATTTTAAGGCTATTTCTGTTTGCCCAGAAGTTCAAGTTAGATTAGTTTCAACTCATCATGAAAGTGATAATAAGTTTCCGTCCTATCAATCTTACCTAATGGATGTTAAGGTCAGAGAGGAACGAACTTACACCTATTCTAATATGCCACAAGATAAGGTTGAAAGCTTATTGAAGGACAATTCTGATGATGGAGAAGTTGTCATTCAAAAAAAAGCAATTTTTGGTAAGAAAGAATACCATGTGAAACGAGAAAGATTTGATGAACATTCAGCTTGGAGGGAAAGCGTTGAACAACTATTTAACTCAAAACATGAAGTAACCCGTGAAGAAGTTAAGTCAGGTAAAATATCAGACCCCAAATATGTAGTAGAAGTATTTACTTCTGTATTATCAAACTACTTATCGAACAAGTAACATGGACGTTCAATCCTTAGTTGATTTATGTACTATTCAGCTTGCTTTAATAGGTATCAGTTTTTCTATATTTACAATTCTACTTTCTTTGATAATAGGTAAATTTGAAGTACTGAACAATATCGCTACGCAGATAAAGCAAGGTAACCACAGTCCTGAACTGAAACAAACTGAGCATTTTTGTATAAAGAATATTCGTCAACTAAAAAAAATGTGTTTGTGCTCTGTTATCGTATGCTCTGTTTCTACGGTATTAACTATTTTGCTATATATTGTTAAGTCTTTCACTATACCCAATGTGCTATATGTAGTACTTGTTGGGGTAAACATCTTAGAGATTATTGGTGTTTTGATTCTTATGATTATTGTTTTTTATTCATATTTTAGAAATACTCGCTTGGATTAAACTATTTGGGCGTTGCACTTCCACGCCGCGCTTTCGTAAAACAGAGCCTATGGTCTCTACCGTTCGGTTTCTATACCTAACGCATAACACCTCGGAGTGATACCACCTCGGGGTGCGTTGTTTTTGTAGAGGTTGTCGGGCGGTGAGCGTCGAGGGGTGCTGAGTCTGTCCTCAAATCGTGATTGTGGATGTTGGCGGTCGAGTGGTCGCTGCTGATGAGTGCGGAGTGTAGATTGGGGCGGACGCTTTCGAGCCGTGTGGATTGTGTCGCTTTACCGAACATTTTCGATAAGAGTTTGAGTTGAGCCAAGGCTTGCGAAAGAAACAGCAATCAGAATTTTGTCCGAGGGGCACAGTTTGATAGAGGCATAACTTTGGACGCCCCCAAAGATTTAAATCCACGCAAGATACTGGTTTCCACGACTTTCCATCGCCATTTTCAATCCTCGCGCCTTATTTTACGCCGATATTTTTTGCCTCTCTGAAATAATATGATTAATTTCGCACACAAATTCTTCACTTGTGCAGTTTGAAGACAAAAAGTAAATATGGTGAAAACAAGAGATAAACTAATCGACATTGCCCGTCAGCTCTTTGCCCACAAGGGCATCGAAAACACGACGATGAACGACATCGCCATCGCCGCCGAGAAGGGTCGTCGCACCATCTACACTTATTTCAAAAACAAGCGCGACATCTACAACGCTGTGGTAGAGACTGAAAGCGACAAGGTGCTGAGCAAGCTCAGCGAGATAGCGAAACTTCAGATTCCCGCCGACGAAAAGCTGATGGAATTCATTTTCCAACGCTTTGACGCGATGAAAGACCTCGTGCATCGCAACGGCTCGCTGCGCGCCGGATTTTTCCGCGATGTGCGCAAGGTGGAGCGCGCCCGCAAAGTCACAAGCCCCAAGGAAGTGCACATTCTCGAAACTATACTTCAGGAAGGCGTCGACAGCGGCATTTTCCGCATCAAGCACGTCGACAAGACGGCCATGGTGATGATTCTGTGTCTGCAGGGTCTCGACGTGCCCTACATCCGCGAGAATTTCCGCGAGCTGGGCATAGAGAAAGACAAGCTGCGCGACTATCTGAGTGATTTTATTTTATACGGCATCAAGCAGTGACAAGCGTGTGCCGGACATTTGAATTTTAAATAACAACTTTTTAATTATACAGTTATGAAATTATTGGAAGGAAAAGTTGCACTCATCACAGGTGCAGCAAGAGGTATCGGAAAAGCAATTGCATTGAAGTTCGCTTCTGAGGGTTGCGACATCGCGTTCACCGACCTGGTAATCGACGAAAACGGAAAGAAAACAGAAGAAGAAATAGCAGCTTTCGGCGTAAAGGCTAAAGGTTACGCCTCAAACGCAGCCGACTTCGAGGCTTGCCACAACGTGGTGGCTGAAGTGGTGAAGGACTTCGGCCGTCTCGACATCCTCGTAAACAACGCCGGCATCACAAAAGACGGCTTGATGATGCGTATGTCGGAGGCTCAATGGGACGCTGTGATCGGCGTCAACCTGAAGTCTGCGTTCAACTTCGTTCACGCGGTGACTCCAGTGATGATGCGCCAGCGCACAGGCTCTATCATCAACATGGCATCGGTTGTTGGCGTACACGGCAACGCCGGTCAGGCAAACTACTCTGCATCAAAGGCCGGCATGATCGGCTTGGCTAAGTCGGTGGCTCAGGAGCTCGGCTCTCGCGGCATCCGCGCCAACGCAATCGCTCCTGGCTTCATCATCACCGACATGACAGCCAAACTCTCTGACGAAATCAAGGAAGAATGGTGCAAGAAAATTCCATTGCGCCGCGGCGGCACTCCGGAAGACGTTGCAAACATCGCCACATTCCTCGCTTCCGACATGTCTTCTTACGTGTCGGGACAGGTTATCCAAGTGGACGGTGGCATGAACATGTAGCAGCATCCGAAACCTGCGTTATAGAAAAACCGGAACAGCTGTTCCGGTTTTTTTTGTTTTGCGCAGACGCCAAGTTTCACTATTTATATGTAAATTTGCGCGATTATTTATCATTCTGAAAAATGGAACACAATCTGTCGAACATCCAATTATACGCCTACGCATGCCTGATTTTCATCATCACCGGCGTTGTCTGCGGAATTGTCAGATGGAATCACATGTGCCGTCCGTTCAACGAAAATGGCGACTTCCACTACCCTGCCCGCCGCCTGGTGTCGTTCTTCTACATCGTCATCGCGCTTGAATTCCCATACGTTCTGAGTCCGATGACTCCCGACTACTGGACATACGTGAAAATTTTCGGCATAATCTTCTATCCCGTCTGTATGACAACCCTGTTCAGCAGCTACTTCTTTCGGAAACGGCTGCGCGACAGCATTCTGCTGAAAACATATCAATTCTCTGCATTTGCATTGCTCCTGTCGCTGCTCGCAATAGCTCTGACAATGGGCGGACACGTCCTGACCGACGCCGGAACGCCTCTGATGGCTGCTATGGGCGGCTTCAGCCTGCTGTTCTCAACGCTGTCGGTGCACATCACCAACCAGCTGAAACGCACCATCGACAAATTCAACACCGACAACTACTCAAACGTGGAGGACTTCCCCTACAGATTCGCCCAACTGGTGCTCTACCTGCCGCTCTGCTGGATTGCACTGATGTGGGCTGTATTTGTCTCCGACAGCCGTTGGTGCAAACTCGCCGTCGACCTTATCACGTCGGCAGCGATGATCTATATGCTGTGCATAATCCTGCACCCGCAACAGCTGTTTACAAACAAACAGGAGCCCGACCCGGCAAACGACGGCAGCAATGACACCGCCACGACCGATTCGCCGTCGGAAATAGACGCCATCGGGAACGAAGTGCTGTCGATAATACTCCGCCGCTACCGCGAGCCGCATCTGCAGAAATCGGAAGTGCTGTCGGAAATCCCGAAAGGCAAAGTCAACGCCGCAAGCAAATACATAACCCAACTGGGATACTACAACCTCGTGAACATGTTCCGCCTGCAGCACGCCGCCCTCTACAAGGAGGCGCATCCGGCGGCAAAACAGGAGGAAATTGCCGAAGAGTCGGGATTCTCGTCGCGCACGGCATACTACAAGGCGCGCAAAAGCGTGGCGGCAATCGACGACAAAATCGTGAAGAGTGTGAAACTTTAAACCCGTTGTACAGACATGACTTTCGAACCTTTAGCAGAACGCTTGCGACCGAAGTCGCTCGATGAATATATCGGACAGAAACACCTCGTCGGAGAAGGATGCATACTCCGCAAGATGATTGAGTCGGGACACATCTCCTCTTTCATCCTGTGGGGACCTCCAGGCGTTGGCAAGACCACACTCGCCAAGATTATCGCCTCTCAAGTGCAGGCTCCGTTCTACACGCTCTCCGCCGTGCATTCCGGAGTGAAGGACGTGCGCGACGTGCTGACGCTATGCAAACGCGACGCCTCGAGCATGTTCAGCCAGCACCGCCCAATCCTTTTCATCGACGAAATCCACCGCTTCAACAAGTCGCAACAGGACTCGCTGCTTGCCGCCGTGGAAACAGGCACAGCCACGCTGATTGGCGCCACCACCGAAAACCCGTCGTTTGAAATCATCCGCCCGCTGCTGTCGAGAGCGCAGGTCTACGTGCTGAAGCCGCTGACAGACACCGACTTGAACGAGCTGCTGCATCGCGCCATCACATGCGACAGCGAGCTGAAGCAACGCAAGGTGGAGGTGGTCGAGACCGACGCACTGTTCCGCTTTGCCGGAGGCGACGCCCGCAAGATGCTCAACATCCTTGACCTGCTGAGCCAGTCGGTGGGCGACGACGAGCCTATCGTGGTGCGCAACGACATCGTCACCGAACGGCTGCAACAGAACCCCATGGCATACGACAAAGGCGGAGAGATGCACTACGACATCGTCTCGGCTTTCATCAAGAGCATCCGAGGAAGCAATCCCGACGCTGCGGTCTACTGGCTTGCACGAATGATTGCAGGCGGCGAGGATCCGGCATTCATCGCCCGTAGACTGGTCATCTCAGCTGCCGAGGACATCGGACTTGCCAATCCAAACGCACTGCTGCTCGCAAACGCCACCTTCGACGCCCTGCAGAAAATCGGCTGGCCGGAAGGACGCATAATCCTCTCGGAATGTGTCGTGTATCTCGCCACATCGCCCAAAAGCAACTCTGCATACAACGCCATCAACGAGGCGCTGGATTTTGTCGACCAAACGGGCAACCTGCCTGTGCCGCTGCATCTGCGCAACGCTCCGACAAAACTGATGAAAGAGATGGGCTACGGCGCAGACTACAAATATCCGCACTCCTATCCCGGAAATTTTGTGGAACAGGACTATCTGCCGCACGAAATCAGCGACAAAAAGTTCTGGAACGCCTGCCAAAATCCGCAAGAAGCAAGAATGACGGAAAGAATGGATGCTTTATGGAGTAAACATAAATAAAGAAACAAAAAATATAAAACTACTATGCTTACAAAGAAAATAACAGACGGTATATATTATGTAGGTGCAAACGACCGCACCACAACAAGATTCGAGGGATTGTGGCCGCTGCCCTACGGAGTGTCGTACAACTCCTACCTTGTGGCTGGCAACGACAAAACCGCAATCATCGACGGCGTGGAAATATCCCACGCTTTCGAGCAGATTGCCCAAATCAAGAAAATCCTGCACGACAACGCTCCCGACTATCTCATCGTCAACCACATGGAGCCTGACCACACCGGTGCCGTGCAGACACTGCGCGCCGCGTTTCCCAACCTGACAATCGTGGGCAACGCAAAGACAATCGACATGCTCAAAGGATACTACGGCATCTGCGACGGCACGCTGACCGTGGCAGACGGCGACACCATCGACCTCGGCGGCAAGACTCTGAAATTCGCGCTCACTCCGATGGTGCATTGGCCTGAGACTATGATGACCTACGCCGTAGAAAACAAAACCCTGTTCTCTGGCGACGCCTTCGGTTGCTTCGGAGCCCTCAACGGAGGCATCATCGATGAAGAGATGGACACTTCTCTATATTTCCCCGAAATGACCCGCTACTACTCAAACATCGTCGGAAAATACGGACTCCCCGTACAGAAAGCACTGCAGAAACTGAGCGGTGTGGCAGTGGACTACATCTGCTCGACTCACGGCCCGGTATGGCACCGACAAGCCACGGAAGTGATAGGCATCTACGACCGCCTCAGCAAAGGCGAAAGCGAGAACGGCGTGGTAATAGCATACGCCTCAATGTATGGGCACACCGAAGAGATGGTCGAGGCATTCGCCCGCATGCTCGCGGAAGAAGGAGTCAGAAACATCCGTATCCACAACGTTTCGTATGCCGACGAGTCGTTTGTCATCAGCGACATCTACAAATACAAAGGGCTTGTCATCGCATCGCCAACCTACAACGGCTCTGTCTTCCCCCGCATCGACTCCCTGCTTAAGTCGCTCGCGCTGCGAGGCGTAGGGGGCAAAGTGTTTGCGCGCCTCGGGTCGTTCACATGGGCAGGTGCCGCCACCAAGACCATCGACAGCATGACAGAGAAGCTGAAACTCACCGTCGTCGGCAACCCCGTGGAGATGAAACAAAGCTGCACAGCCGACACCGTCGAGGCCTGCCGAGCACTTGCCAAAGAATTTGCAGAAGCACTCAAAGCGTAATCCTTTGAGATTTCCCATATTTTGACTACTTTTGCAAAAATTATCTAACTTATGGCAGAATCTACACTTTTGAGCAGACTTGACGGCATCGACGCCCGCTTTGAGGAGGTAAGTCTACTGATTACCGACCCATCGGTTATCAGCGACATGAAGCGCTTTGTCAAGCTTACCAAAGAATATAAAGACCTTGAGAAGCTGACCAAGGTCACTTCTAAATACAAACAAATGCTGCGCGACATCGAGGAGGCACGCGAAGTGCTCGACACCGAGACCGACCCCGATATGCGAGAACTGGCAAAAGAAGACCTTGACGCCAATACCGCCGCCCTTCCGGAAATCGAGGAGGAAATCAAACTGTTGCTTATCCCTGAGGATCCAGAAGACGACAAAAACGTGATTCTTGAAATCAGAGGCGGCACTGGTGGTGACGAAGCCGCCATCTTTGCAGGCGACCTTTTCCGCATGTATGCAAAATACTGCGAGACAAAAGGCTGGAAGATGGAGATTATGAGCTTCAGCGAAGGCTCAGCCGGCGGATACAAGGAAATAATCTGCTCAGTAAGTGGAGAAAAAGTCTACGGCACGCTGAAATACGAGTCGGGCGTACACCGCGTACAGCGCGTGCCAGCGACGGAGACTCAAGGCCGCGTACACACATCGGCGGCTTCGGTTGCCGTGCTGCCAGAGGCTGAACCATTCGACGTGGAAATCAACGAAGGCGAAATCAAGTGGGACACGTTCCGAAGCGGCGGTGCCGGCGGACAGAACGTGAACAAAGTGGAGTCGGGCGTGCGCCTGCGCTACAACTGGAAGAACCCCAACACCGGTGTTGTGGAGGAAATCCTCATCGAATGTACGGAAACGCGCGACCAGCCAAAAAACAAGGAACGCGCCCTCGCCCGTCTGCGCACGTTCATCTACGACAAAGAACATCAGAAATACGTTGACGACATCGCGTCGCGACGCAAGACAATGGTGTCGACCGGTGACCGCTCCGCTAAAATCCGCACCTACAACTATCCGCAAGGACGAATCACGGACCACCGTATCAACTACACCATCTACAACCTTGCGGCGTTTATGGACGGCGACATCCAAGACTGCATCGACAATCTGATTATCGCCGAAAACGCAGAGAAACTGAAAGAGACAGAATTGTAAAAATCAGATACGAAACAATGACAAGAAAAGAACTGCTTGACAACATCCGCCGCAAGAAATCATTTCTTTGCGTAGGCCTTGACACTGACATCAAGAAAATCCCGGAGCATCTGAAAAACGACGCCGATGCGATTTTCAAGTTCAACAAAGCAATAATCGACGCCACTGCTCCTTACTGCGTGGCATACAAGCCAAACCTCGCATTCTATGAATGCTTCGGCATCGAAGGCTGGACCGCTTTGGAAAAGACAATAAAGTATCTGAAACAAAACTATCCCGACCAGTTCATCATCGCCGACGCAAAACGCGGCGACATCGGCAACACCTCCGCAATGTATGCACGAAGCTTCTTCGAGCATCTTGATGTTGACGCCATCACCGTAGCTCCATACATGGGCGAAGACAGCATTTCTCCATTCTACGGCTACGAAGGAAAATGGGTAATCGTTTTGGGTCTCACATCAAACAAAGGCTCGCACGACTTCCAACTCACCGAGGATGCCGACGGCACTCCTCTGTACCAGAACGTGATGAGCAAAGTGTCTTCATGGGGAACAAGCGACAACACGATGTTTGTTGTCGGTGCCACACAAGGCAAAATGTTTGAAGAGGTGCGCCGTGTAGTCCCCGACAAGTTTCTACTTGTGCCTGGTGTCGGAGCCCAGGGCGGAAGCCTTGAGGAAGTTGCACGCTACGGCATGACCGACGACTGCGGTCTGCTCGTAAACTCCTCACGCGGCATTATCTACGCCTCGACCGGAGAAGATTTCGCCACCGTTGCCGGACAGAAAGCAAAAGAACTGCAAGTGCAAATGGAACAGCTGCTTGCAGGCAAAGGCATTATTTAACCCCGACAACAAACTTTAATACGGAAATAATTCTGTATTCAAAAATCTTTAACTAACTTTGCACAGTTACAAAGCGAAAATATTAACTTATTAATTTTCAATAAAATGACAATCGAACAATACAACTTCGCAGGTAAAAAAGCGATTGTGCGCGTTGACTTCAACGTGCCATTGGACGAAAACGGCAAAATCACTGACGACACCCGTATCCGCGGTGCCCTCCCAACTTTGAAAAAAATTCTTGCCGACGGCGGCGCTCTCATAATTATGTCGCACATGGGCAAGCCTAAAGGCAAAGTAAACGCAAAACTTTCCTTGAGCCAGATTAAGGACGCCGTAGCTGCCGCTCTCGGCACAGACGTAAAGTTCGCTCCTGACTGCGCCAAGGCAGCCGACGCCGCAGCAGCTTTGAAACCGGGCGAAGTGCTTCTTCTCGAAAACCTCCGCTTCTATCCTGAAGAGGAAGGCAAGCCTGTTGGCATCGACAAAGAAGATCCAGCATACGACGCAGCCAAGAAAGAAATGAAAGAGAGCCAGAAGGAATTCGCAAAAACTCTCGCAAGCTACGCTGACTGCTATGTTAACGATGCGTTCGGAACAGCACACCGCCGTCACGCTTCAACAGCTGTCATCGCCGACTATTTCGACGCTGACAACAAGATGCTCGGCTACTTGATGGAAAAAGAAGTTACAGCCGTTGAAAACGTGCTCAACAACATCAAGCGTCCGTTTACAGCAATCATGGGTGGTTCGAAAGTTTCTACCAAGATCGGCATCATCGAAAACCTTATGGACAAGGTTGACAACTTGATTCTCTGCGGTGGTATGACATATACTTTCGCAAAGGCTCAAGGTGGCAAGATTGGTGTTTCAATCTGCGAGAATGACAAGCTCGACCTCGCTCTCGACATCATCAAGAAAGCAAAAGAAAAAGGCGTGAACCTCGTGCTTGGAACTGACTGCGTGGCAGCCGACAAGTTCAGCAACGACGCCAACACTCAGGTCTGCCCATCAAACGACATCCCAGAAGGCTGGGAAGGTATGGATGCAGGTCCTGAAACACGCGAGCTCTTCGCAAACGCCATCAAGGACGCAAAGACAATCCTCTGGAACGGTCCTGCAGGCGTATTTGAATTCGACAACTTCACAGCCGGCTCACGCGCTATCGCAGACGCCATCGTAGAGGCTACTGAAAAGGGTGCGTTCTCACTCGTTGGCGGCGGCGACTCTGTTGCTTGCGTAAACAAGTTCGGCTTGGCTGACAAAGTATCGTACGTATCTACTGGCGGCGGCGCGCTTCTCGAGGCTATCGAGGGCAAAGTGCTTCCAGGAATCGCAGCCATCAAAGGCTAATACAGATTAACCGACAATAAAGAAACGTGCAACCCACACAGTTGCACGTTTCTTTTGTTTTTATTTTCTCTTGAACAGCGAAAGATCATATTTTTCATCGTAGCGATAAAGCTCGTAATTCTCATCAAGCACACCCTTGATGTTACTCTGTCCGTACTGGTAAACAAGTATCCATTCAGCCAGGCCAGAACGATAACAGTCTACGACCTTTTGCCGCAGCGATGGCCCATTCTCTATAGCCCAATCCTGAGTAGCGAAAAATCTGTAATCTGGCTCACGGCCTGCATAAATGTAGAATGTTGGGGAAATATCATATGCCACAAAAGTGTCGCACTTAGGCACATTGTCTGTCATTTCGATGCTTTTTTGAGTTAATCCCATAGGCACGGATGCTGCACAATTTCTAAACAATAGCTTTCATCGAAATAACTCAGTAAATGGAACACGAGATATGGCTGAAGCAAAGAAAAAAAGCGCCGTGGCGACTTCTTTATGAAATCACGCCACGGCGTTATTGCTGTTTATTCCAAATCGTCCATTAGCCCGTTTGGTTTTTTTTATTCCTCCTTCCGCTAACCAATACAACAAAGAGGCGTAGCTCCTAACACGGAGCCGCGCCTCTTTAGATTATTAAGGAACGATGTTCCTCAGGCAATCTTATTACCTTTAAAGGCTGAATACCTTTATAAACTTAAAACCGAAATTCAATCTTATCTACTACTAACCTAAACCTAATATCCTAAAACCTAAAATCCATATTATTTCATTACAGAGAAAAGAATGTATCTTTCTTTTTACGCTTGCAAAATTACGCAAAATAGCGTGTATAATTTGACACTATTATAGCAGATATTGTGCGTAATATACACATATATAAGATTACTTCGCCTTCACGTAGTCAACGAAGGCGTAGGGCTGGTGGTGCTTCTCGTCTGTGGGATGCTCCTCACGGCTCACTCTTGTACTAAAAACCATAATACAAACGGTCCAATTCCTTACTAACATTCTCTATTTTTCTTGGATAATAATCTCCCAGGAATTGGATTTCATCAAAGCATACACTATTAGAGTCATTCTGATATTTCTCTATAATAGATTTATACCTATTATCATTCTCTGTATTGTGATGTATTTTAGACATGTCTTCGCTAACTGTCCATGTGCAACAGTTCAAAGCTCCTCCCCATTTTTTGATAAAATCTTTCATCTGAACTTGATATATTCTACCTTTATAATCTGGATATAAAGCAATAAATTGCCCCATTGCTTCATTATCAAGTTTAGCATTCCCGATACCAGGAACAATGATAACGTCACGCGTTTGAAGTGCGTTGACATAAGCCCAACTTAATTCGTGATATTCAGAGAGTTTCAACTCTATAACATAAAAATGTTCCATAAGGATATTACGCATTCGTGTGGCAATATCATCATCATATACAGAAAGATTGGCTAATACAACAGCTTTCCCATCTTTATTTATATCGACAAATCTTAGGATTCCATCCGTATGCCCACAAATGTCCTTTGGGTCCCATGGTAGCCATACTATAGTTATATCATCATAATCCGAATTACACTCTTTGGGTTTGAAAGAATCCTGTATTTGTGTTTCTATCTCCTTTTGAGATAATCCTTCGTTTTCTCTCATCACTTTGTCTGTCATTACAATAAAAGATTGCGTGGTGTAGGAATTTGGAAGTCCTATTTCGCCGATAACAATATTGCCACCATCAATAACCAAAGAAGAATGATTGACGATAAAATTGTTTCCTTCAATCTTCTTCATCACCTTATCTGCATTAGTAATGTATTTTTCCTTTCCTTTTAGATAGTCGGGATTGTATACAAATTGAGAGAAACGCTCACTTGCATATTGTACTGGCATATAATCTCGACACCAATAATCCTTAGTCAAAGAAAGGGTTTCGTGTGCCACATTATTAGCATCAAGAATTTCACAAATATCCTTATAGATATTGGGACAATCTGTACACAACAACTTTGTAAAATAAACTTTATCTTTATATTGTTCTGTTATCATAGCTTTTCAACTTTTTTAAATCCCCATAATCTGTTGTCCTCTATATTGATTCGCGGCATAGGTTCTGCATAGCCCGACTTTTCATCAGTATCATCAATCCATTCAATACTAAACTTACCATTGTTAAGCATATTTGCTCCACCAAAGAAATCATACCAAAAATCATGAGGAGCCCAATCTTTTCTTTTTTCATTATTCTCCCATTCCTTTTTACCAGGCTCTATAGCTTTATAGCCTCTAATCAAGAAAGACGCATGATATTTCTTTTGTGGATCATCAAACAAAACATCTACTCCCGATGGATTCGGACATACAGCACCTAAAGCATAGCCAAATTCATCTTTCCCTTTCAGATATTTTATTTTATCTTTAATATAGCCATCATCCTCGTGGTAATAGAATTCGATGCAGGTCAACTTTAGTTTATATGCATCCTTACAACCTCCATTAATAAGGAAATAGCCAGAGAAGAATGCAGCTTCTGCTATTTTCTTAAACTCTTCAAATAGGTTTGCTTCGCAACCTTCTGCTCCCTTAAACGCCTTCAAGGCTTGAAATAATCTTGATTCCATACTTATTGAATTATCTTTAGTTGTAAATCCCTATTGTGTTTTCAACCATTTATCCCAAATCGGTCGTACATTTGGGTTTAACGAATCTTTTGCAACTCATGTTTTTTGTAAACTTTATTACAAAAGTAGTCAAAACACAGCGAAGTGCAAAGATTCCAATCAATTATATTCTTACAGGAATCGCCCATGAAGTCTAATCAATTCTGAAAAATCATTAAAAAATGTATATGCGGCGCGTCTGAACGTTTTTTTATTGCCTAAAATTGCGTTTCTCGCGATTTCTTTTAGTAATTTTGTTCGTTAGTATAACATAAACTCAAAAATGAATAGTAAAACACTATCTAAACTCTAAACTCATATAAAAACTATGGCAGAAAACAGAGAAAAATTGTTCGACCAATTTGCTCCCGTTTCCACAGAGACATGGAAAGCTAAGGTCGTTGCCGACCTTAAAGGAGCCGATTTCGACAAGAAATTGGTGTGGCGGACAAACGAAGGATTCAATGTTCAGCCGATGTACCGCGCCGAAGACATTGAGAATCTTAAAACAACTGACTCGCTACCTGGAGAATACCCATTCGTACGCGGCACACGCACTGACAACGAATGGTTTATCCGTCAAAACATCGTTGTAGAAAACGTTGCAGAGGCAAACGAGAAAGCGAAATCATTGACAACCAAAGGTGTTACATCTTTCGGATTCAAATTGTCAGAAGCACTTACAGCCGACAACGTTGCCACACTGCTCGACGGTATCGACCTTGCAAAGGTAGAAGTGAACTTCGAATCATGCCCTAAATGCGCGGTTGCAACAACCAAGGCTCTTGTTGAATACCTCACATCCAACGGCAAAGCAGACGAGTTTACCGGTTCTGTAAAATTCGACCCGTTCGTACGCTTGCTCAAGCACGGAGTTGACTTCGGCGGCGACATCAAAGCCATGGCAAAAGAATTGACAGAGATTGTCGCTCCTGTAAAGAACCTCCGCGTGTTCACTGTAGACACAGTGCTTCTCAGCGACGCCGGCGCATACATCGCACAAGAACTCGGCTACACCCTCGCATGGGGAAACGAGTGGATGTCGCAACTCACCGATGCTGGTGTGGCTGTCGACGAGGCTGCAAAGCGCATCAAATTCAATATGGGCATCACCTCCAACTACTTTATGGAGATTGCCAAATTCCGTGCAGCACGTATGCTGTGGGCACAAATCGTAAAGCAATATCAGCCAGAATGCGACTGCGCCTGCAAAATGAACGTACACGCTGCCACAACAAAATTCAACCAAACAGTATTCGACGCACACGTCAACCTGCTGCGTACACAGACAGAAACCATGTCGGCAGCATTGGCAGGAGTAGACTCAATCACCGTCACTCCGTTTGACGCACAATTCAAGAATCCTGACGAGTTCTCAGAGCGCATCGCACGCAATCAGCAGCTGCTGCTCAAGGAAGAGAGCCATCTTGATAAAACCCCCGACCCAGCTGGCGGTTCATATTATGTAGAGACATTGACAGCGTCAATCGCCGATGTTGCTTGGAAAAACTTCCTTGCCATTGAAGACCTCGGCGGCTTCTACGCAGCCATCAAAGAAGGCAAAATCCAGGAAGAGCTCCAAGAGACATCAAAGAAACGTCACCAAGACGTTGCCCGCCGCAAAGAGTCTCTCCTCGGCACAAACCAGTTCCCTAACTTCACAGAAGTTGCAGGCAACAAGATTGAGAAGACCGACGGATGCAACTGCGGCTGCAAGCACGACGCACAGGAAGGTGCTGTGGCATCAATCCCTACAGCACGTGCGGCAAGCGACTTCGAGGCTCTCCGCCTTGCAACAGAAAAATCGTCAGTACGTCCAAAAGTGTTTATGCTTACAATCGGCAACTTGGCAATGCGCCTTGCCCGCGCACAGTTCTCTTCCAACTTCTTCGCCTGCGCCGGTTATGAAATCATCGACAACCTTGGTTTCAAGACCGTACAGGAAGGCATCGACGCCGCTATGGAAAAGAAAGCCGACATCGTGGTGCTCTGCTCAAGCGACGACGAATACACCGAATATGCACCGGAAGCATTCAAGCTGCTCGACGGCCGCGCCGAGTTTGTTGTAGCCGGCAACCCAGCCTGCACAGAAGACTTGAAAGCCCAGGGCATCAAATACTTTGTTCATGTCCGCAGCAACGTCCTCGAGACACTGCAGGAATTCAATGCTAAATTATTAAAATAGAAGAAGGACAGAAATGAGACCAAATTTCAAAAACATAGATATCAAATCGGACGCTTTCAACGTTAAGCACGCTCCGATTGCAGAAGGTGAGAAATGGGTTACACCGGAGCTTATTCCGGTTAAGCCGATCTACACTAAAGCAGACCTTGAAGGCTTGGAACACCTCAACTACGTTGCCGGTATTCCTCCATTCCTCAGAGGTCCGTACAGCGGTATGTACGCCATCCGTCCTTGGACAATCCGCCAATACGCAGGTTTCTCCACAGCCGCTGAGTCAAACGCATTCTACCGCCGCAACCTTGCTTCCGGACAGAAAGGTCTGTCAGTGGCATTCGACTTGGCTACACACCGTGGCTACGACGCTGACCACCCACGCGTAGTCGGCGACGTCGGCAAGGCAGGTGTGTCAATCTGCTCTATCGAGGACATGAAGGTGCTCTTCGATGGTATTCCATTGAACAAGATGTCAGTGTCAATGACAATGAACGGCGCCGTTCTTCCTGTCCTTGCATTCTACATCAACGCCGGTCTTGAGCAAGGCGCGAAATTGGAAGAAATGGCAGGAACAATCCAGAACGATATCCTGAAAGAGTTCATGGTGCGCAACACATATATATATCCACCTGAATTCTCAATGCGAATCATCGCCGATATTTTTGAGTACACTTCTCAGAACATGCCTAAGTTCAACTCGATTTCAATCTCAGGCTACCACATGCAGGAAGCAGGCGCAACTGCCGATATCGAGTTGGCATACACCCTTGCCGATGGTCTTGAGTATCTCCGCGCCGGTGTCAATGCAGGTATGGACATCGATGCGTTTGCTCCACGTTTGTCATTCTTCTGGGCTATCGGCATGAACTTCTTTATGGAGATTGCCAAAATGCGTGCCGCACGTATGCTGTGGGCTAAGATTGTAAAACAATTCAATCCGAAGAACCCGAAATCATTGGCACTGCGCACACACTCACAGACATCAGGATGGTCGCTCACCGAGCAAGACCCATTCAACAACGTAGGCCGTACATGTATCGAGGCTATGGGCGCAGCGTTGGGACACACCCAGTCGCTCCACACCAACGCCCTCGACGAGGCTATCGCATTGCCAACCGACTTCTCGGCACGTATTGCGCGCAACACCCAGATTTACATCCAGGAAGAAACCTACATCACTAAGGAAATCGACCCATGGGCAGGTTCTTACTATGTAGAAGCGCTCACCAACGAGTTGGCCCACAAGGCTTGGGAACACATCCAAGAAATCGAGAAACTCGGCGGTATGGCAAAAGCCATCGAGACAGGCACACCGAAATGCCGCATCGAGGAAGCAGCAGCACGCACCCAGGCGCGTATCGACTCAGGCAAGCAGACAATTGTCGGAGTCAACAAATACCGTTTGGAGAAAGAGGCTCCTATCGACATCCTCGAAATCGACAACACAGAAGTACGCAAAGAGCAAATTGAGCGTCTCAACGACCTTCGCGCACACCGCGACGAAGCTGCTGTCAAGAAAGCGCTTGCCGCCATCACAGAATGCGTACGCACAAAAGAGGGCAACCTCCTCGACCTTGCTGTCAAGGCAGCAGCCGTAAGAGCGTCGCTCGGAGAGATTTCAGATGCCTGCGAAGAAGTTGTAGGCCGTTATAAAGCAGTAATCAGAACAATTTCAGGCGTGTATTCATCAGAAACTAAAAACGATCCGGACTTCCAGAAAGCACAGAAGATGTGTGAGGAGTTCGCTAAGAGAGAAGGTCGTCAGCCACGTATCATGATCGCCAAGATGGGTCAGGACGGACACGACCGTGGTGCAAAAGTTGTGGCTACAGGTTATGCCGACTGCGGATTCGACGTCGACATGGGTCCGTTGTTCCAAACTCCAGCCGAGGCTGCCCGCCAAGCTGTTGAGAACGACGTTCACATTCTCGGTGTATCATCGCTTGCCGCTGGCCACAAGACATTGATTCCGCAAGTAATCGAGGAATTGAAAAAACTTGGCCGCGAGGACATCATCGTTATTGCAGGCGGTGTAATCCCTGCACAAGACTACGACTTCCTCTATAAGGCTGGCGTAGCAGCAATCTTCGGCCCTGGAACACGCATTCCTTACTCAGCAATCAAGATGCTCGAAATCTTGAACGCTGCTGAATAAGCGATTTTCCATCATAGAAAAGTCGGCATCAACCACGGATGCCGACTTTTTTCTTTTTTTAACTCGTTAAATTTCAAGTTTTTTTTGGTTCTCATCAATTTTTATCACAAAAAAATGAACAAAAGCCGAACCAATATTGTTGTAAGGATAAACAATTTATACTACTTTTGCATACTATTTTTACAAATACCAAAACATTGTGATTATGAAAAAATTTTTATCTTTTTCAATTTTGGCAGCCGCAGCATTGACTATGACTCCGGCTGTCAACGCACAGGAGGCCGACTATAACTACACAAACATTCCTCCGGCAAAAGACATCTACACTCATTCTTGGCGTGACAATTGGTACATCCAACTCGGTGCCGGTGCACAGATGCCAATTTTCGAGAAAAACGGAGATGCAAGCAACTTCCAGATGAAGAAGACCACCGCTCTTTATGAGGCAGGTGTAGGACATTGGTTCTCGCCATACTTCGGATTCCGTTTCCGCGGACAAGGCGGCGCAATGCATTGGGAAAACAGCAACCAATGGCACAAAGGGAAATATGCCAACCTCAACTTGGAAATCACTTGGGATATGTTCAACAGCCTTTGCGGCGTGAACGACCATCGCGTGTTCAGCATCATCCCTTACCTCGGTGTTGGTGGATCGTACGCTTGGGACTACTCTGTTGCCGGCAACATTCTTGACAACGACGGCAAGGTTATGGAACATCAAGGTGTTGTAAACACAAACCTCGGTCTTCAATTCCGTTTCCGCTGCAGCAAGCGTGTAGACCTCTATGTAGACGCCCGTTTGACAGGTACAGCCGACAATATCAACAACATCGCATGGAAGACAGGTCTTGACCCAATCTTCTCTATGACCGGTGGTTTGCAAATCAACCTCGGCAAAGAAGGCCGTCACGTGACAAAATACACTCCGTTTGACTGCATGGGAGCAATCAACGACCTCAACGGCCGCATCAACAAACTTCGCGGCGAGTTGGCAGACACTGAGGCTCAGCTCCGCGCTGCACAAGCACAACTCCCATGCCCAGAGGTTACAGAATCAGCAGCTCCTGCTAAAACTACAAATTCTGTCAACCCAGCTGTCCGCTTCAAATTCAACTCTGCAAAGGTTTCTGCAAACGACCAAGTTACACTCTACGACGTAGCTCAGGTTTTGAAACAAGACGAAAATGCAAAGGTTGTCCTCAAGGGTTATGCTGACAAGAGAACTGGTACTGCAGACTACAACAAGAAACTTTCTGAGCGCCGTGCAAACGCAGTTAAGGAAGCACTCGTTGCCTACGGCATCGACGCAGACCGCATCGAGGTAGAGGCTATCGGTGTTGAAGAGCAGCCATACACTGACAACAACAACTGGAACCGCGTGGTAATCGTTACAACTAAGTAACAATCATCTACCTATCCTTAAAGAGACAGTCCCCAAAGGGGCTGTCTCTTTTTTATACCCCACAGCCATAAATTATCTTTTTGAAAGCCATACGCAACAAATTTGCTAATAAATGCCAGTTATACGCAACTTTTGCTTACCTTTGCACATAAAATTGAATGAATGATGAAAGAACTATTACAAAAGAAACTTAGCGACTCGGCGGCGGCAAGATGGACAGCGCTGCTTGCAGTCTCATTCACAATGATGTGCGGCTACTTCTTTACCGATGTAATGTCGCCACTTGAGCCAATGCTCACCAGCAACGACGTTAACGGTCTGGGATGGACATCCGACGAATACGGATTCTTCTCTGGCGCATATGGCTATTTCAACGTGTTCCTGCTACTCTTGTTTTTCGGAGGAATCATACTCGACAAATTCGGCATCCGCTTTACCGGTCTGGCATCGACACTTCTGATGTTTGGCGGCGCACTTATCAAATGGTGGGCAGTAAGCAACACATTTGACGGCTCCGTCACTCTTCCTTTCGGAATAGGCACATACCACACACAAGTGCTTTGGGCTTCGCTCGGATTTGCCATCTACGGCGCAGGATGCGAAATTGCAGGAATCACCGTGACCAAGATAATCGCCAAATGGTTTACCGGACACGAGCTCGCTCTCGCTATGGGATTTCAGGTTGCACTGGCGCGTATCGGCACAGCCTGCGCCCTCGCCCTCGCCCTTCCGTTTGCCAAAGCGTGCGGAGGAGTACATGCAGCGGTAGGTCTTGGCGCCGCATTGCTCTGCATCAGTGTCGTAGCCTTCTTGGTCTACTGCGTAATGGACAAGAAAGAAGACGCCTCGGCCGAAGCCGTACAGACAGAACCGGAAGAAGGATTCAAATTCTCCGACCTCAAGATGCTGATCAGCAACCGCGGCTTCTGGTATATGGCAACACTCTGCCTTATGTTCTACGCAGGAGTGTTTCCTTTCCTTAAATTCGCCACAAAACTTATGGTATTCAAATATGGCGTAGACGAGAATATGGCAGGTCTCATCCCAGCCATGTTGCCATTCGGTACAATCTTCCTCACTCCACTCTTCGGCTATGTCTATGACAAATTCGGGAAAGGCGCCACACTGATGATAATCGGAAGCGCGCTGCTCACAATTGTGCACATAATCTTCGTGCTGCCAATAACATCCTACATCGTTGCCATCGCCGCAATGATAGCACTCGGCGTTGCCTTCGGACTTGTCCCGTCGGCTATGTGGCCGTCGGTTCCGAAAATCATACCGATGAAACTGCTCGGCTCGGCATACGCTATGATTTTCTACATTCAGAATATCGGGCTTGCCCTTGTGCCAGTATGGATTGGCAAAGTGAACCAAGCAAACACATTGGCAAACGGAAGCATTGACTATACCGAGACAATGACCATCTTCGCCGCCTTCGGCGCGATTGCCGTCATCATCTCACTGCTCCTGTTCTTTGAAAACAAGAAAAAGGGCTACGGCCTTGAAGAGCCGAACATCCAATAAGCGACCAGACACTGAGCCACATTGAAATATTTTTCAGTGTGGCTCTTATTTTTCAGGCAAAACATTAGGAAATAAAGAAATCTTTCTTTATTTTTGTGTATGCTTAATTATAAATCAACACAAACCATTAGATATGAAAAAGCATAATTTTTACGCCGGACCATCGATTCTGAGCGAGTACACAATCAAAAACACTGCAGACGCCGTGATGAATTTCAACGAGACAGGTCTGTCTATTCTTGAAATTTCCCACCGTAGCAAAGAGTTCCAAGCCGTAATCGACGAGGCCAATGCCCTCATCAAAGAATTGCTTGAAATCCCGTCGGGCTACGAAGTGCTCTTCCTCGGCGGCGGCGCAAGCATGCAGTTCTGCATGATTCCATACAACTTCCTGAAAACAAAAGCAGCATACCTTGACACCGGCGTATGGGCATCAAAAGCCATCAAAGAGGCGAAACTTTTCGGAGATGTAAACGTTGTGGCATCATCAAAAGACGCCAACTACACATTTGTGCCCAAAGGCTACACCGTGCCCGACGACGTTGACTATTTCCATATCACCACAAACAACACAATCTACGGAACCGAGCTTCGCGAGGATCCAGATGTGAAAGTGCCATTGATCGCCGACATGTCGAGCGACATTTTCTCACGCCGCATTGACGTTTCAAAATATGACGCCATCTATGCCGGCGCCCAGAAGAACCTTGCTCCTTCCGGCGTGACTCTTGTCATTGTAAAAGAAGACGCACTCGGAAAAATGGACCGTGTGATTCCGACAATGCTCGACTACCGCACGCACGTAAGCAAAGGCTCAATGTTCAACACACCTCCATGCCTGCCAATCTACGCTGCACTGCAGACATTGAAATGGTACAAATCACTTGGCGGCATCGATGCAATGGAAAAAGCCGACAAGGAGAAAGCAGCCCGTCTGTATGACGCCATCGACAACAGCAAGATTTTCGTCGGCACAGCAAAACCAGAAGACCGCTCAATCATGAACGTCTGCTTCGTACTCCGTCCAGAGTATGCCGAGCTCGACAAGAAATTCCTTGAGTTCACAGGCGAACGCGGCATCGTAGGCATCAAGGGACACCGCTCTGTAGGTGGCTTCCGCGCATCTATCTACAACGCCATGCCTATGGAAAGCGTACAGGTGCTCATTGACGCAATGAAGGATTTTGAAAAACAACTCTAAATTCCACCAAATGAAAATATTAGTTGCAACAGAAAAACCTTTTGCAGCAGTCGCTGTAGAGGGCATCAGAAAAGAAGTTGAGCAAGCCGGACACGAGCTGGTGCTGCTTGAAAAAGGCACAAAAGACGACCTCGTCAAAGCGGTTGCCGACGTTGACGGACTGATTGTGCGCAGCGACATTGTCGACACAACAGTGCTCGATGCCGCAAAAAATCTGAAAGTGATTGTGCGCGCCGGAGCCGGAGTAGACAATATCGACCTCCAAGCAGCTAAGGCTGCGGGAATTTGTGTGATGAACACACCAGGACAGAACTCCAACGCTGTAGCAGAACTTGTTTTCGGCATGCTTGTCATGATGATTCGCAACCAATTCAACGGAACGTCAGGAACAGAGTTGAAAGGCAAGACTCTCGGCATCCACGCATACGGTCAGGTGGGCCGCAACGTGGCACGCATAGCCAAAGGTTTCGGCATGGAGGTTTCCGCCCTTGACCCGTTTGTAACCGACGAGGTGATGGAAGCCGACGGCATCAAGCCAGTCCACTCCATCGAGGAACTTTACGCCAACAACCAATACGTGTCGCTCCACATTCCTGCCACACCGCAAACCAAGGGATCCGTGGGACTTGAGCAAATCAAACTGATGCCTAAAAACGCAGTGCTCATCAACACCGCACGCAAAGAAATCATCAACGAGGAAAGCCTTGCTGAAGCATTGCGCCAGAGAGCCGACGTGCGCTACATCGCCGATGTTAAGCCTGACACAGCGGCAGCGATGGCCGAAGAGTTTGGCACACGCGTGTTCTTCACCCCGAAGAAAATGGGAGCACAGACAGCCGAGGCCAACATCAACGCAGGTCTTGCGGCAGCACGCCAGTCGGTAGCGTTTCTCAAAGACGGCTGGAACAAATTCCAGGTAAACAAATAATACTATTTTTTTCTTTTACACAAAAACGTTCGGAAGGACTCTCTTCCGAACGTTTTTTTATGCGCGACACCCCGTTTCTGCATTTTCTGTATTCAACAATTATTGTTACCTTTGCAGATGGCTTATCGACAAATAAATTGTAAACAATCTAAAGAATGTTTTAATCTGTCGATTGGCCTTTTGAAATGCCACAAATATTCACCATATTTGCATTTCGTATTAACAACAGAACTCAACTTAAAAGACCAAAGATTGTGAAATTCAAATTCCTTTCAATTATAGCGTTCGCAGGTGCGGCAGCATATTGCACAATGGCGCAACAGAACAACATTGCAGAAGAAGTGGCATGGATTGTGGGCGACGAACCCATCTACAAGTCGCAAATCGAAGAGCAGTACAGCCAACTGCAATACGAGAAAACGCCAATCAACGGCGATCCTTATTGCGTGATTCCGGAACAGCTTGCCATTGACAAACTTTTTCTTCACCAAGCCGTAATCGACACCGTGACCGTAGAAGACGCCACCGTGGCCAAAGAAGTGAACGCACGTATCAACTACTTTGTAGAATCACTCGGCTCGAAAGAGAAGGTTGAAGAATATTTCCGCAAGTCGATTCCGGAAATACGTGAGCAATATATGGAAATAATGAAAAACCAGTATATTGTACAGCAGGTAAAGGAAAATTTGACCAAAAACGTAAAATCCACACCAGCCGACGTGCGCAAATACTACGAAAGCCTCGACAAGGACAGCATCCCATACGTTCCAATGCAGGTAGAGGCACAGATTATCACCATCAAACCGATTATCCCGCAAGAGGAAATCGACGAGGTGAAATCACGTCTCCGCGACTATGCCCAGCGCGTAAACAACGGCGAATCGGAATTTTCGACACTTGCCATCCTCTACTCGCAAGACGGCTCATCGGTGCGCGGCGGCGAAATCGGATTCCGCGGACGCACAGAGCTGATGCCTGAATATGCCAGCGTAGCGTTCAACCTTACTGACCCCAAAAAGGCATCGCGCATCGTAGAGACCGACGCTGGATTCCACATCATCCAATTGATAGAGAAACGCGGTGACAAGGTCAACACCCGTCACATTTTGCTGAAGCCAAAAGTGTCGGACAAAGAACTTACCGACGGCATCACCCGCCTCGACTCACTGCGTCAAGACATCAACGCAAAGAAATTCACATTCGAGCAGGCCGCACAATATGTGTCACAAGACAAGGATACACGAAACAACCAAGGCATTATGTACAACCAGATGACGCGTTCAACAAAATTCCAGATGAGCCAGCTGCCCCAGGAAGTGGCAAAGCATGTCGACAAGCTGCAAGTGGGAGAAATCTCCGAACCATTCATCATGATTGACGAGAAAACCGGTCGTGAGGTTGTAGCCATCGTAAAACTCAAGAGCCGCCACGAAGGTCACAAAGCCACACTCAGCGACGACTTTGAGGAACTTAAAGACATGTATGAGCTCAGTGCAAAAAACAAGATAATAACCGATTGGATTGAAAACAAAATCAAATCAACCTACGTTTATATCGAAGAAGGCTGGCGCGACTGCCAATTCCAACACGAAGGCTGGCTGAAACGTTAATTTCTAATTTTTATGACTGACAGAACAGAAAACACCACACAAAAAAATAACGAATTGAACAAGAGGCATAAGATTCTGAACAGCGTCTTATGCCTTTTGGCAATTTGGCTGATGGCTCTGATTTTCGGCGACAGCCTGCTGTATGCCGTCAAGCCTGTCATCCCCACTGCCAACCGCCACCAAAAAGGCAAAATATTCCTTGAATATGCCGACAGTCTGTCGCTCAACGAGATGCATCCAGAGTATCAAGTGTTGAGCGGCCACGTTAAATTCCGCAAGGGCGATATGTATATGTACTGCGACAGCGCACATTTCTACGATAAGGAAAACAAGATGAATGCCTTTGGCAACGTAAAGATGGAGCAAGGCGACACACTGTTTGTGTATTCCGACGTGCTTTACTATGACGGCATGCAGGAAATAGCCCGTCTGCGCAAGGTGCAGAACGGAGTACGCCTGGAACACCGCAACACCACACTGTTTACAGACAGCCTCGACTACGACCTCATAGCCAACATCGGCTACTACTTCAAAGGCGGAGAGATCTCAGACGACAAAAACACCATAACGTCAATCTACGGACAATATGCCCCCGACACAAAGGATTCGGAATTCCTGTACGACGTAGTGCTGACCAACAATGAGAAAAAGTTTGTGCTCAACACAGACACCCTTCTCTATAACACAAAGACACACATCGCCGACATCGTGGGCCACACAACCATCGAGTCAGACAGCAGCATCGTCTACACCGACCGCGGCTGGGACAACACCGATAAAGACAAAGTGCAACTTCTCAACCGGTCGCTCATTGTCGGCAAAGACGGACAGACACTTACCGGCGACACCATCGTCTACGACCGCGCCAACGGTTTTGGCGAGGTATTTGGGAACATGGTGCTTACCGACACTGCCAAATCAGCCGTTCTCACAGGCGGCTACGGCTATCACAACGAGAAGGACAACACCTCGTTTGCCACCCGACGCGCATTGGCGATGGAATATTCACAAGGCGACACCGTGTTTGTGCACGGCGACACAATCCGCACCTATCTCCAAATGCCCGACTCATCGCGTGTGATGTGCGCCTACCCCAACGTGCGTTTCTACCGCACCGATGTGCAAGGAGTGTGCGACTCGCTGACATTTCAGTCGCGCGACTCAATGATATTCATGCACCGCCACCCGATACTCTGGAATCTCGAGCGACAAGTGATGGGCAACGTCATACAGATACATCTGAACGACAGCACAGTCGACAAAGCCTATCTGCCGGAATATGGACTGATGGGCGAACACGTGGAAGAGGAGTTCTACAACCAGTTGTCGGGAAAAGAAATGATTGCAACATTCATCGACGGCAAACTCCGCCGCCTTGACGTCAACGGCAATGTAATGGCAATTATGCTGCCAATGGAAAAAGACTCCACATACAATAAGCTTGTCGATGCTGAAGGCAGCTTCCTCACAGTGCTTGTCGACGGACAAAAGATGGAGAAACTCAACCTATGGCCAGATGTCACAGGCAAGGTCACTCCCCTGTTTCTTGCCAAGAAGTCGCAGTATTACCTGAAAGGATTCAAATGGTATGAAGCCATCCGTCCCAAAGACCGCTACGACCTCTTCACCATCCCCGACGAGCAGCGCAATCTTTTCAGCGAGCCAGAGGCAGTTGCTCCAGTGAAACGAATACGAGAACAAGAAAATTAAGACAACAGACTGATATGTCAGACATTATAAAACTCCTACCCGACTCCGTAGCCAATCAGATTGCCGCCGGCGAGGTGATACAACGCCCAGCCTCGGTAATCAAGGAACTTGTGGAAAATGCCATCGACGCTGGAGCCACATCAATCGAGATTGTGCTTAAGGACGCAGGGCGCACACTGATTCAGGTAATCGACAACGGCTCGGGCATGTCGGAAACTGATGCCCGCTTGGCATTCGAACGCCATGCCACGTCAAAAATACGCAATGCCGATGACTTGTTCGCCCTCCATACGATGGGATTCCGCGGAGAGGCATTGGCGTCAATTGCCGCCATCGCCCAAGTGGAGCTGCGCACCCGCATGAAAGACGCACCAATGGGCACACACCTATGCATCAACGCATCGCAGTGCGAATCACAGGAGCCTGACTACTGCCCTTCCGGTTGCAATTTCATGATAAAAAACATTTTCTTCAACGTCCCGGCTCGTCGTAAGTTTCTGAAGAGCAACCAAGTTGAATTGAGCAACATTGTGCGCGAGTTTGAAAAGCTCGCATTGGTCAACTATACAACAGAGTTCAAGCTGTCGAACAACGGCAACATGATGTACCAATTGATGGGAGGCGATTCCTTCAAGCAGCGCATCGTGTCAATCTTCTCCAAATCACTGAGTCAGCAATTGATTCCAATCGAAGCCGAGACCTCGGTCGTGAAAATATATGGATTCGTATCGCGTCCAGAAAACGCCCGCAAGCGCAACTATCTGCAGTATCTGTTTGTCAACGGTCGGCATATGCGCCACCCATACTTCCACAAAGCGATAATACAATGTTTCGACCAGCTGATTCCCGCCGATTCACAGCCCAACTACTTCCTGCATTTCTCTGTCGACCCGGAGACAATCGACGTGAACATTCACCCGACAAAAAGCGAGATCAAGTTTGAGAACGAGCAGGTAATCTGGCAGATACTTTTTGCAGCCGTAAAAGAAACTCTCGGCAAGTTCAGCGCCGTACCGACAATCGAATTCGACACAGAGGGCGATATAGAGATTCCTGTGGGCAACACAGAAGATGTAGAGATGCCTGAAATTGAATTCGACCCCAACTACAACCCATTCGCGCCACAGTCAGCATCGGCGCCACAGCCGCAGCCGACCACCCAACGCCGGGCATCAGCCATCGGCGGTGATGGATTTCAGACACAACGCCGTGTTGTCGACTCACAGCTGAACAACTGGGACAAACTCTATCAGAATTTTGAGAAAAAACGTTCCGACTCGCTCGAGCACGTCGTTGCGGCATCGGCTCTCAACCAAATGCCGTCAACCGAAGAAAGCCACCAGACCTCAGCCTTTCAGCAAGAGAAAGTAAAATTCACGCCATCCTCGTGTACACAGCTGAGGAACAAATATATTCTCGTGCCAGGCGCCAACGGCATAATGCTTATCGACCAACATAGGGCACATATACGCGTGCTTTTCGACTCACTCATCAATGCCGTCGAGTCAAAAAAAATAGAATCGCAGAAAGTATTGTTTCAAGAAGTCATAAAACTGTCGACTGCGCAAAATCTCATTCTCGATGAGGTAAAACCGGAAATGGAGAAAATGGGATTTGAAATTTCATTTCTCGGTGACTGCTCATGGGCTGTCAATGCCTTCCCAGCCTGCCTGAAAAATCCGGACGTGAAAGAGATGATTCTCGACGTGGCAGACTCTGCCATCAATGGTGGCGTAAGCCTCTCAAAGCGCATCAGCGAGCATATTGCACTGTCATCGGCACGCGCAGCAGCTGTGCGCTACGGAGACAGACTAACACCAGATGCAATGGAAGCTCTTGTTGCCGACCTGTTCCGCTCCAAAGAAGCCAACTACACCCCCGACGGCAAGAAAATCATCTGCACCGTCACATTTGACGATATAAACAAAATGTTTTCTTAAATTTCCCACGTTATGAAATCACGAAACATCATTCTAAGCCTTGCCCTTATGGGCTGCACCGCCGCCAATGCGCTGACATTGCAGCAGGCAAAAAAATTATATTCAGAAGGAGAATTCGGCAAAGCTCTGTCGACATTCCAGGAACTCGTAAAAAAAAATCCCGGCAACGCATCCTATAACCAATGGTACGGTGCCTGCCTTTATGAAACCGGTCGCAAGGCTGAAGCCCGAAAATATATCGAGACTGCCTACAACAAACGCGTGACCGACGCCGCACGCTATATGGCGCAATATGCTCTTGAGAAAATGGACTACGAAGCTGCGGCTGACTACACCGACGTTTTTGCCGACCGTCTTGGCGAAAAAGAATCGTCGCTGTCGGCAACAGCCACAAAAGGCTACAACAGGCTGAAACGCGTTTCCGAGATGCTCGGAAATGTTGAGAAGGTTCAGGTGTTCGACAGTTTGAACGTCGACAAATCAAATTTTCTGAAAGCATACAAACTATCAAAGGAAACAGGCTCGCTCAACACCGCCGACATTCTGCCCGCAGGCCTTGAATGCAACACGCCAGAGGTGTTTATGCCGCAATCAGCCAACCGTATGGTATGGTCGGTTGCCGACAGCACTGGGTGCGTCAGGCTTGCCGAGACCTATCGGCTTGCCGACGGCAAATGGGATCACGCAACACTGCTCCCTGCCTCACTCAACGATGGAGGCGACGCTGCCTATCCGTTTGTGATGACCGACGGCACAACTATCTATTTCGCATCCAACGGCAACGGCAGCATCGGAGGTTACGACATCTTCATGTCGCGCAAGGGTTTCTCTACAGGCGAATATTTGAATCCGCAGAACATCGGATTCCCATATAACTCCCCCTACGACGACTATATGTTTGTCATCGACGAAATGACAGGCATCGGCTGGTGGGCCACCGACCGCAACCAGATACCCGACAAGGTCACAATCTATATGTTCAAGCGCAACGACGTGCGCGAGAACTACGACAGCGACAATGACAATATCTACAGTCTTGCCGCCCTGAGAGACATCAAAGCCACATGGGCTGACGATGCCGACTATGCGTCGCTAAAAGAATCAATAGAATCAATTTCAGCCGACACTGACAAGCCGGATGATGAATTTGTGTTTTATGTGATGAACGGCGTGCGCTACACGCGCTTTGACAACTTCCAAAGCTCGGAGGCAAGAAGTCTCATGGAAAAACGAGTAGCTCTTGCAAGTCAACTTGCCGACGACAAGACTGAACTGAAACGTATGCGCACCGCCTATGCCAACGCCAAACCTGCGGCACGCAAGAAAATGGAACAAAGCATTCTGCAATTGGAGCACAAAGTTTCCGATGCGACAAAGACACTTGCCAATATCGACAACAACATCCGCTCGGCAGAACAAAGTGCAATCGACAAATAACCGCTTACGATGATTGATTTCAAGAATATTGCAGCGACATCAAAACTATATAATTTCCATAGCCACACGCAGTTTTGCGATGGCCATGCAGAGATGCCTGAATTTGCGGCAAAAGCGGCAGAAATGGGATTCTCACACTATGGCTTCTCGCCCCACTCCCCTGTGCCTATCGAGTCGCCGTGCAATATGAAAACCGACGACGTGGCAGAGTATCTCGGTATTTTCAACCGACTGAAGCAAGAATACGCGGGGCAAGTGGAATTGCTTGTTTCCATGGAGATTGACTATCTTGGCGACTATTGGGGTCCATCGAATGAATATTTCAGCAAACTGCCTCTCGACTATCGCATCGGCTCCGTGCATTTCATCCCATCAGGCGACACAATGGTCGACACCGACGGACACTTCGACTCGTTCAAGACAAAAATGGCATTATTCTTCGACAATGACATTCGCTATGTCGTCGACACATTCTACGACCAGACACTGAAAATGATTGCCGCCGGGGGACTTGACATTATCGGACATTTCGACAAAATAGGTCAGAACGCTTCTTATTTCTCTCCAGGAATCGAGGACGAGCCGTGGTATGCCAAGCGCGTGGAAGAAGTGATGGAAGCCATCAAAGATGCGGGCATTATTGCAGAGATAAACACCAAATCAATGTTCCAGCACCACAGATTGTTCCCTAACGAGCGTTATTTCAAGCGTTTGAAAGAGATTGGCATACCCGTGGTTTTCAATTCCGACGCCCACTACCCCGACCTCATCAATGCCGGGCGTATGGAAGCAATGACAATCTACAACAATCTATAAAAACGACAAAAGCCTATGCCAGTAAGAATTCCCAGTACCCTGCCTGCGGTAGAGGAACTGAAAAAAGAAAACATATTCGTGATTGAGGAACAACGAGCGTCGTCGCAGGACATACGCCCGCTGCGCATTGCCGTGCTCAACCTTATGCCTCTGAAACTGATGACCGAGACCGACCTGCTGCGCCTCATCTCAAACACGCCGTTGCAGATTGAGCTCGACCTCGTGCTGCCTGAGGGTCACGAATGGACAAACACACCCAGGGAGCACCTTGAGGAATTCTACAAATCGTTCAACGACATCAAAAAGAACAACTACGACGGTTTTATCGTAACTGGAGCACCTGTGGAGATGCAGGATTTCGAAACTGTCGACTACTGGCCGCAACTGCAAGAAATTTTTGACTGGTCGCGCACACACGTTACATCGACAATCCATATCTGCTGGGCTGCCCTTGCCGGACTATATCATCACTACGGCATCCGTAAACACGTGCTTGCCGAGAAACTCTCCGGCGTGTTCGAGCACCGCGTACTTGAAAAGAGCAATCCTCTGTTCAGAGGTTTCGACGACGTGTTCTACGTGCCTCACAGCCGCCATAGCGAAGTGCGCAAGGAAGACATCCTTAAAGTGCCCGATTTGTCAATCGTCTCGGAAAGCGCAGAGAGCGGAGTATATATAATCATGGCACGCAACGGACGCGAAATCTACATTACAGGGCACTCTGAATATTCACCGCTGACGCTCGACTGTGAATACCACCGCGACCTGAGCCGCGGCATGAATCCGCATGTGCCAACCCACTATTACATCGATGACGATCCCGCGAAAGGTCCGCTCGTGCGTTGGCGCAGCCATGCCAACCTGTTGTTCTCAAACTGGCTCAACTACTTTGTCTATCAAGAAACTCCTTACGACATTCGCGACATCAAATAGAATCACATTATGACAAAACCACGCATCATCGAACTACTGTCACCGGCGAAAAATGCCGACACCGCCATTGCCGCCATCACACATGGTGCCGATGCTGTATATATCGGCCCGTCAAATTTCGGAGCCCGCGCATCGGCTGGCAATTCACTGGACGACATTGCCCGTGCCGTGGATTTTGCCCACAGCTACGACGCCAGAGTGTATGCAACTGTCAACACAATCCTTTTCGACAACGAGCTGCGCGATGCCGAACGGCTTATCCGCGACTTGTACCGCATCAACGTTGATGCGCTGATTGTGCAGGACATGGGCATACTTCGCCTCGACATCCCGCCTATAGCATTGCATGCAAGCACTCAGTGCGACACACGCACGCCCGAGAAAGCGCGGTTTCTTGAAGAAGTGGGATTCTCGCAGGTGGTACTCGCCCGCGAGCTCTCAGTCGATGAAATCCGCGAAGTGCGCAAGGCGACTACCGTCCCATTGGAATGTTTCATTCACGGAGCATTGTGTGTGAGTTACAGCGGACGCTGCCATGCCAGCTGCGCACTGCGCGGACGCAGCGCCAACCGTGGTGAATGCGCACAGCTGTGCCGTCTGCCATACAATCTGACCGACCGCCACAGCAACACGTTGTTTGAACAAAAACACCTGTTGTCGCTGCGCGATTTCAATCAAGCCGACAGATTGGAAGCGCTTCTCGATGCCGGAGCATCGTCGCTGAAGATAGAAGGCCGACTTAAAGACATCCCATATGTCAAAAATGTGACCGCATACTACAACTCGCTGCTGAACGACATCTGCGAACGCCATCCTGAACGCTATCAGCGTCGCGCCGTAGGAAAGGTGCATCTGAATTTTAAGCCCGATGTTGCAAAAAGTTTCAACCGCGGATTCACTCATTATTTCTTCGACGGTCGCGACGCCGCCAAACGGATGTCGTCGCCCGACACGCCAAAGTCAATCGGCGAACCGCTTGGCAAGGTGAAAAGCGTGCGCGGCAACTCGATTATCGTAGACACAAAGAAGGATGTCGCCAACGGCGATGGTATAATCTTTTTCAATCATAAAGGCTCGCTGTCAGGATTCCGTGCCAATTCCGTATCAGGCAAAGCAATCACTCCGTTTGAGAAAGTGACAGTCGCTCCCGGCACAATGCTCTACCGCAACTTCGACAAAGTCTTCAACGACACTCTCGTCGACGGCAAATCAGCTGTGCGCTCAATCGATGTTGCAATCCGTTGCTGGAAGGTGGACGGAGGAATAGCCACCGAAATCACCGACGAACGCGGCACGAATGCCGTAGTTCGCCACGACATCGACCTCCAGCCAGCAAAATCCGACCAACAGGAGGCACGGCTAAAAGTATTCTCTAAATTGGGCAGCACACCTTACCACCTGCGCAGTCTCATTCTCGGCGACACCGCCGATGTGTTTATTCCGGCATCGACACTCACAACAATCCGCCGCGATGCGGTAGAGGCTCTTGTCCGCGCCACGAAACTGCGCCACCATTACGATTTCCGACGTCAAGAAAACAAAGACGCCACATATACCAGCGCCACTCTGACGTATGCCGACAACGTGGCAAACCACCTTGCCCGGCAATTCTATGCCGACCATGGCGTGAAACATATTGAAGAGGCAATGGAAACTTGCAACAATCCAAAAACGGGCGACATACTGATGACCACACGTTTCTGTCTGCGCCGCGAATACGGGCGCTGCCTGCGCACTCCAGAGGGACAGAAATGGCAGTCAGACCTGATGCTTACGTCGGGCAACATCTCAATGTCGGGAGAGGTTGACTGCCGCAACTGCCAAATGCTGCTGCGACACATGTAATTTAAAGAATCAAGCAATGGCAAAACACAACATCTTTGGACAGAAAGGCGAGAATGCCGCTTTCGAGGCTCTACTTGCAAAAGGTTACCTTATCCGCGACCGCAACTGGCGTTCGGGCAAAAACGAAATCGACATCGTGGCAGAGAAAGACAACCGTATAATCGTGGTAGAAGTGAAATCGCGCTCACATCCCATCTACGACATCTCGCAAGTGATTACACGCGACAAAATACGCCACCTGATCAATGCCGGCAACGCTTATGTAAAGATGTTCAACCTGCCGCACGAGCTGCAGTTTGACGTAATCCTTATGGTCGGTCAAGACCCCGACAACTTCACAGTTGAGCATATTCCAGATGCATTCATGGCACCGCTGCGCACATACTAAATGAGGCATTGCCATCACGGCAACGCCTCAAAGACAAAAACATCTTAATCAAAAAAATTAATCATCAAGTTTGTGAATAACAAGGCCTGAACGCAATTTCGGTTCAAACCAAGTTGTCTTTGGCGGCATAATGTTGCCTGTGTCGGCAATGTCGATTATCTGCTGCATAGTCACAGGATAAAGAGCCAAAGCCATCCGCATCTCACCGCTGTCGACACGACGCTTCAACTCACCGAGTCCGCGGATGCCGCCAACGAAATCTATACGCTTGTCGCTTCGCAAGTCGGTGATTCCAAGCAAATCGCGCAAAATCAAATCCGACGATATCGTCACATCAAGCACACCGATTGGGTCAGAATCGTTGTACGTACCCTCACGTGCCGTCAACGAATACCAATGCCCGCCAAGATAGAGTGCGAAATTGTGGAGGTGTTGCGGACTATAGATTTCAGTGCCTTTGTCCTCCACCACGAAGTTCTTTTCAAGCAGATGAAGGAATTCCTCATCCGTATGCCCGTTAAGATCGCGCACAAGGCGATTATAATCAATCACTTTCAGATGCGAAGCCGGGAAACAGACTGCAAGGAAGAAATTATACTCCTCATCACCCGTATGGTTTGGATTGGCATCGGCCATCTCTTTTCCCACCAATGCGGCAGCGGCACTTCGGTGATGCCCATCGGCTATATACATGTTTGGAATTTCTCCGAATATGCGCGACACGGCGTCAATCGTCTTGTCGTCGTCAATCACCCAGAACGTATGTCCGAAACCATCCTCACTGACGAAATCATATTCCGGCTCTGTGGCAGTGACGCGGCGTAGTATCTCCTCCAATTCATCGTTGTCGGGGAATGTGAAAAACACCGGCTCGATGTTGGCTTTGTTTATGCGCACATGCTTCATGCGGTCCTCCTCCTTGTCACGGCGTGTCAGTTCGTGCTTTTTTATGCGTCCCTCAAGATAGTCAGCCACATTGGCAGCCACCACAAAACCATATTGAGTACGGCCGTCCATAGTCTGCGCATAGATGTAGTAGCAGGGCTTACGATCCTGCACAAGCCATCCGTTTGTCTGGAATTTCTTGAAATTTTCCACCGCCTTCTCATACACCTTCGGGTCGTGTTCGTCGGTACCGGGAGCAAAATCAATCTCCGGGCGGATAATGTGATAGAGCGATTTTTCATTGTCGCCCGCTTCTTTACGGGCTTCTTCTGAATTAAGTACATCATACGGACGTGAAGCCACCTCGGTCACCATATTTTTGGGTGGACGCAGTCCTCTGAAAGGTCTTACTTTTGCCATAGTATTAACGTTTTAGGGTAATTATAAATTTAATAAGGCTGCCTCGCGACCAGAATTGTCGCCAAGCAGCCTTATGTTTTTTAGTGCTTGAAATTAGAGCGCACGATGGTCTGTTCGCGGTCAGGACCCACAGAAAGAATCGTGATAGGCACATTCAATTCCTTCTCAAGGAATGCCACATAAGCATTGAACTCTGCCGGGAACTCATCCTCATTCTTGATTTTGGTCATATCCGTGTTCCAACCCTTTATCTCCTCATAGACTGGCTCCACACCGTCCTCGATGCTGTAAGGGAAATCACGTGTCAGCGTGCCGTTCACCTTGTAAGCCGTACAAGCCTTGATTGTCGGGAATGTGTCGAGCACGTCGCTCTTCATCATAATCAACTGAGTGACACCGCTGAGCATGATTGCATAACGGAGAGCCACAAGGTCTATCCATCCGCAACGGCGTTCACGTCCAGTCACCGCGCCATATTCATGACCGAGGTCGCGTATTTTACTGCCGGTCTCGTCAAAAAGTTCTGTAGGGAACGGACCGCTGCCCACGCGTGTGCAATAAGCCTTGAAAATACCGAACACCTCACCGATGCTGCGTGGAGCCACACCAAGGCCGCTGCATGCTCCGGCACAGATGGTGTTGCTTGAAGTGACAAAAGGATACGATCCGAAGTCAACATCGAGCATCGTGCCCTGCGCACCTTCACACAGCACGCTTTTGCCGTCGGCAAGCAGATGGTTGATATAATGCTCACTGTCAATCAGCTCATATTGTTTCAGATAATTGATCGCATCAAGCCATTTTGCCTCAAGCTCCGAAAAGTCGGAAATCGCATCGAGCATCTCGAGCATTTTCACGTGGCGAGCCTTTGCGGCTGCATATTTCTCTTCAAAGTTGTGGAAAATGTCGCCTACACGCAAACCGTTACGGCTCACCTTGTCGGTGTATGTCGGACCGATACCCTTGCCCGTGGTTCCAATTTTCGACGAGCCTTTGAGTTTCTCGTTGGCAGCGTCAAGCAGACGGTGTGTAGGCATTATCAAGTGTGCCTTTTTCGATATTTTCAAAATTTTCTTGATATCGACGCCGCTTTTTTCCAAATCTTCTGCTTCTTCTCTGAAAAGCACAGGGTCGAGCACTACGCCATTTCCGATTATGTTCACCTGCCCATGCTGGAAAATTCCTGAAGGGATTGAACGGAGTACGTATTTCTTGCCTTCAAATTCCAACGTATGGCCTGCGTTCGGACCTCCTTGGAAACGCGCCACGACATCGTAACGCGGAGTCAGCACATCAACTACCTTTCCTTTTCCTTCGTCGCCCCATTGCAAACCTAAGAGCACATCTACTTTCATAATTATATTCTGTTTTTACGTTTAAGTTGTTTTCTTGTCTATTTTACGATTGCGCCGGCGCCGGCGCTGGCATGTGGAGCAGATGCCGTAGACGTAGAGCGAGATATACGACACTGAGAATGTCCCATATCTGCGGCTGCCGATGTAGTCCATCAACTCCTGATCCTTCACTTCCTTCACCTTTCCGCACTCCGTACAGATCAGATGATGGTGGTTTCCCGAGCTTACCACCTTCTCATACACAGCCTGATTGGTGCCGAACTGATGCTTGCGCACCAGTCCACACTCCGTAAAAAGCTCCATTGTGTTGTAGATAGTGGATCGGCTGACGTGATACGCGCGGTTCTCCATATCCACATAAAGAGCCTCTATGCCGAAATGGTCGTTGTGCGAAAAGACCGCCTCCAGAATCGCGAATCGTTCCGGAGTTTTGCGCAACCGTCTGTTGTCGAGATATTCAGCCAGTTTCGTGCGAGCGATATAATATGATTTGTCTTCCGTCGCAGTCATACCAACGCAAAGTTAATGATTTCGTCTGAATTTCGGTGAAAAAAAACGCCGTTTTTATTTGCCTTTCGTTCAATTAAAAGCACAATTAAAAGCACCACTCGATTTCTTCCTTGATTTGCCTTGCAACGCGCGCAACGGCATCACCGCCTTCCGCCCATTGCGATGCGACGCCTTTGGCTTTTTCCACATCGGCAAGCTTGCGCACAACGAGTAGATTCATAAGCAGTCGCAAACCGGCATAGCGAGTCGGCTCCTCACCTGCAAGACTGAAAGCCAGTTGCTCCACTCCTTCAACATTGCGCACAAGGCGGAAACACAGCATATCGACCAATTCCACCGTATCGGCATCAGCGATCCACTTCTTTGCCTTGTCGACAGAAAATTCCGAAACGGGGAAAACCATAGTTGCCATCAACCGGCTCTCCCTGGTGGAATCGTTTGCCCACAAAGTCTCGGCAAGTCCGGCCGACGGCTCATGTTTTGCGGCAACACTTTCTATCTGAGGCACCGTCAACCCGAAAATTATCTTATACGGACATCCCGCACTGCGCAACTTGTCGGCAATCACGCCATTGCGCAACGCAAAAAAATCGCTCTTGATTTGTCTTATAGTTTCTTTATCCATAATATTATATGACAACTGCCGTGCCGCTGCACGTAACCATCAACATTGACCCGCTGGCACCTACTGTCTCATAATCGAGATCTATGCCAACCACGGCATTGCATCCCATACGCTCTGCCCTCTTCGACATCTCATCGAGAGCATTGTCTTTTGCCTCACGCAGCACATCCTCATACATGTCGCAGCGTCCGCCGAACGTGTCGCGCAGCGATGCGAAAAAATCTTTGACAAAATTGGCGCCTATAATCGCCTCTCCCGTCACCACCCCGCGATATTCGCGTATCGGGCGGCCTTCAATTGTTGGAGTTGTTGTAAGTAGCATAACCTTTCCTTTTTTGCAAATTTAGCCATTTTTCAGCGGTTATCCATCAGCCGATGCCGAAAAAAAAGCCGTATGGAGAGCAGCGTCCCCATACGGCTTCATATCAGTCGTACACCGTTTTTATTTTGTCAACGGCGAATAGTCTTTTGAATAGCGGAGCATCTGATCGATATAGCCCTCCGTATAGTCAATATTCACATCTATGATGTTGCCTTTCTTGTCAAACACAGGCTTGTAGACCGGATTGACAAAACCTTTATACGGCGCGATGTCGAGACGCGCATAGCGGTCGAGCACCTCGCGATGGATTGCCGGGTCAACCTTTACAGCATACGTCTCCACAAGAGTCTTTCCTGCCTCATAGTCGCCTTCCGACTTGATTCGCTGAATTTCGGCGAGCAACTGACCGAACAAGTCACGGAGTTTCTTATAATCGTTGATTTTCACGAAAGTCTTTCCGTCACGTTTCACAAGTTCGATAACGTTGTCTGCCTTGCCTCGTTCATAGCACCATTTCGAAATCAGCTGACGGTTGCGCATGTGCGCCTCCTCTACGTCCTTGCCATACTCGATGCGCATCAATTGCGTCATCAAGCCGTTAAGAATATATTTGTAGTATTCAGCCTTGTAAGCATTCTCGTTGTCAAGCAGACCGAGTTCGAGCAGTTTCGGGTCGGCAAGATAATAGAGCGCGAACAGGTCGGCACGAGCCTCCTCAAGCGTAGAGCCGTGCTCCTTCAGTGCATCGTCGGAAACACCCGGCAAGAGTTTTCCCGAAGCATGTCCAAGACACTCATGAAGGTCGGTGTGCATATTGTCGACAATAAAGAGATATTTATCCATCAAGTCGCTTGTCTCCTTATCGATTACAAACTCCTCGTTGAATCCGTTGCCGTGCGAAGCCTGGTCGTAAGCCTCCGTGATGTTTTCAAGCGTCACCGATTTGGAACCGTGGGCTGCACGAATCCAGTTTGCATTTGGCAAATTGATGCCGATAGGCGTTGACGGATAAGAGTCACCGGCAAGAATGGCAGCCGTGATAACCTTTGCCGTCACACCTTTCACCTTCTCTTTTTTGAAACGTGGATCGACAGGAGAGTTGCTCTCAAACCACTGAGCGTTGCTGCTGACCACCTCTGTGCGGTGTGAAGCCTTCTCGTTTTTAAAGTTCACGATCGACTCCCAAGCACCCTTATAACCCAGCGGATCGCCATAATTCTCAATAAATCCGTTGATGAAGTCCACGCTGCTGACCACATCCTCTACCCAAAGGATAGAATATTCATCGAAGGTCTTCAGATTACCGTCGGTGTAGTATTGAATCAGTTTGTTTATGTGGGCCTTCTGCTTGTCGTTTTCGGCAAAAGCCACAGCCTTGCGAAGATTTTCAACGATTTTCTCGATAGCAGCCGAATAGTAGCCACCCACTTTATAAACCTCCTCGACAAGTTTTCCGTCGCGCTTCACCAACCGAGAGTTCAAGCCGTATGAAATTGGTTCCTCCGGATTGTCGGTTTTCTTCATCGCAGCATAGAACTGCTCAACCTCGGCTTGCGTCACTCCCTCGTAATAGTTGTTGGCGGAAGTAAGAATCAAATCCTGACCATTGGCTTGGTTCACACGCTTGGCCATAACCGTCGGGTCGAAAATCACAGGTGTTTTCTCCTTGAGAAACGCATCTACAGTTTGCCCCTTTCTCAACGGCAACTGCTTCTTTGACAATTTCTTCACCTGCGTCTCAAAAAACGCCTGACTGAACTGAGGTGTAAATTTGTCGGTAGAATAATGGTGGTGTATGCCGTTGGCAAACCACACCTGCTTCAAATAAAGCACAAAACCTTTATAATCCGCGTCGTCCTTGCTGCCATCATAATTCTTATAGATGTTTTCAAGTGTTGTGCGGATTGCGAGGTTGTATTTACCATTCTGATCTGTCAAGATGTCGCGGCCATAAAGAGCCGCCTCTGTCAGATAATAAACCAACTCTTTCTGTTGGATTGTAAGTTGCTCGAAGTCTGGCACTTTGTAGCGCAGCACTTCAATGTCAGCAAATCTGTCCACTTTGTAATTGAAATCTAAGGACTCAGCCATAGAAGCCGCCGGAGCGCCGAGTGCCACCGCAGCAATGGCTGAGAGGATTAATTGTTTCTTCATATCTGTTGAGTTTTTATGAATTTATTATTCCACATAAAGCACCAATCCTTTAAGATACTCACCCTCTGGATGGTAGATGTTGATGGGATGGTCGGACGGCTGCGTGAGTTGATGCAGGATGCGCACCTTGCGCCCCGACATGGCCGCCGCGCTGAACACTGCCAAACGGAATTGCTCCTTCGACACCGCCTGCGAGCAGGAAAACGTGAAGAGAATGCCTCCCGGACGAATCTTCTCAAATGCCTTCACATTGAGTTTGCGATAGCCTATGAGGGCATTTTTCAGCGCGCTCTTATGCTTTGCAAATGCTGGAGGATCGAGAATTATAAGGTCATAACTGTCATCGATTCCGCCAAGAAACTTGAATGCATCCTCCGCAAATGCCTTGTGACGGCTGTCGCCTGGGAAATTAAGCTCGACATTGGCATTCGTCAAACGCACAGCCTTTTCCGAGCTGTCGACAGAATGCACTGCCTTCGCTCCGCCACGCATCGCATAGAACGAAAATCCTCCTGTGTAGCAGAACATGTTGAGCACCGTGCGTCCTTTGGCATAATGCTCAAGAAGGCTGCGATTGTCGCGTTGGTCGACAAAGAACCCTGTCTTCTGCCCCTTGAGCCAGTCCACATGAAACTTCAATCCGTTTTCAACGGCTATGTCAGTCTCATATTTGCCAACGATATAATCATTCTGAGGGTCGAGTTGCGCCTTGTAAGGAAGGGTGGTCTCTGACTTATAATACACATTATGTATCAGTCCGCCGGCAATCTTAAGAAGCGACTGCGCGATGATGTTGCGCGCAAAGTGCATTCCCGGAGAATGCGCCTGCACCACAGCTGTGGCACCATAGATATCGACGACCAATCCAGGCAGGAAGTCGCCCTCACCATGCACAAGACGGAACGCATTGTTGTCATCGCGCACCAAACCGATAGCCTGACGCAAATCGTAGGCGCGTTGCAGACGCTCAACAAAGAAATCCTCACCTATCACACGCTGCGCAAAGTCGAGCACACGCACTGCGATGCTGCCAATCTGAAAATGACCAACAGCGATAAAGTCGCCTGCCGATGTGTAGACACTGACAAGATCGCCCTCCTCAATATCGTTGTCCATCTTGGCAATCGCTCCAGAGAACACCCACGGATGGAAACGCTTCAACGATTCCTCCTTGCCTTTTTTCAGTATGATTTTCTTGTAGTCCATCTCGTTCAAGCCTATTTGATAAAGAATCTGTAAATATCATTGCCGTTGGCGTAAAGCAGCAACACAAGGAGCAAGCCAAGACCCACCATTGTGGAGTATTCAAGCACTTTCTCACTCGGTTTCTTGCCTGTAAGCATCTCAATGATAACAAACAACGCATGTCCGCCATCGAGAGCCGGAATCGGCAGAATGTTCATAAACGCAAGCGCCACGGAGATAAAAGCCGTGATAAACCAGAAGTGATACCAGCTCCACTCTGCAGGAAACATATCGCCGATGGCTCCGAATCCGCCAAGGCTCTCCGCGCCCTCCTTTGTAAAGACATACTTCATTTGGCTGACGTACGACGTGAGCTTGTCAACGCCGATTTCAATGCCTCGAGGTATTGCCTGGAAGATGTTGTAGTTGATAGTATGGGTCTTGAATATCTCATCGATCGGAGTCAGCTGAATACCAATCTTACCCGATTCCGATGTGTGAAGATGGGTCACATACTCCTTTCCGCCACGTTCGTAGGTCACGGCGATTTCTTTGTCAAGACTCTTTGCAAGGCAGTCGGCAAACACATCCCATGTCTCGGTGCGCACACTGTCGATGCCCACAATGCGGTCGCCGGCTTTAAGGCCCGCGGCAGCTGCCGGCTGACCGGCAACAATATTCTTCACCACAACGGGGAAACGATAGGTCATAAATCCACGGTCCTTGTGGTCGCGCAACTCGTTGCTTACGGTGAGGAGCGCATTTTTAGGCAAATCTATCGTGGTGAGCGCACCGTTGCGTTTCACCGTCACCTCTCGCGCCTCAAGCAGCTCCTGTGTGGCTACTCCGAAATCGGCTGCGTCAAGGGTCTTGCCGTCGGCACTCACAAGGATGTCGCCATCGCGGAATCCCAGCGTCTTTGCCGACTCGCAACCAAACTGCATGCCATATTCAGCGTCGCTGAACTGGATATATTTGTCGCCCCAGGCAAAAGCAATGCCCGCGTAAATGATTATGGCAAGAATAAAATTGAACAGCACACCGGCAATCATCACCAACAGACGCTGCCATGCCGGCTTGGCACGGAATTCCCACGGCTGCACAGGCTGCGCCATCTGCTCCTTGTCCATCGACTCATCAATCATTCCGGCAATCTTGCAATAACCGCCAAGCGGCAACCATCCTATGCCGTACTCCGTGTCGCGCCACGACGACTTGCCATCGTCGGCGCCTGCTTTCTTCTTCGGTTTCCACTTGAAAAGAGAGAACCACGGATTAAAAAACAGATAAAATTTCTCCACCCGGATGCCAAACATACGGGCAAAGATATAATGTCCGAACTCATGCACTATTATCAGCAAGCCAAACGCCGCTATCAGTTGTGCCGCTTTTATTAAAAATGTAGATTCCATTAGTTGTTGGTGTGTAGATTCTTATTTTATCAATTCTTCTGCAATTTTTCTTATCTCTGCATTGGTCACAACATAGTCGTCGTATGTTGGGCTGGCGATAAACCGGTTGCGAGCCACTGCCTCCGCCACCACTTCCGGCATCTGCATGAACCCTATGCGGTCGGCAAGAAAAGCCGCCACGGCAATCTCGTTGGCTGCATTGAGCGCACACGGCACGTTGCCGCCACGGTGGATGGCATCGAAAGCCATGTCGAGCAACGGAAACTTCTCGCGGTCGGGAGCCTCAAATGTGAGATTGGCATAATCAGCCACACTCATCTTGCGGCATGCCGACGGCAACCGCTCCGGATAGTTGAGAGCATAGCGTATGGGCAGACGCATGTCGGGCAAGCCAAGCTGAGCCTTCACCGAACCGTCGGAATATGCCACCATCGAATGCACAATCGACTGCGGATGAACCACAATCTCAATCCGTTCCGACGGAATGCCAAACAGCCATCGCGCCTCAATCATCTCAAATCCCTTGTTCATCATCGAGGCCGAATCAATGGTCACCTTCGCTCCCATCGACCAGTTTGGATGGTTCAATGCGTCGGCGCGAGTCACGCCATATAGTTCTTCTTTCGGACGCGTGCGGAACGGACCGCCCGATGCCGTAAGAATCAACTTATCGACCGATTCTGGATCTTCGCCCACAAGACATTGGAATATCGCTGAATGCTCTGAATCGACAGGCACAAGCCTCGACCCGTATTGCTTGACAAGCCTGGTTATCAGTTCGCCAGCCACAACAAGAGTTTCTTTATTGGCAAGTGCTATTGTCTTTCCCGCCTTGATGGCACTGATTGTAGGAGCCAGCCCGCTATACCCCACCATGGCAGTCACCACGATGTCGACATCGTCGGCTGTCGCCTGCTGACCGCACATCACTTCGATAGGCTCGCCGGCAAGGGCGTCGCGCAACTTAGTGTAGCAGTCGCTCTGCGCAATCACCACACGACGCGGTTTAAACTTAAGCGCCTGCTCTATGAGCAGGTCTACATTGCGGTTGGCCGTCAGAAGCGACGGATAAAGTCGGTCGGGATATTCCGAAATCACATCAAGCGTCTGAGTGCCGATGGAGCCGGTGCTCCCCAATATTGCTATATTCTTTCTATTTTCCACGAGATTTGTTGTTATCTGGCAGAGCAACGCTCTGTCAATTTACAAAGGTAGTAAAAACTTTCAAATCACTTGCAAAATCTCCTTTATAACAAATCCTAAAACCTCGTCAGTCTTGTTAAGGCACTTCCGATTCCGTATTCTACAATCAATCTTGACAAATCATATTTGCCTTCCTTATTCCGACCGCCACGACATCATCGGGGATTTTTCATCAGAAGGCTGACGGAATCAATCTCGCATTGGAGCATTTCACCACCGAACATGCGAAGCGCCACCCGTCCCATCAATGGATAGCCTGGAACTTTTTTAGTCAGGCGTTCAAGCAGCAGTCTGCGATATTCGACGCCTGCTTGATGATAAGCCGTCATCAGCGAGTCCTCAACAACCTTGGTCAGAGTTGAGTCGGCAGACTGCTTTTTGTAGGCAGCCTGCAGCGATTCGCGGCGCTTTTCAAACGCATACCGGTCGGCAAGCAGCTGCGACAACGCCCGGTTTGACGGCGATCCCTGCACTGAATATGTACCATCTTCTATTGTCATTGTCAGCCGATTGTTGGTCAGCACAAAGCAGTATGCCGCCGTGTCGCCCTTAAGTCTCACGAAAGCCTCCATCGGCTCGTCAACCGTTCCGGAAAAACGGAATCCCCCATGCCTGACATCCGCACTGTCGAGCAGCATAAGTTTCTGATATTCCGGCAACAGCACATACAGATAGGCCTTGCCGTCGCGCAAGGCGTCAACCGACCCGTCGAGCGAATAGGTTTTCTGCTGCGTCTCAGCGGAACACGCCGAGAGAACCAACGCCACAACTGTTGCTATAATGCTATTTTTCAACATATTTTACATTAAAGAGATAGATATTGCTGTTCCAAATCGCCTTTCCGACAAAAACAAACTTGTCGCTGTCGATTTTTCCCATCTTCGCCACCACAAGACGTTCCTCCCCCTGACTGATTTCGCTCGTCATCGGAGTTTTTCCCATGACCGTATACTCCACATTGTCGTCAAGGTTAGGCACGAGCTGAATCAGTTCGTTGGGATTCAACTGATAGAATATGACCGGACGCGCCAATTCCTTGCGCACCGCATCCCATCTATAATTGTCGCGGAAATGAATCTGCGGAGTGAGAATCGGGAAAAACAAGAGGATGAGAATGCCGAAATAACGACGCCACAGATTCGGCATCGCGGCGAGCGACTGAGGCACCAGCAACATCAACACCGGCATAAGGCAATAATAGTAACGCGGATGCTTGAGTATCGACGCATACTGAATAAGTGGCATACAAGCCACTACAAGCAACGGCAACCACATAAAAAGTCCGCCGTCTGCCAATTTTTTCAATCCTCCTTTTGAGAATGCCGCCACAAGCACGGCCGCCAAGACAATCCAGAAACCGTAAGAGATAAAGAGCAGGCGTCGGATGTCGCGTGCAAAAGTAACCGACAATGCAAGCGAGAATTTGCGGAACGCCATCGACTTATGTACCGTAGGATGGAGTATGAAGTTGAAAAATCCTGGATAAATCACAAATGCAAAAACTAATGCAGCCACTCCAGCCAACAGAATCAGCAGTATCGCTCGGTGACGATGATGACGGATGCAAGAGGCTGCGAGCGCGAGACACAAGCCTATGACGTAGAAGGCATTGAAATATCCAAGAGACACGGTGCAACCCATCAACACTCCGAAGAGCGCCACAAATCGCCAACGGCGTATCTCCTCGCCCGCACGAAGACGCTGGACAAAGCCAACGGCCACATACGTAAGCATGACAACCGAAGCCTCAGCCATCTGGTACTCGCGGATAAGCATCGTGTTGCGCACCGACAGAAGATTGAAATATGCAAGCGCAAGTCCGACAAACACCAGCATGTGACGCTCACCGAATATGCGTCGCAGCAGTTTGTACATAAACACAAACGACAATACGAAAAACAACATATTCAGCACTCCTCCACGCACGATATAGCCATCGAGGTCGTAGGCGTCGTAGCCCGTCAGCGCCACACGTAAAGCCATATAGTAGAGGCTGGCGTGGGGAGCGTCGCCATTGTTTACCCAAAGTTGGCGCAGGTCGGAGAGCATCCCCTTGAAGCCGGTGTCTCCACTATGGGCAATCATGTCCTTCAGTTGGGCTCCAGTATAGGTCCCGTCGGCCACTGCCACATTATAATTGGGATCGCATGTGCATAGCGCCATAGAGAACACCTCGTCTGAATGCAGCTCCGTCTTGCCGGCGATCGCATTGACACGCACATAGAATGCCAGGACAAAGAGCAGTCCCACAATCGCCCAGTTAACCCACTTTGCGTTGCGTCCATACATCTCCGTCACGGCTGTTATTGCACCGAGACCTTTCCCTGTTTCTTTTTTCTTATTGTCTTTATTTCTTCCCATAATTCATTATTTATTGAGCCAACGACAAGTTGACAGAAACACCGTAATTGCTGTTGGTTGTTGGATATGCGCTCGATGAAATCAACGGTTTGTTAATCTGATGGTCGAAATACGCCTGCAGCGTGATGCGCTTGCTCAACACGTAGCTTGCCGTGAAATTAATGGCTATCGACTTCGTGCCGGCGGTTGCCTGACTTGACCCTTCCTGCATTTTTCGTATAATCGACTGATTGTTCTGCAGCGAAAAGTCGGCATTGAGAGTAAGGTCGTTGCTGACACCTTTCTGACCGCCTTTCATCTTCAACACAGTGTTGAAATTGGCTATCTTGTATCCGCCGCCAAACGTAAACGCTTTCTGCGACGCCTCGACAAGTTGTCCGGCACTGGTGTTGAGCGTCAGCGTGCGGCTGTCGCGGTATTCAACGTTGAGCGTAAGGTTGTTTTTAAGCGTAGCCGACAAACCAAGCAGCGGAGCGAATTTCTCCGTGATAGTCACCGACGAGATATTATATGGCGACGACGGCACAGGACGCTGCGTCTGCTCATCGCGGGTAAATCCAAAATCGCCATTGCCGGCGCCAACCCAGTTCAGATACGATGAGAAGGAGCCGACGCTGTATGTGCATTGATAAGCATGAGTCAGCGTAAGGCTGCGGAAGATGTTGCTCAGACCACCGATTTTTACCAACCCGTCGTAGGTGACGCGCCAGTTTGGCAACAACTGCGACAATGCCGGGAAGAACGATGTGGTCACTTTCTGCGGGTCCTTGCCAGTGTAGGCTGAGATGAACGCCGGAATCAGCACATCTCCGCTCGCCTGGCTTACGCCTCCGTTGTCGGCATTGTAAGGCTGTCCGGCATACTCCGTGCCGCTGATAAAGCCGGCATCAGGATAGCGCATACCTTGATATTTCTGTTCCAACCGCTGCGCCATCACAGGGATGTTTGACAAGAATTTATCGTAGGCGGCACTGCTGTAGCCGTCTTTCAACGACGACCCGCGCAACGCTGTGGCTATGGCGCATGTGGTCATCGTGAAACTGCCGCTTCGGGTGGTAGGCATCGAGTTGTACATGAACTGCACCTGATTTGTGCGGTTGTCAGTACGGTTGGCTGTGAGCTGAATCTTCAATCCACGTATCGGCTCAAGCTGCACCTCAAAATTGTACTCCTCAGTACGCGAGAAGATGGCAGGACTCGTCTGGTTCTCGTCGCCGAGCAGCCATCCGCGAGCCATTGCCTTGTTGAGATAAGACTCATCTGTAAATCCGAAAGCGAAATCCAATCCCGGTGACATCGGGCCATAGCTCTTGCTCTGTCCGAGCAAGTCGCCCACCTCGGGTATAAACTGCGGTATGTTGGACGTGCGCGTATTGCGCCAGCGGAAACTTGCGCTGCGCACCATCATGCCGAAACGCGCCGAATGGTCGGCAATCTCCTTCCAAACATTCACTTCTTTTGTCAAATCCTCAGTGACAACGAGTTTCACCGACTGCTTTCCTGTAGTGATGATTTGCAGATTATTATCATCCACCACTTTGGTTTTTATCGGGAACGGCTTGCCGTCAAGCGTTGTCGCCGACACCTTCACCTTCTTGCTGCGCAGATTGTGTTTCACCGCCACAACAGAGTCTGAAAGCTGGTATGTGCGCTGGAATTTGCGTGGTTTGCGCTCCTTCTGCGACCTGTTGCCCCTCGAGCTGTTGGAAAAACGTTTGTTCACCTCCTTGAGGTATTTACACTTATTGTAGAGTGTCTCAAAATTGATTTTAGAGTCGAGATTCCATACCACATTGTTGGCAATCGAGTTGCCAACTACAGCATCTGCCACATCGGCGCCACGATCCCATCGATATGTCGCATTATACGACACATTACCGTTAAGGAAGTCAAGAACAGCTATCTTGCTGAACGGAGCCTTATAGGTCGCCGTAAACGATTGACTGTAATTCCACGGAGTACCGAAATCACGGATGCTGCGCATCACCGTGTCGCGCCATTCCTTATACTTGTCGGGGAACAATTTCTTATTCACCTGTCCCACTGCTTCCTCGATGCGCGCCATCGTGTTGGAGTTAAACGACAACGCCAACGATTTTGTAAGATTCCAAGTGATTGCAAACTGACGGTCCCAATAAAAATTCTTGCTCACCGACACTGGAACTTCCACTTCTACGTCAGCCTCGTTGCGCGACTGCAGTTCGTAGTAATAGCGTGTCATGTTGGTCAAGAAGCTCAACGACGACGGCGCATAGCCAAACTCCCAGTCTTTAAAGAATTTCAGGTTTTTCGACTTGCTCTTGATGAAACTGAACGGCTTCAGCGGCTTGTAGACCGGAGAGAAGCTGTATTGGAAACTGCCGCGATAGTCGTTGATGTGCTCATACTGCACAGTCGGTGAAATGTTCTCCTGCTTGTTGAACGATAAATTGACTGTGAAGTTGGCAGGGTCCCAAGGCATCGGCACTTTGCTCTTAACTCCGAAATTGAATCCAGAAATACTGAAACTCTTCACCGTCGACTGCTCCACGGAATAATTGCTTATCGAGTCTCGCTCCTGCTTTGTTTCGGCCTCGTCGAGAGCGTCCTTAAGCAGGATATCCTGGTCAAGAGGATTATATTTTGGCGATGTCTTCTCCTTCGACACAGAATAGTAGACCGGAGCTTTTAGCTTCGCCTTGGCGGGGAGGAAACGTCCCACATCAACCTGCGTCGCCACATTATACTGCTTGTAGTCATCCATACGGCGCGACGATAGGTTTTGGTCTACATTTCCGAATCCAACAGTCTCGATATGTCCGCCAAAATTGACTGTAGCCACATCGCTGAGCGCAAGGTTGACATTGCCCTTCGCAGCCCATCCACCGTCTTGGTCGAAATCCGTCACCTTGAGTTCGTTCACCCACACCTCACCACTCTTCTCCTTGCTGGAGTTGTTGCGCACACCAATCATCACAACGCGCACATCGCTGAGCGAGGGGTTGCCGAGCACCGACACGCGGTTAGCTCTATGGTCGGGGTCGTAACCAGTATACAGCGTTGTGTTTCCCACCTGCTGCGACTCATCGTGCTTCGCGCGGTTGCGTTCCTTCTTTATATCCGTAAACAAACTAAGTTTCACATCCATAAAGTTAGCTTCCGGCCATACGGCATATTGGTCGTTGGTATTGTGGGTGTTGTATTTTCCGGGAGCCGTCAGATGCAACGGCACCTCATATTCATAGAAGTTGCTTTTCACGTCGGTACCAAGACGCATGAACACAGAGAAATCGCCGTCCTTCAGCTCTTCTGCCACGTCATTCACAAGACGCTCGGCGTGGGTGAAGAGTTGGATGCGTTTGTAAAGGCGCAAGTCCATCGATGTGTTCTTATATACGGCACGCGCGTCGCCGGCCTGCAGTCCTGTGAGCTTCATCGACATTGACTGCTCGTTGAGTTGCGTAATCTGCGACTGCCCCGGGTCAACAATACGGTTTACGCCTGGAGGCAGCACATAATTGACCGGCTCACGTCCGGAATTCTCCTCAATATTGACCACAGAAAGGTCGAGCTGTCCTTCCGCAGGAGCGTCGGCACGCGAATTGAGATTATAGTCGTACGTGCGCCAGTCGCCACGCACAAGCTCAAGAGTTGCGAAACGCAGATGCGTAGCTTCTTTGAATCCCGTCATAAACATACGGATAAAACGGATGGTCGAGAAGTCGGAAATCGAGCCAACCACCTTCTCATAGTCACGCAATGGAATCTTGAACTGATACCACACAGCCTCGCCCTTCTTGCCGTTTGCGAGCGGCACTGTCGACACTTGTTTGTCGGTGATATAATTCTGTCCAACCACCAAATCCTGGCGGCGCAACGAGATATGATATTGATAGTAACGCTCATACTCGTTGAGCGTATTGTCCTGGTTGATGTCCTCCACATCAGGCACACTGCGCGACGACTGGTAGAGAGGATCCTTTTCATCGTCGTCACCAAGCGAGTTTCCCTCCGTGCCGTTGTAACGCTTGTAGCGTTCAAGTATCGACAAGCGCTGCTCGTCGTAGTCGTAACCGCGGAAATAATGATAGTTGTCGCCGGCAGGGTCGTTGAACGGAGAGAACTGGTCTGCCTCCATCTCGGCTATCTTTTCAGGCGACAACACTGCGCGCAGGTTCTCAAGATACTCCTTATAAGTCGTGAATTCAAACTCCTGCTCAGTCGACAGTCCGTTCAAGCCCACATCCTGATTGCGGCGAGCGCCCGAGGTGTTGTCAAAAGCATACGTCAGCGATGTTTCAGTCGGCACACGTCCCCATACAGTCTCACGAGTGCCGCGAGTACTGCCGTCGGCAGGCAGTCCGTTTTCATACGATTTGTATCCGTCTTTCAAGATGTCCTCGCTCACCTCGCCGAGGTTGAAGTACAAGTCGCCGCCTTCGTTGGTGTCACCCTCTACAGAAAACGGATCCATCATCCAGAACTGGATATACTCTATGTTTGACGTCTCGAAGTTGGTGTTGTCAAGCTTGCGCATGATGCCGCCCCAACGCTTCTCCGGGTTGAGAAGATTGAAATTGGCATCGATATTTGTATGGTCAAGGTTATACGGACCACGCTCTGCCGGATAAAACGACAGGTTGAGCGTCTGGATTGCCGACGCCTCGCCGTAATTGAGCTCACGGTTAGGCCATATCTCACGCGTAGTCACTTCGCGAACATAAGGACTTGACAACTGCTCCTTGTCATTCTTGATGTATGCCGGACAGAGCGATGAGTTTTTCTGAGTGAACATACGGTCGATATAGTACCATGCGAGCAAAGCTCTGTTTTTGCCATAGTCCACATTGTTGCTCAAAGCAGCCTCCGGAAAGAGTCCGCCGTTGGGGTCGTTTGGCGTTGACGCCAAGAACCAAGAATACGGCGAACGTATGTCAATTGTGTTTTGCGAGGTCTCAAAATCATCAAGATACGAGCTTCCCGCATTTGTGCCTGTTTTCTTCTTGTGGGGAATCAACTGAGCAAACTCGCCTTGCATGCTTATGGTCGACGGTGCGGTGGCATTGACCGTAGGGATGGCGTTGAGCCAGTTTGTAAGCCACATGAAATTCTTGTTGTATGAGAAATTCAGACCCCAGATAGTGTTGTTTATCAACTCGTTTCCGATATCCACCTTTTCTGTGAGCGGCTTTTCCGAGAAATGCATAAGTGTGGCTCCGACATTGAAGTCCTTGTTGAACTGATAGTTCATATCAAGTCCGAGCAACGTTTTGCGCTGTGTGCTGAACATTGACTGGTTTTCAAGCGACACACTGATGTTTGTTCCCGAATCAATGATGCTTTGGTTGGTGATTGTCACCGTACCCATATTGTAGTCCACAGTATAGTCACTGTTTTCCGTCAGAGTCACGCCACCGGCTGTCACCACAACCGAACCGCGAGGCACGTTCATGGCATTCAGCCGTATTGTCGACCCCGATGAGGCTTGGTATTCTCCCGTAAGGATGAATTTATTCTTGTCCTGAAACTGCTTCGCAACAGTCTGCGTCGAGTCGTAGAGCTCATGGTAGCAGAAACGCTTGGCATCGTCGGCATTGAGCAATTGGCTCGCCAACCAGTCGCCGAACGGCTCTACAACAGGAAATATCACCTTGCCTTGCGCGGCATTGATAGTATAGCCGTCGATAAAGTCGTAGAATCCATCAGGATTGCTCTCGTTGTTTGAGTCCAGCCGGTCCACGTTTAGCACTTGGATAAGCGGTTTGTTGCGGATAGGATCGGCTGGCAGATATTGCACGGCGACACCAGTGGAGTCGCTTTTGTACTTCACGTTGAGTTTGAATTTAGTCTTCTGCACCTGATATGCACCAAGCGAATAAACGTTTTTCATCATCAAGTCCCAGTTGGCAAACTTTGGCGACACAGTGCTGCCCTTCAGCATTTTTACAAACAGAGCCTGACTGGAGTCAGTCACATCGCTCGAGAACTCACCCACTTGGTACACCTGTCCCTGATACGTGTATTCATAAGCCACGGCGAGCACCTCGTCGGCATTGAGCGCAGAGTTGAGCGCAATGTAGCCCAGCGTAGGATTGAGCTTGTACTCCGTCGACGACAGCAGGCGGGCACTCTCGATTTTCTCATAGTCGCGGCCGCCCTCTATGCCGTAGGCCGACAACGGCTCAAGCGCCGTCGACACCTGGCTTATCTGACGCGCGTCGGGATATTCGGTTTTGATTTCCTGCACAAGGTTGTTGGAATTGTTGCTTGGATTGTCGGGCGATACCACCGGCACCCAGTGGTTGTTCTGCAAGTGTTTGTTCTCACCCATATCCATAAACCCCACCAGATGGCGCGCCTCGTTGTACGTGCCCCGTTGGTTGGTTACCCACACCTCAATACGTGTGATATTGACACCCGAAAGCACATAAGGCAGCTTCGAGGCATTGTAGTCGTATGTGTCGCGGAAATAGTGCCCGAGGAAGAAATATCGGTTTTTGTCGTAGTCGTCGGCATTGATTGAAAACTTTGTGGTCTGCGCACCACCCTTTGTGCTTACCGTCTGCGACTCTGAGTTTTGCTGCGACACCAATGCCGTGATTGAGAATTTTCCAAACTGCATCTTTGTTTTCAGACCGAACAGTGCTGTGCTACCCTTGATAAGCGACGATCCTGTGGTCATCGACACGTTGCCCGCCTCAATCGACTTGATGATTTCATCTTCCTTTCCATCATACTTCAGTTTCAAGTTTTTGGAGTCGAAATCAAACGTCGCGTCAGTGTTGTAAGTCATATTGAATTTCAACTTGTCGCCCACCGAAGCATCGATTGTAGCCTGTATTTTTTGGTCGAAATCAAAATAAGTCTTGCGCCGCGCACTTGCTGGAAGCGCCGGGTTGTCGGTCTTGTTGGATTTCACACCCATCTTAACCTGCACCGATCCCTGTGTCTTGAGCTGTACACCGCCCGGACCGAAAACCTTTTCCAATGGTCCGAGTCCGAATTTCATATCAAACACGTTGAATTTTGTTTTGTCCTTCTGCTCAAACAGTTCGGAGTTGCGCTTGCGGTAATAATCCATCATTGAATTGCGCACTTCCATATTGTTGTAAGCCTCCGACGACAAGATGAAAGGAGTTGCCACCTCACGGTCTCCCATCTTGGTGCGCACCACGTAAGTATCTGTCGTATAGTCGTATTCCACCTCCGTCTTGATGTTCGACGGATCTTTAAGGTCGATTGCCTGACGGTCGGGACTCGTAAGCTCGTCGTAGCCTGGAGTGATTGTGGCCTTCACAGGATAGTGCATCCCGGTTGAATCGGGAACATTGCTCTTGCCGGTAAAAATCGTAGGCGGGGCGCTGACCTCGCTTTTCTTGTATTGCGCAAAACCGATGTTGCAGACGGAATAAAGCACAATTCCGGCCACAAGCATCAGCAAATATTTAACTCTTCCTCGTTGGTTCATTCAGTAAAAAAACGGCGTTTTAAAACGTTGCCGGAAACGAAGCCGCCAAGCGCAGACTAAAGAATCTTTAAAGCCTTCTTAATCAAGCCCTCAACTTTTTCCGCAGGATTATCCTTGAGCAGTTTGCCCAATGCCTTCTGCACCGCAGGTTTGGCAAATCCAAGCATAATGAGCGCCGCCTGTGCCTCCTCATAAGTTTCCGACGTCGCCTCCGACTGAATAATTAACGTATCCGCACCCTGATTTATTTTATCGCGGAGGTCAACAATTATACGTTGAGCCGTTTTTGCACCAATTCCTTTCACCGCCTTGAGCAGATTCACGTTGCCCGAGGCTATGACTCCTTGCAAGTCGGCTGTGGAAAACGACGAAAGGATCATTCTCGCCGTGTTCGGCCCAACCCCCGACACCGTTATCAGCAACAGGAACAATGCCCTCTCCTCCCGGTCGGCAAAACCATAGAGCAAATGTGCGTCCTCGCGTATCGCCTCGTAGACATAAACTTTTGCCTGCCGCTCATTCTGCAAGCGTGTATAAGTGTTTAAAGAGATGTTGAGCATATATCCCACCCCGCCGCATTCCACCACGGCACTTGCCGGCGTAATCTCCGTCAACTCTCCTTTTACATATTCTATCATAGAATCCAATTTTTATGTAAAAGTAATAAAAAAAGGCAACCCCACAAAAGGATTGCCTTGTATTGTTGCTTTGCTAAGCCCGCTGTTGACTAACCGTATTGGATTGTTCCGTCTGGATTGCGGTATTTGTCGAATCCCTTCTCATACTGGTCCATAGCACGGAGGCTCATACCCATATTGGAGAAACCGCCGTCGTGGTAGAGATTCTGCATTGTAACCTTGCGGGTAAGGTCGCTGAACATAACCACACAGTAGTTTGCACACTCATCGGCCGTAGCGTTGCCGAGAGGCGACATGCGGTTGGCGAAGTCCATCAACGACTCCATGCCTTTCACACCGCTGCCGGCAGTGGTGAGCGTAGGCGACTGAGAAATTGTGTTGATTCTCACATGGTGCTCACGGCCGTAGATATAACCGAAGCTGCGCGCAATAGACTCAAGGAGAGCCTTTGCATCAGCCATATCGTTATAACCGAACATAGTGCGTTGCGCAGCGATATATGAGAGAGCCACAACCGAGCCATACTCATTAATGGCGTTGAGTTTCTTGGCAACCTGCAGCATCTTGTGGAAAGAGATTGCGGAGATGTCGAGAGTCTTGTCGAGCATTCCGTAATCGAGGTCGTCGTAAAGTCTTTTCTTACGCACGTTTGGCGACATACCGATAGAGTGGAGCACAAAGTCGATTTTTCCGCCCAACACCTCCACCGAGCGCTCAAACACGGTTTTCAAGTCATCACAGTTAGTGGCATCTGCAGGGATGATTTCTGCATTGAGCTTATCACCCAGTTCTGAAACCTCGCCCATACGCACAGCCACCGGCGTGTTGCTCAGCGTTATCACAGCGCCTTCCTCAACAACGCGTTCGGCAGTTTTCCAAGCAATACTGCTGGAATTCAACGCACCGAAAATGATGCCTCGTTTTCCTTTAAGCAAATTAAAACCCATTCGTTTCTAAATTAAGATTAAAAAATTATTCTTTTTTTGCGCTGCAAAGTTACGCATTTTTCTCCATTCTGCAAAAGAGTCGGCGGCGGCATCCGATTTTCCATCAGATGCCGCCGCCTTATCTATAGTCGTTTGCCAGCTCCTACTCGTTGGCCATGCGCTTGTTTTCCTCAAGCTGCTCCTTGCTGAGAAGAGCGTTCATGTCTTTCAACACCGCGCTGACGCCCTCAGTGAAATCTGTATACAACTTCTTATAGGCAGCCTTGTAGTAGGCATTGCGCGCCTTGCGATACGCCTTGCGGTCGCCGGCGAAAGAATCTTTGCATGTTTTGTCGAAATCAACCGACACATCGTTGATCTTTTCAGTCAACAGATTGAAAATCTTGTCAATGACGTCATTTGCCTTAGCCTCGTCGATTCCATCATAATAATTGAGGATGAATACAGTTTCTCCGGCAAGGTTAGCCGCCATATTCTTCATATACTTTTTCAGTTGTCTTTTGTTTGCCATAATATTATTGTTTTAGAGTTTGTTCAAAACTAATTGAATGAGTTCGCCGATAGAGCCCTTGTAGTTAGGGTTTGAGGTGTGCGACACGCGTCCAGCGATAATCGAGCATACCGTCACAGCCTTGTGTCCCATAAGTTTAGCCAAGCCCTGAAGCATTGCGCTCTCCATCTCGAAGTTAGTCAGACGCTGACCTTTATACTCAAATCCGCTGAGCATCTTGCCATAGTTCTTATCGGCGATTTCAAGGCGCAGCTCGCGTCCTTGTGGGCCATAGAAGCCATTGGCGGTGATTGTGATTCCCATCACCATGCCCTCGCAGCATATACGGTTTGCCAGTTCCTCATCGGCGTCAACGATATAAGGATGATTCCAGATTGGTTTCCACCCAGACTGACTGATGAAGGCGTCCTCAAGTTCAATGTCGCGCACTTTTTCCGAATTCTTATAGAAGTGGAACGCGCCGTCGATGCCGAGAGCCTTGCGCGCAATCACCATCGAGCCCACAGGGATATCCTCCTGTATGCTGCCCGACGTGCCGATACGCACCATTGAGAGCTGACGGAAATTCTTCTTGACCGTACGAGTCTCGAAATCAACATTCGCCAATGCGTCGAGCTCATTGACCACAATATCTATGTTGTCGGCGCCAATACCGTGCGACACGCACATCACCGGCTTGCCGTGATATTCACCTGTTATCGTGTGGAATTCACGACTCGACACTTCATGAATTTTCTTGTCGAAGAAAGAAGCCACCAAGTCTACACGACCCGGATCGCCGACGAGTATGATGTTGTCGACAAGCATTTCCGGCTTTATGTGAAGGTGGAAAACCGACCCGTCAGGGTTGATTATAAGTTCTGATGCTGGAATCACTCTTTCCATAGTATTTATTCTTTTTTTATATTGCGTAAAGTTACAAACATCCGTCCAATCGGCGAAACTTTATTTCACAATAATCGTTAATTATTTTGTCTTATAAGCAACGTGCGGAACACCTGCATGGCCGTGCGCTTCAAATTGGCATATGCCACATCGGGTTTCATCGCCTCTTCGAGCGGCATAGGGCCGGAAACCGTTGGATAAACCGACAGGAATCCGTACTCATTGAGGCTGTCGCTGTCTGACACGCTTCCCACGAATGCAATCGTCGGAATGCCATTCCACGCAGCCTCTCCACACACTCCGTAGGGAGCTTTGCCCAACAGCGTGAGCGAATCCATCGCCCCCTCTCCGGTAACCACAATGTCGGCATCGGCGATGCGTGCTTCAAAATTTATAGCCTTCAGCATCGCGTAGATGCCCGGTGTCAGACTGGCGTCGAGCATAGCCCACAACGCACCGCCAATTCCGCCGGCTGCGCCCGCATAACTCTGGTTTTGCATCGACTTGCCATATTTTTTTTTCACTACGGCCGCGAATGTGCGCATACCGTCGTCAAGCGCCTCGAGGATTTTGTTGGTGGCACCTTTCTGCAGTCCGAAAAGCCATGCAGCACCTTTCGGTCCGTAAAACGCAGCATCCACATCGCACATCACCGTGAACGAGCATTCCTTAAGTTCCGGCATTCTCTGGCTGTCGTCAATCTCTGCAATGCGCGACAATGACCGCCCACAAGGCTCCAGCTCGTTGCCTCGGGCATCGAGAAAACGATATCCCAACGCCGACAGAAGCCCTGTGCCGGCATCGTTGGTAGCACTGCCGCCAACGCCTATGTTGAAATTGCGGAAACCTCTGTCAATGGCTTCGCGGATAAGTATGCCAGTGCCTTTGGTAGTGGCGTTCAGCGGATCATACTCGTCAGGGCGAAGCAACGCTATGCCCGACGCCGTAGCCACATCAATCACAGCCGTGCGACTTTCCACAGCGCCGAAACGCGCATCCACCGGACGTCCCAACGGATCCTCGCTCTTCACATTAATCCACACCCCTCCGGTCGACTCCACAATGGAGGCAGCCGTACCGTCGCCGCCATCAGCCACATGGAGTTTGTCAATCTCACAGTCAGGCATTGCCGCGAGTATGCCCTCCTCTATCGCCGCAGCCACCTGCTCCGACGACAAAGAACCCTTGAATTTGTCAGATGCAATGACAACCTTCATCAATACTCTATTTTGTCGGTCTTGTCACTCCACATACGGAATGCCTTGATTGCGCCAGAATCAGGCACATGGATGCAAGGAATGGAGCGCAACGACTTCGGACGTTCGAGTTCCTCATAGATAAACTTGTCGCTGAAATCGATGGCGTCCGCGTCTTCTTTGGTGTTGCCATAATATATGCGCGCCACTCCCGCCCAATAAAGTGCGCTGAGGCACATCGGACACGGCTCGCACGAGCTATAGACGTAGCAGCCATCCAATTTGAACGAGCCAACCTTGCGGCATGCCGAACGGATGGCATTGACCTCGGCATGCGCCGTAGGATCATTGTCAATTGTCACCGAATTTGACTCTACTGCCAGCACCTCGTCATTCTTAACTATGACTGCGCCAAACGGGCCGCCGCCATTTTCCACGCTGCGCTCCGATTTCTCGGCAGCCATACGCAGAAATTCCATATCTTTATCAGTAATTTTTATTTCCATTTTTCACCTTATTAAAGGAAACGCAAATTTAATGATTATTTCCGAAATGGCAATACCCGCGCACACAATAGTGGGTGCTTTAAATTTAGATACATCTTTTAAGACACGGCTCTTTCATTTAAGATGAAATAAAGCATATATTTCCCCTTACCCGGTTCA
>ERZ779645.58-NODE-58-length-64686-cov-10.387987_pt1 | contig 64686 bp, 32 predicted proteins | sample MGYA00511103_ERZ779645 | MGnify/ENA primary metagenome ERZ779645 (study PRJEB29588, sample SAMEA2158521) | human gut metagenome | biome: human gut; feature: human-associated habitat; material: faeces | place: Denmark | collected 2008/2010 ...
CCAAGATGAAATCAAGACTCAAAGAACTGACGAATCGTAACAACGGATGGGGATATGTTAAGAGGAAACAGAAGCTGAAAGATTACATACGTGGGTGGATTGGATACTATCACCTTGCCGATATGAAACGCTTTCTTCTTGATACGGATGAGTGGTTAAGACGGAGAATACGTATGTGTATATGGAAATCTTGGAAGAAACCCAAGACCAAGGTAGCAAACCTCATTAAATGTGGCATTGGAAAATACAAGGCATGGGAATGGGGTAACACCCGCAAAGGTTATTGGCGTATTGCTGATAGTCCTATATTGAAGGTGGCGATAAATAACGATAGCTTGAGAAAAGCAGGGTATTATACCTTAATGGGTTCGTATCTCGAATGGTACCCAAAATAGGAACCGCCGTATGCCGAACGGCACGTACGGTGGTGTGAGAGGTCGGTGAACATGAAAATAGGAGATAAACACCTATGATTAATGTTTACCTCCTACTCGATTTGAAAAATGGTGTTTTATTGGCAACTTTTCCATTTCACCTGTTCCAATGCCTCAATCAACCCTTTGTAATCAAGCGATTTCAATTTTTCTTTGTTAGGAGCAAAGCTACATGAGTTCACTTTCTTGTCCCAGGAAACAGAACAGAAGTTCTTCGGACGTTGACATTTTAGCAGACATGATGGACTTTGGAATGGTTTTCCACCAGATACTGAAGCTAATTGTTTGGAAGTAGGTGTATTGGTGTAACGCTGAGGAACTAGAATGATTTGTTCGCTATTCAGCACTTTACTCATCCGTTCATAGACATTTTCCGCCTGAGCAACCTTATCTGCTCCAACCAATAAGTTCAGTCCTGGTTTGATTCCTATTGACGCTATCCGCTGAACTTGGCGTTCCACCCTGTTCACTTCTGTTTCATTGTCAGGTTTGTGGATGGTTATATGAATCTTGTCTGGCTTATGATCTGTCAACATTTCCCATATCTTTTTGTCCTCCAAATGCAAACCATTTGAGGTAACCGACAAATAACACTTCGGATAAAGAGCATCTATCACATCAAAAACACCTTCATACTCAAACGGCTCACCGCCACCCAATGATACTGCCTTCACGCCATGAACGATACAGTCCGACGCAAAATCTATCACTTCCTGCGGCTTCCAAAGTGTATTGCCCTCTCGTGTGCTATGGTTATAGCAGAACGAACATTGCTTAGAGCAATAGTTGGACAGGTCTATGGAGAGTAATTCAATCATATTCTATCTTTTGATTTCCTTATGCTTATCATATTCCCATTCTTCTGCCAGTCCTTCATCAATATATCTATCCATCTCCTGCTTTTGTATGATAACATTAGTTGACTCATTATAATAGATAGTTCCGCCATCCGACGAAGCCAATTCCCACCATATTTTATTGTCATAAACATACCTAATGCTCCAGATGCTACCTACAGGCAGTAATTCGGCCAATTGTATTTTCTCTTTTTTACTAAACCTCACAGGTAATGCCTTGACTTGCCTCTTTATGTTATCTGGTAACTGGTCGATTTTTAATGGATTCGTGGGGCAGGTAACCCTTATAGCGGGATCGTGAAACGGCCAGTAATTTTGCCTGTATATATAAACAGGGAATTTCTTATTTTCTTTTCCAATCCTTTCTTGCTCTTCCTTGTCATCTTCATCCGTATATTCAAAGTGTGGAGCTTTGAATTTTGCTTTGACGACATCGTTCTGTTCAAGCAGATCGACACCTGCTTTGTTATCACAGAAATCAGCATAGAACAAACCAAGTTCTTCTGACAGACAGACAAGAGGATGATAGGGGCTTGCATCCAATTCGTGTGCTTTTTTGAAGATATCGAACTTATCCATGTCAATCTGAACAATGACATCCATCCATGATACGTTTATTTGCCCGTTATCAATGACACTTTCCTCCCAAACATCTTTCATATCCATAGGTTCCAGCATCTGGGATATCTGATCGGGGCTCAAATGTAATCTCTTGAATTGAGCTTCATCAAAAGTAAAATCCTCGTAGAAAACCTCGTCCACGCAATTCTGTCTATATTCTCCAACAGGTACAGGACCATTGTCATCAATGTCGAAAATGCCTACATTGCCATCTTCATCTACACAATACCATGAAGTAGCCATGGAATGAGTTGCCGGGTATTCTTTATCTGTTATCATATTATTAATCTTAAATCTTCAACACATGCTTTTTTTTTAATTTGGAGTCTTCAGGAATTATTATGGTCATAGCCTGGTGTTTGTCTGAATAGAGTTGTTGTGCCCAATATTTACGCCTGGCCTCTCTTTCTTTCGAGGCTTTCCTTTCTTCTTCCTCCTTTCTCTTTTTCTCAAACTCCACTCTTTTCATATCATCCAAAAATCTTTTGCAGCCTTGAATCAACTCGTCATCGAGCTTACTCATTGAATTCTCAATATCGCTGAAGTCATCATAGATAACTTCTACGAAATCTTCGTTTGACAAGTCAAGTTGATTATGAAAATAGGAGGAGAATGTAATATGTTTTGCATTCTTTTTCCATTCTTCTTTTTTATACTCTTCGACCCAACATGAATCTTTAAGATACTGAAAAGAACGGGCATACTCTTTCAGGTTATCTGCCGAATAATCCATATTGTCATATATCAATTCGGTCGGGCCTTGGTCTGCACAGATAATTACCTCATTGCAACCAAACATCTTTGCTTGATGATAAATCTTCATCCGATAACTGTGTAACCATTCCTTTTTCTCTTGTCTTGATGAGTGGAATGCGTCTTCCCACCAATGCCATCTTCCACTTATACATACATCAAGATCTACATTCTCTTTGAAAATCCTGATATCAAGAGTTTCATCATTGTCTTCTATTTCGTATAATTCGAATGGATCACCTTCAATGTCGCTAAGAATTGAATCTGCCCATTCACCTACAAAGGTTGCCTGACGCAGTTTATCTATACCTGCTATTTCTTGAATTTGATGTGCTTGATAATCAGAAACTGTCATTTTTAGGTAGTCATTGGAATTATTTACTTCAAACTTCCCAAGTTCGATTAATTCACAACCATTGACTTCACGTACGACATTATTTTCCTTATCATACTCGTATTCATTTCTATATACGAGTCTGACATTCCGATTCATTCTTTTGGCAACTTCTTTTGCGGTTGCAAAAGGATCATGGACTGGCAAGTTATGCCTTAATCCTATTTGTACTACATCCCATCCCATAGCTATTAATCCTTCATTTGTTTTATAATAAAACACTTCCATCCAGGAGCTTCCTTGTATGCTGCTACCGCATCTGGTGGCACTAGCAAGGTTGTATCTTTGTATCTCCAGTCGTCATCCTTCACGTTCCCTGTCATTTCTGGAGGGAGAGAACTTTCCATTACAATTGTCTTAAGACTGTCTGCCCATAGTGCATACACATCGACCTGTACAACACTTGCGGGTATTACTAAAGAACGAAGTGATTTGCATCCCTGAAAAGCTCTTGACTTAATTATCTTTAATGTTGAAGACAGATTTATAGTTTCTATCATGGGTAGGAACGCAAAAACTCTCTCTGCAATTACCTCTATCCCTTCAGGAACCTGATATGATGTTCTGTTGTAATAAGGCACAGAATAAAGTGTCTTTCCATCTTTTGAGCACAATACCCCATCGATAACCTTAAAGGAGGTATTTGCTGGATCCAACTTAAACTCTTTTATCAAGGAGCTATAGTTAAACACGCCGCCGGGAACCTTCTTTATTGTTGCAGGAAAATTCACGGTTTTAAGTTTTCCTTTGACTCCTAACATCGGACCTTCATCCACAATTTCTTCCAGACCATCCTGCAAATAGAGATTTTCCAGTCCATCACACCATGCTATTGCAGAATAATATATGGTTTTAACACTTGATGGAACATTCAAATCACGAAGTTTAGGACAGCCGCTGAATAACTGGTGAGGCAAAGAACTCAGTTTATTGGACAACCGAATATTTTCAAGATTCATACAAAATCTGAAAGCAAGTTCTCCTACGGAAACGATAGAGTCTGGCATATCTAATCTTCGAATATCACTCCCTTGGAAAGCATCTGCTTCTATCCTCATAAGCCCATCAGGTAGTTCTACACTTTCTATATGACTATCCATGAAAGCAGCATAACCTATAATCTTTGTACCCAAAGGAACAACATAATGTTTATTCGAATATGCCGAAGGAAATGCTACAAGCGTAGAAAGGTCTTTGCTGAAGACAACCCCATCAATGGCAGAATAATAAGGATTATTCTTATCCACTTCAAAAGATGAAATATTACAATCTGCAAAACAACTTCCATCTATTTCTTTTACCATTGAAGGAATCCGAAGTGAGGAAATTGCCTTGCATCCAGCAAAAGCAAAAGATTCGATTTTCTCTACACTTTCTGGAAGAACAATGCCAGAGAGATTCGAGCATGAGTTAAAACCAAATACCTTTTTTAAACCATCGGGAAGGACAACTTTCTGTAACATGTCCGACTCCGAGAAACCAGTCTCTTCATATGCAATGGTAGTCAGGCCCTTGGGGAGTATAAATGTCTCTAATTGAGCATGAAAACCAAAATAAGGCATTCCTTCACCATCTGCGTATGTTGCCTCACCTAAATCAAGATGTCTAAGTGCAGGCGTTAACTCATAGTCTGGTATAAAATTGTCATATTCATCATATTCGCCACAAGCATCACACATCTCATCAAGGACATCTTCAAAATCCTTTTGGCCTATATAGTCGTCCCTTAAAAAGTATATTCCAGCGAGACATTTTTCCAATAGAGTGTCTCGCTGATTTTTTCGACAAGTGCCCAAAGGAGCCTCATGGCTCTTTTGAAGTTGTATGCCGCCGCAGCCAGAAGGGCATTCACGGCATCTCCGAACACACCTTTATAGAAGTTGCGTCCTAAACGGAAGTCTGATTTCAAATGTGCGATAGTAGGTTCGATCCCTGCACGCTTGCAGAAGAGTTTGTGTTTCTTTCTTCGTGCGTGGTAACTGTCTTTTTTATGGGGAGTATCCGGTATCAGTATTTGTGTCCCGTTGACTTCTTTCTTTCCCCGGTAGCCCCTGTCTCCCGCAAGCCTCCTGACCTTTTTCCCGGTAATGCGTTCCACCTGTAAGAGTGACTCTTCAATGGTATGCCCGTCATATTCGTTCCGGAAAGACTTGGCACCCAGGATTATTCCGGTCATTGAGCGAATGATTGAGACCTTGTTGCCGAACTCGTACTTCTTATGTTCCTTGCCCTTGCTGATGCACTGTACCTCCGGCTCATGCAGGGAATAGATCTTCTTCCGGGAACAGCGTTTCTGTGAAAGCACCCGTTCAAAGAGGCTGAGCAGGGAGTCGTAGCCATGGTTCCCCGCCAGGTTGCGTTTCAGTTCCCTGACAAGCCTTCCTGCAATGGTGCGCAGCCGCCTGTCAGCCTTCAAGGCCTTGGCGCGGTTCTTCGGATGGTTGCGGAAGCGTTGGTCACGGTAAATCCTCTTGAGGACGAAAGTGTAGCTCTGGCGCAAGGGAAGACCCAGGGACTTCACGATGGACAACACCTTGCGGACAATCTTTTTATGCAACTTCGCGTCCGTGGGGTAAGTCACGTTCTTTTCCTGCACGGTGGAGTCGATGAACGCCGTCCCGTGATGGTCACGGCCATCGCCTTCCTGGTTAACACGGATGCTTTCCGACAGAATCAGCTCCATGCCTTTCTCGCCGATACGCTTGCGGAAATGCACCAGCTCGCTCGCATTGCAGGGAAAGGACGGCGTGAATTCAAGCATCCCGCAAAAATACTGGTAATAAGCGTTCTCGCTCCATTGCTCCACCACCGACTCATCGGACAGATTGCGCACGTGCTTGAGAATCAGAAGGCCGCACATCAAACGGATCGGCTTTGCAGGACGCCCGTTGTCCGCACTGTATAACGGAGAAAAGGAGGCTTCAAAACGCTGCCAGTCAATCTTGTCGGCGAGCAGGTACAAGGGATGTTTGGGGTTCAGTTGGTCTGCCAACGAACTGAACAATGAGGGTTGGGGACAGGTCTTGTTTGTCATATAATCTGCAAGTTTTCAACCGTAAAGATACAAAAACTTGCAGATATCTCAAAGCAAATCGCACATTAATCTGTTGGCTATTAAGTAGAAAAACATCTTGTAAGGGACGACTATATAGCCTGTGATTTTTAGTGACACAATATTCTCACGCTCCTCCTTAGTAAGGAAGTTCGAAAGAGTGTTTGCCTCTTCAAGATGAATTACCTTTCTTTTTTCCATTTTAAGTGAACATTAATATGATTCGAGGGCAAAGTTAAAAAGAGGTTGCCTCAAAACATGGGACAACCTCATATAAACTTTCGTTTACGACAACAATTTCTTTAATTCTGCAAATTTATCTGGGTTCTCAGTGTCTTTCCAGCTAAACTCTGTGTAGTCAGTTTCTTCAAAACGATTCTTTTTTTTTCGTTGGTAGACACGAATTCTTATCATATCACAAATCATCAGTACTTCAGCAGCGCCCCACTTGGCATAAGATCGTCCTTGTTTGAAATTCTCATGTATTTCTTTTTCATTTTTCATATGACGTTTTACTTCTATCGCAACTTTAGCCTCTATATCATCCTTAGTTTCAACTATATGCAAAAGGAAGTCAGGTCTTTTTTCAGAGGCAAACCCAGTTTTTCCACGACCTGCATTAAATTCGACTTCGCCCTTGAAATCCTTATCCTTCAACCATCCCATTTGTTCAAGTAAAGGGATTAGCAGTTGCTCTGATACATCTTTCTCATGTTCAATCTTTACATTGCCTACTTTTACCGGTTCATAAAGTTTAGGCAATTTCTCGATATCAAAACCTTTCTCCAATAACAGGCGCTTAATCTCTGCATAATCATCAAAAGTTACTTGCCACCCACTGACATCCTGGAAGTTCTTGCTAACAAAGTTGCCTTTCTTGTCACGAGCTTTGAAATAGTCACTGTTTTTGAAATCAGCATACGAGATTGCTTTGTCATCCGGGATTTCTATTTTATTCCCAATGTAAGAGAATGAATAATAGTGCCCGAAGGGATCAATAAAGCCGTCTTCCAAGGCTGTCCACACCGAGTTGAGTTTCTTGACAGGAGACTTTTCATAGAACACCAAAATATCGCCTTTACTAGTAAATGGGCTAGATTGCCAAAAACCTTCCTTCATCGTTTTTTCTGCCTCTCCATAGTTGCCAACAAGAATCCAGGCTTGTTCAGGAATATCTGGCATTGGTTTGCGATGTTCATATTCCATTTCTTCTTTGATAACAGACATCTCATATCCATAAAGAAATGCACAAAGTTCGCTTAATGACTGTATATTATTCTCTATTGCAAACTCATTTAATTGCTTGCACATCTCATCATAATAAAGCCACCTTCCTCTATAATCAGAACGGTTCGGCATATCAGGTAATTCTATATCATACTTTTCTGCAATTTTTTTCAAATAAATAAATTGCATCGGGAAGAAGTTAGGAATATAGTATTCTGGAAAATAGCGCGATAGAATAATGGACCATAAAAGATTGAATCCTAATTCAGATTTAAATGTAGATTGAGGAATATCTTCAAATTCCATCTCTTCATTTTCACAGAAAAATATACTTGATAGAGTTTTATAGTCAATATATGAACCTTCTTGTTCAAGTTTATCAATCTCCAAACGTATATTCTGAATCTCATTATTAAAGAAATCAAGGAAGCCGAGTTCCTGATTTCTTTCATTTGAACTTGTTTTTCTGAAGAACTCGGGATCAAACCTGAAAGCTAACTGCAATAATTCTTCCATGGTAGCATTAGGGTCTGTTAGCTTATCAAACGCAGCTACCACTTCTCTTCCTGAATCACTATTCAAATAGTTATTCCAATGTAACTTAATAATCTTATTCATGACTAATCCTGTTCCATTATATTGTTCCACAATTCATTTAACCTATCCGCATCCTCACTTGAAAGAAGCTCTCCAGAGTGGCCACGTCGCCAATCTATGCCTGGTACGACTTTTTCAAGCTCTTCGATGCAGATGGGAGATTGTGCATCTGCCGGCACACAGTCATAGCAGTCCATGTCCATGTAATACCTTTGTTTCCCATTCCCAGCCCAGTCTTCACCTGGATATGGGTCACTGGTGAATACGCCACGGAATACAATGCCAGCCTTATCATCACCTGTCCTGAGCATATAATAGTGGTCGCCCTTATGGGCTTTCTCCCACTCATAGACGCTCCAGTTCATGCCACTGAATCCGCCAGGGTATTTTGACAGGACATCACGGTAGTCATCCAGCTTGAAGCTACTGATGGTGGGATTCCAACGTAAAAGATACGTTTTGGGTGAGCGTATAGGCTCTACATCAAATGAATCATAGAAATTTTGCCACACCTTATCCGGCATCTTGTCGATAACGAACTGGGCATAGTCCAGACGTTTGATGAACTTATTGTCCTTTGTGGCGGCAAAGAAATCATCTATCGGGACTATCTTTGTTTCTTTCTCATTATAGAGAATAACTTTCTGGCATACACACGCAAAGCCCTTGTTGTTTCCCAATATGCGGGCAACGAATTCTTCCCCATCCGGGCTACCTACTGTCGCTCGACTGAAGTTCTCATAGTCACCGTAATTCCACTGAATGTCGATGAAGTCTTCAAATGCCTTGTATGTCCATTCTTGTGGACTTGCATTTGGCATTTGTGCCTTGATGTATTCTGGGAAGATATGGAACTCATGTACAAGGCCATTTACTCCGATATGGGCATCTTGCTTCTCAATGATATTGGCCATATTATCAAGACGATAATAATAAGTGTCCAATTCGTTTTCTTCTGAAAGGTCTGCAAAAGTCTTATCATCGCCGTCGTAGATGACCAGTTCAGGCCGCAGCTTCCGGGCTTCTCGCATCAAGGTGAAAGCCAGTGCAACATCTGTTCTGGAGGCAAGGTATGGAAGGTTGATTGTAAACAACCCCGTCTTCAAGAGAATAGTTTCTATACCCTGTGTAGAACCGCCTTTGATATACATAGTCGTTCGCTGTATTTCTTCATCATCGGGATCTATCTCAGCACACATGATAGCCGCATCAAGCACTTTGGCGGCATTCTCTATCATCTTGTTGATGTCGAAGCTGTCACTGGCATCAAAGCAATAAACATTGGCATACATCGTCATCTCTGGCGCTTTCAAAGCCCTGCCTATCTCGCACATCATACCGCTGACGGGATAATAGATGAAGCGTTTAAGCACTTTCTCCCCAGCTTCCTCCAATGCGTCGGTATATGCGTCAAGTTGTCCTGCATACCAACCGGCATAATGGTCTGAGTCACTATCAAGGATATACTTCTGCCCCAACGGACAAGTCTTGAAATCGATCAGGATGTCACCGTCTGAAGTCTGCCAAACAAGGTCGATGCTGCCAGAATAGACGTTGCCATCCTTTAACAGTGTGAACGGACGTTCATGATAGATATTAATGGCAGCACCAAATTGCTCCGTCAGCCAATTGACAAGCATTTCCCATGCTTTTCGAATAGCAGCATAGTCAGTCAAATAGGTCTTCAGACCATAGCTCTCGATAAGATTGGTATAATAGCTCTCACTGTCTATATGCTGTTCAATGCCGCAGAAAATCTGGTGGATGCAGTTACCCACATCGGCCATTGTCTTTACGACAAGCGTTCCCTGTTGCATATGCTCACAGATCTGATAGGACGCATCTACCATACCTTTCACATGCAATTTACTTGGTGAGAGACATTTTACACCTTCATCGCATGGTTCTTGATGATATGGAATACGTCTTGTCTTCATATTCTCATTTTCTGCCAGATAGCGATAGCCCGACAGACTATCAAACTGATCTTGTGTCATGGTGTCATCTTCGAAACGGCAACCCACACCAAAGATATCATGCTGCGCATCAGGCCGGACACAATCCAAACCGACATCTTCCAGCCATTGCAGAGTATGAACATCCTTTTTATGAGGTTCCAAAGCAACTATCAGCACATCTCGTGGGCGGGTCATACCAACATACAGCAGGCGGTTGGCTTCAGCCAATGAATCCTTGATGACCTCCTTATACAGGGAACTTTCTTCTATCTGTTGCTGGATGTCTGCAGGTACATTGGTATTTCCTGCTCCATATATGAACGGAATGACACGTATGAAGACTTCTGGGTATGGTGTCGATGCAGAAGGCTGTTCCGAATAACTGAAATGGATGCCGTAGATGTCCTGCTTGACACATTTCTTCGGGTCATTCTTCTTCTCATAGAGCTGAGTGAGGATGACATATTTCCATTCCAGACCTTTGCTGGAATGATAAGTATGCAGTTGTATGCCATTTGCATTACCTTTGCCGACAGGATCCATCACCGCAAGGTAGTCCACAAATCCCTTCACAGTGGCTGGGAGGCTCATTTGCAAGCAATGCTGCTCATAAGCATATCCAGACTGAACGATGGTGTCGAGGCAGGAAACGGACTCATCGACCTGACCTATTTTCTTTATTTCGTTATACAAGTCAAGTTCAATAACCATCGTCTCAATGAGAGCGCCCACTGACTGCTGTTTTAACATCGGTCGGAGTTCCAATAGCCTCCTAACCAAAGGAACATCATTCAAATAAGACGACTCCTTGATTTCTTCATTAGCATCAACGAGTAGTTTTTCCTCAATGATTTTGTTGGTGCCATAACCTTCCTCAGTCAACACGGCTATTTGGGCCTTGGCCAAAGAATCTTTCTCACTTTCTACAAGAGCAAGTAAGGCTAACACCAATGGCGTACATTTTATTTCAGACACTCTGACTTCTTGCCTGTTAGCGGGTATTCCGTATGTTCCCGTTAAAATACCAGCCAAAGCATCTAACGGAGCATTTGTCCTCCCCAAGACTGCGATATCCGACGGCTTCACTCCTTGCTTCAGCAGATAAGCGATGTGATCGGCAATTCCGACACTCTCTGGGTCTTCCATATCCCAAAGTCGTACAGAACGTATCTTTTCGTCGTTGGTGCGATGCGTCTTCAATACAATGGATCCTTCATCCAACACGCCCTTAAAGGTACGTTTAAAGGTCTCATTGCAGACCTCTACTATACCTGGGAGCGAACGGTAAGATGTATCAAGAGTCTCGGTATCACAGCCATTCTCCCCCGTCGCAATCCTGTCAACCACCGCCTTTGTCAAGGTAATGTCACTGCCACGGAAACCATAGATGGCTTGCTTGTAGTCTCCTACCCAGTAACTGTGCTCCATCAATTCTGAAAGTCGGTCGAATATCTTCACTTGTATGGGCGAGCAGTCCTGGTATTCATCTACGAAAAGATAACGATAGCCCATCCGAATCTCCCCTGCCAATTCCTTATTGGCCAAAAGGTCTCGGAGATATTTCTCCATGTCGTTATAGTCAAGGAGATTCCTCTCTTTCTTGAAGGTGCGGAAGCGTTCTTTCCAACGCTCTGCAAGCTGGAACAATAGCCGAATGTAGCGTTCCTGCTCTTTATATACCAATTCTGAATGCCACAACTCGGCAAGTTCTTCGCGCATCTGGGTACCCCGTGCGCCACATTTCGTCCATGAGTTAAGCACCGATGACAAGCGCTTGTACCATGAGATAGTTGGTGCATTGACACCACGCTTTAGTCTGCGGACTTCAGTTAAAACATCTTGTTTCTTCTTGCTCTCACGTTGGGTTCCAGCAAACGACACATGCTCATCGAGTATGGCCAAAAGGGTTTCCGGAGAATAGTCAAGCTTAATGGAAGGATGCACAAAACCGTGGATAAAATCCAAAGATGCCCTCACGCTCCTGTCATAACTCTCTATTTCATAGTTGGTGGTAAGTGCGATGACCTTTTCTATGTCACTTTTCCAGAAATCATAGTTTAGTCCATTCTTCCCAGAGAAATATCCATATTGGATTCCAACACTTTCACAGAATGCATGAAGCTGGTTCAACTCCTCATGCGTTGGGAGATCTGACAAAGACTGTGAGATATAGAACTGCGTATCTTCCTCTGCCATTACACCCATATCTGGAGAGAGGCCGAGAAAGAACCAGTATTTCTTGATGAGCGAGTTCGCAACGCTATGGATAGTACCAATCATAGCCTGATCAAGCTGATTGGCTGCCTCGAAGAGTCCGTTCTCATAAAGGACTTTCTTGGCCTCTTCCTTCATTTCGTTGGCAGCCTTCACAGTGAACGTGGTCATAATCACCTGTTCTGGCCTGACAAGTCCAGACTTAATGAGTTCTGCCAGTTTATGGGTAAGTGTATAGGTCTTGCCACTACCAGCACTGGCATTGATATATGTTACATTCTTCATCTTATACCCTCCTTACTGCTTGAAAAGTTTGTAGTTGCTGAAAATATTCTCCTTTTCGGCTCCTGTATCATCCGTACTTAACGGGAAGAGGTTTTTATCTGCCGTATCATTGTAATAATCGAGCATGGAAACAGGGAAGGCTTCGCCTACCTCCACCCTGCCCTCATCCAGCTGTTTTTTCCGATAGAAGAATGATTGCCTGAGCTGTTCAACTATATTGGCATTGTTCTCTGCTTGAAGCTGTGTGCAATGGATTCCATCAAAATGCTCCTTGCTATATAGATGTCCCTCAGGCATCAGGAAATACGCTGTACGTTCTACACTATCCCGTTTCTCTGCACTGAGCATGGTGCGGTATAGCTCCAGCTGAATCGAACGATTGGCAGTCAGCAAGTCACGGTAATAGGACTTTGAGGATGTCCATTTGAAGTCAAAGACTACAGGATGATGGCTTGCATCTTCAAGAGTCATATCAATATATCCCACCATATCCCAGTCCTTGTCATTCTTCAACAGTCCCATATCTTTCTTGACCATTTGTTCACAACCGGTAACGGTAAGGTGGTTGTCACGTATTATTTCCAGAAGTATACCAAGACATCTGCGTAACTGCTCTTTCAACAGTTCGGCATCCAAACGATTCTCTGGCAGATACAATATCGCGCCGCAGGATTCTATCTGCTTACGAACCTGCTCTTCAAACTCGTTATTGATACGCTGCTCTATTTCTTCAACCCTGCTGTATGATTTGCCATCACGAGGTGCGAAAAGACTATCAATCACAGCATGTGCAACGGTACCCATCGTAGTCTTGACATCTTTGATGCTACTGGGGCCTGTGCTGACGATGTTGAGCATACGCTCCATCAGGTAATCAAATGGATATTCCACAAGCGTACTGATAGTAGTAGGACTAAGATGCTGTGGCCATTTGAGCAAGTCGGCATGGTCAAATGGGATCAGCGACTGGATATTATTGTTCCTTACGAGCTTTACCTTTTCAGTGTCTTCATGATACAGGTTTGGTTCTGTAATAAAGTCGTGCAGGTTTTCAACCTGGCTCTCCAGTCTTACCATGATGGGATGCTTGGGACAGGATCACCGCCCACATAATCAGTCACGACCAATATCAACTGTTCTTCCGTCATAAAGAATGGCAACAGTTGCATCTGATGATGATAGTCCAATTCCTTTCGTTCGTCCCAAAGCGTAAGGGAGTGCTTGACCTTGGCTCTCTCTGTAGGATAGAGGAAGGCACAATCGAGTGTAGGCACATCACCTCCTACAAAATTCATCCAAACTGTACGCTTGCTGTCCGCAGCCATTTTAGAAGGGCTTTCGATGAGTTCCCTGCTACCTCTCTGTGCAGCATATTGCATGAAGGACTCTCCTTTGTACAACGTGCTGATCCATGATTCCACCTGTTTGAAATCAACATACTCGCCCATGTCTGATGATTCAAGTAGGAGGACAAAGGTGTCGCACATTTGCGCAAGGCTTTCCAGTTGGCTGCACCAGCCTTCGTTTCCAGGCTTCTCAATAAGGAAATGCGCCCGGCTCCTCGCCCAACCAGAAATACTGTTCAGGTAGGTCATCAGTCGAGTACAGCCAATCTTGTTGTCTGAAGGAACATCGAATGAAGGGAGATAAGTATTGACTAAGAGTTGGCGTTCTTTCTTCTCATTCTCATCACGCTTTGCTTTCGCCTCTTCTGAGAGCTTCTCCTCCTCTTCCTTATCATGATAGGTGTATTTACCTGAGATATAGTCTTCTACCACTTTGCGACACTTGTCATTCCTATAGCCGCCTTCACCGATAACAGTCTCGGCAAGTATGCCTCCAAAGAATGTACCAAAGGGCTGCATGGGTGAATAGAGCCAGCTGATTAGGCTCTGGATATTCAGCGGTTCTTTCAACATGTCAATACCAAGGACAAAGAGCTGTATCAACTGTGGGGCAGCTTCGGACATGCTGCTCCCCATTGTAGGCTTACCCATCATGCGGAGCCAGTTATCCATTGTCTTGTTGGCATAGTTAATCCATACATCGGCTTGTAACTCATCACCTTTCAAGGCAAGGTATTCATTAGCCGTCTTCTCATCTGCAAACTTATAAATCTGGAATGAATGGTCATCCTTATTCAAGGTTAGCTTGACATCCGACGAAGAGTAAAGCATGTGGGCGATATGGGAAAGATTATTTCCACGGAAGCCCCGGAAGTCTTTGGATGAAATCATCGCACCACAGCTTTGCAACGCTTTCAGCAATGCCTGTATAGCCGGATGGAGTATGGCTAATTCGCAAGGCAATTCTATATCAATATCCTTGAAGAAGCCACCCTCTACCCTATTTATATATATTAGGACATCCTTCAATCTGTCAGGCATCCCTGGAGAGTTGAAAAACTCTTCCGTACCAGCAAGGACATTAAGACGACCACTGGCATCGTCGTCCTTATTGGCCTGCCACTTGTCAAGCACAAGGTTATCACGCCATCTAAGTGCTTGCTCAGCTGTACCCAGAGAGGACAACCTGAAGGATGCTGCCAAAGCATTGTCTGGATTCCGTTTCATGTATTCCGACATTGCCTTGTAATAAAGTACTGTGCGGTTGTTACCAGATATGTCATCCACATGGATTCCAAGTCTTAGTTCTAACATGGCAACCAGTCCCATGGTGTCACAAACCATTGTGTCCATCAGCTCTGGATGCTGCTCGTTCAGACCAATAAAAACATGCCCGCTATACTCAGGCGAAAACAGTATCTTCATATCGCTATAATTACAAATTAGGATGCAAAGCTAACTTGATGTTGTCTCATTTCGTGGGACAAGATTGAAAAATGTTCTTATTGAGGACTATTTTCCTCCTCAGGCTCATACATAAGCGCAGCCTCCAAGTGCATGTCATGGAGTTCATCAGCCAGCCATTGGGGTGACAAGACTTTGACCTGATTACCACGGCTTAGAAGATGGCCACTCAAATCAACAGTCGGGCGCATGAACAGTTCAAAATCGGCGAAGTTCTCACCTTGTCCAATTTCCCGTTGAGATTTGTGAATAGGCAAATCCCTGATATAATATCTCTCGTAACCGTAGGCTCTGATAACGATTCTTTCCGGCTTCGTGCCGTCGCCAACAAGAACGCCATAGCACTCATCAAAGTAGGTCTGAGCATCAAAGTCTGGGTCTATCTGGAACTTAATATCCGTCATAGACATTTTCAGAATCCTGTCGAAAGAAAAGACTCCGAAGTAATCGGACTCCGGCTTTTCTTCTGTTGCATCTCGGTGGAAGTGTCCCAAGATATACCAACGCTGTTTGAACATCTTGAAACAATAAGGCTCAAAGTTCAAATGATTAGGGGTATCTGTTCCATATTTCCTGTAATCTACTTCAATCCTGACACCCTTCTTCATGGCTTCGATGGCCATCCTCAGATAATTTCCCTCGGAAAGTACGGGTTGAAGCAGGATCCTGTCTTGTAGAGACAGACTCTCGCTGATGATATTGTTCACAGAGAGTGTTGACAACATCCAATTCTGAACGCTGTCTTCCCTGAGTACATAGTCGTTACCTATATAATACTGGTAACCATTTTGACGGTCGCAGTCAATATAGATGCCGAAGATGTCCTCAATAGCATCTTTATGGCGATTGAATGTAGAACGAGCAAGTTCCACACCTCCACTCATATCAGTTTCAACCCAGCGTTCGTTGATTTCGGCGAACGTAATCCTTCTTGCTCTGCGAATGGTGTTCACGAGCCAGATATACTCTTTGAATTTTGCCGGTATAGTCATACTAATCCTTTTTTATCAATTCACATTTCTCTCCAAAGCCAGTAATAAAAACGAGCTGACGGGCACGTGTAATAGCAACATAGAGCAACGAGCGTTTGGCTGATAAGAATTCTTTTTGTGCCACCTTATCCATGCCTGAGAAAGGATAGCCCTCTCTAACTTTTGAAGGAATATTTCGCTCATTCACGTCTATCAAAATAATCACACGGTATTCCAATCCCTTTAAGGAATGGAATGTGCACAGATCGATTCCGTCTGTACTACCTTGCTTCTGTGCTCCTTTAAGCACACGATACTCTTTGCCATCACGGTGAAGACGGCTTTGGATATTCTTTAGGAGTTGCATGCTTGGAGCTGCGATGCAAATCTCCGATAGCTTAATGTCATTAGCCTGACATTCTTCCAACCATTCCATGACCTGATCCACCTCAGCGTTGGCATCACTGACCATCTTGTATTGTGGAGCGACACCATCGTGAATGAGAGAGACATATCCATTTGTGGATTCCTTGCCACCGTCCATATCGTCATAATCAACACCCTTAATTACCCCAACAGCCATCCTTCTAATAGGCTCAGTAGTACGATAATTGATTTTGAGTTTGCGACTTCTCACACCTCTAACATTGATACCCGCAGCACCGAAATTCATCTTCCGTCCTGAATAAATACGCTGTATAGGGTCTCCAACAAGGAACAGGTCATTCTTACCCTCAGCAACTAATGCACGAAGGAATTTAAGTTCAGGATTTGAGAAGTCCTGGAATTCGTCCGCAATGACGTTTGTATATGGATGAATACCATTATCATTGAGATAGTTGGTCGCTTCATTGAAAAGTTCAAGCCTGTCAACAACCCTACGTTCCTGTTTAAGAGCCACATATTTCTCTACAAGTTTCCAAATATCAACCCGTTGCTTACGGCTTAACGCCCTTGTACGGCCAACACGCGGCTGCATCATATATTGCTTCACATCCTTGTTGCCATAATATACAATAACATCGATGTACTCATCATAGAGGAACTGTTCGTCAAACTCTGTCACTTCGGTTTCAAGAACTTCACGCCATAATTTCAGAGATTCTTCATCACCACTATAGTCCAGAACTTTATAACCATCCTTTATCTTATATGCCTTAACAACATCAAGCAACACGCTGTCGATATTGTTCAGCTTATACTTTTGTACTGGCACATCCAATTTTGCTATAGAATCGGCAAGATTGACGCTTAACGTTCTCGTGTATGTCGTAAAGAGAACGTGAGCATCAGGATTTTGGCAGAGATATTTCAAACGATGAATGGCGGCAATGGTCTTACCAGTACCGGCACCACCACTGACCTTCATCGTCCCCTTATATTCAGCATCGACAAGCTTCCTTTGAGATGGATGCAGGAATATCTGCCATTTATCCATTCCTTGCTCGATGATACGCTGAAGTGCATCATCATCAGTAATTTCAACGAACCTCCGTTTGTTATTGTCACTGAGAAGCTTATCTTCATTATCATGAGCTTGTCCTTCCTCTATAGTACTGATGACGGCATCTATATTCTCTCCGTCCATGATATTGAAGATATTTTCGTATGCATCCAAGGGCAATATAGGCTCCAAGGCATCAAGGTCATTTAGATTCTTAATGCTCATCACTCGACCTATCGCCTCTTGTGGAACACCTATCTTCAGCAGTTTCTCTTCTGGAACGCCAGTAAAGAAAGTCGAAGTTTCAACTATGGGAGCTGTAGGAGATTTGGTTTCCTCCTTCTCTTCCACATTCACCAACTGGCATGCCTGTGTATGTTCATTCCAAACAAACTTTTTGCTCATGCCCCATCTGTATGCTTCTTCATGGTCTGCAACATACAGTAGAGAATACGTGTTGCCATCGAGCATACCAATAACAACCCGATAGTTGTCATCCACGCGAGCAGTACGCATGGTAGAGTTTTTGAACTGTGCAATCGGTTCCAGATGTATTCCTGGAGATGCTGGGTTCTCGCGGAATTTCTTTTGGAAAGCAACCACTTTGTCTTGTGTCTTCTTCGGAAGTTTGAAAACTGCATCGAAGAATGTTTCTGATAAGAACAGTCTCATAGTTATATTGTTATTTTATTAATTCTTCATTAAAGTCTTCCTGGGCAATCACCATATAGCCGTTCTGTTCAAAAACAGATGAATCATTGGTATCAAATGGATCAATGGCTATCTTTGGATTATCAATGATCATTGCAGCAATTGCAATTACCTCATTATCAGCATTAGTGAGCTCAAAGATACCTTCATGGCTGAAAGGCACATTGTTGTCAAGTAAAATATCAACGATATCTTCCATTCCAGGATAGAGTTCTTTGATTTCTTCTCGGTTAACAACTGCTTCAGTTACTACTCCATCTGCTTCCTCATTGGAACCGGCTGACCAGAATTGGATAAGGTTGTACCTCCGCCAGAACGAAACCCATTCGTCCTTGTCGAGTTCCCTTAATCCCTTATGTAGATGTATCTCATATTTAACCGCGTTGCTGAAAGCCTGATCCACTTCATCATCTGAAGATATGTCAGTCAAGTTCTCGTCACAGTTATTATCCAGTTGAATAGAGCCATTATAAAAAGCAGCTCTATTCGGGAAGAAGTTCGGAACATCATTGATGCACCAAAAACAATCTTCTTTGATTGTCCCCAACTGTGCTTTCTCCAACAGCTGTCCCAATCTGGAAACAGAATTGAGGCCAAGTTCATCATCCTTTTCTGCCTCAAAGAGCTGGATATCCTCCCATGTGATTGTCCATGAAAACATACGCTGGGGTTTGGCTTGCTTGATTCCCTCACGCTTCTCTAAATCACTATAGAACCTCATATTCGGGTCACAAGCATGGTACTTATAACCATCCAAGTACACAGACCACCAAGGAATCTTCATAAAGTCCTCTATCTCTATGCCTCCTATCTTGGCATACGTGCACATAATCTGGAAATCAGGAATAGTTATATGTCTTACCCCATACGCCATCGTTAATTCAAATTGTGGTCTGATGCTATAGCGTAATTCTGTATTATCTCTATCGTCAATTATATGAAGTTCATAATGATAGGAATCATCATCAGGAACTTTCTCGAATTCCCAATTGTTATTCTTTGCCATTGTCTGCATGGCACGGATAAATTTCAGTTCCAGTTCACTGTCTTCAGCTGCTCCTGCTTGTGCGATAGTACCAACCGAGCCGTCAATCCTTTCCCATGTATTCGCTCCATCGACAAGTTTGCCGAACATGCCCTCTGCTTGCTCCCTGCTGAAAGCTTCACGGCTATATTGGTTGCCGTATGTCAATATACAGTGGTAGCATCCATCCTTACCTTCCAATTGACATTTGCATTCTTTGATATTATCATAAGCGTCCTGAAGCAATTTGGAAAATTCTTGGGTGTTGTACAGTTTTGCCAGATAACCTGTGCCACCAGGTATGGTATCATACATTACGAGATAATAATCTTTCTGCCCTGTCGCCTGATTCACTTCTGTATAGGAATCAATACGGATATGCTCAGGCGAGGAATGATAATACTCTTTCATACCTAGTTCTATGCCAGACTTAAACATCTCTACCGAAGCTTTTGCGTCCATAATCTGGATAGGCAGCAAAATCTTGATGGCTTCTGTCTGCATGTGGCGATACAGATAAAGCTGCTCAAAAACTTCTCCATTTCTGTCATTCGCAAAAGTAACATCCTTGTGATTACAGAACCTATAGTGCTGTTCTACAGGTTGGTGATCTTTGTTCATCTTCGAGAGTAATGGAGTGGACTTTCCGCAATAACGACATGTAACGAATCCATTCTCAGGAATGACACCCTCATTATTGACCTCCACTTTTGTTCCCGACTGCATCTGCATTCCATAGTTGGCTTCATAGAGATCCATATTATTGCAGAACTCTATTCCAAAACCGATATTCTTCATGGCAAAAGAAGAAACGATTCCTTTGTGATGGAACATAAAATGCTTTTTAACGATAAACTGCTCTTTTGTCCTTTCCTCATTGGAATCATCGAGAACAGCATCCACCTTGAACATAGCACTTCTCGCATTGGTAAACCTGAGATAGTGATGCTGATTGACTCCCCAAGAAGGATCTCCACACTTAGGACAAGCTGCCTCAGAATACTCTTGTGTTCCTTTTTCCGCCAGGCAATCACATTTTGAACAATATCTCATTGTCACGAGGTTGTCCTTCCAGTCGAATGTCGGTATGCCACTGACTTCCAACTGGAACTTCTGGGTACAGAACTTATTACCTGGAGCCAACTCCTTGATTCCCTGAGAGGCTGAACGTGTCAGTTCTATTACCTTCGGCTCTGCCACATTATTCTTCTTATCCTCCTTCTCTTGTGAAGAATAGACGCTGGCCTGAAGTTTCACACCTGTTTCCGGGAATGCATAGTTAGGCAACAATCCGCAGTTTGTCATAAACTCTATAAGGCTCTCACCTTGGATATTTGCGTATTGCTTCTTACAAGCCTTTATCAAGTCTCTGATGGCTTCCTTTGCAGGGTCATTAGGTTGCAACCTTTCTTCTTGCTGCTTGTAATCGTTCAACTCTTCTCCAAGTCCATACAGCCTGTCTGTCAACGAGCGGAACTCTTTGATAATATTCTGATAGAAAGACTCATCATCAAGCGAGTCTGCCAATCTATCCAATGTAGGGAGAGTCTTTTCGTCATACTGCTCTGTAAACCGTGATTTCAACGTGTTCTTATTTGCCTTGATAAAAGCAATGATACGATTAATCACAAAACCTTCTGACGACATACCACCTTCCGTTAGTTTCAAGTCTCTGATACTTGACGGAAGCGTGTTTTCCGAACTACTGCTAATCCATGTGTCAATGCAATAAGCGAAGAAGTGGCGACGCAGAATATCCTTTGCTTCAAGGAAACAGCCAGGAGTATTCACCTCTCCCTCCATCATCTCATCTGGATAGTTGAAATAGTACATGTCGTGCGGTTCTCCCGAATGAGCATAGTTCAGGACTAGCGCGGAACCTTCCTTACGGCCAGCACGACCCACACGTTGCAGGAAGTTACTGGGCTTAGGTGGTACATTGGCATTACCCATCACGTTCAGGTCACCAATATCAATACCCATTTCAAGTGTTGACGTGGCGGTCAACACATTGACAGAATTAGAATGTGGGTGTTCCTTGAAATCCTTTTCAAGTTTCTCCCTTTCGCCTCGTTCCAAAAGTCCTGTATGTTCACGGGCATATACACGGGGGGACAAATGACGGTTATATACTTGCTGATAGTAATTCAGTTCCGGATTGATTTCCTCTGAATAGGTACCTGCACACTTGTAATCCAGACAAAGTGTATCTTCTGCAAGTCCATCACTCTTGGCTACATATAATGTCGACTGACAGTTACTACACTTGATATGTTTTACATGCTTGCTTACCCAAATATGATCAGGATTAATGACATAATTACCGCCGCCTTCAGGCGCTTTATTAACAATACCGACCTCCTCCATCGTAGTGAACAGTTTCCTTATGAAGTCATTAAACAGCATCGGATTCCGCTCTATTGGCAAGGTATTGAAATAGCGCATGTAATATTGGGTGAACCAATTCGGTTTCTCACGTCTCAGGACGGCTATATCAAGCATGTCATCATTCGTGGCCTGAAAATTAATACCAATCAGTTTGGGGAAACGTACACTTCCACCAAACTTCCTGTTCAGGAAATGACGAGAATCATACTGCCAGTTAAGGGCATATGATGTAAGTTTCTCTTTCCTGTACTTATCCAGATAGGGATGATCAACAGCACCGTGTCGTCTCATGCGCTGCAAAATGCCATACACATAATGCCGGAAAGCTCTCTCGTTCTCCGCAACATAAGCAAGATTATTCTCTATTAGATAATCCTTCATGAGATCATAGACTTTCCCTATATCCTCGCTTTTGAAGAATGTAGCGGAAGAGCCAGTCTTTTCAAGTGTACGACCCAGTTGTGATGTCAGGCCAAGTTCACTGACAATCTCCCAGTCTACCCTCAGGTCAAACTCATCCTTGAACGTCTGCATGAAGCCACTTCCTTCACGGTAGTTATGACGCAAATCAATATAAGATGCCAAATCAGCAGGAAGGAAACGATGGTAATAGTCTTCTTCAGAAAGCTTGGCTTTCCAATATTCTTTGAAGCCCCGTTGTAGTTCCTCGATGTTGACAGGTTGCTCCAGCGTATTGATATATTGCTGCATTGACTGACGGAACAAGAAACGGAACGTCCGCGCCTCATAGAAGCCAGCCTGATGAGCAGCATCCTGCACGCTGTTGTTGAACACCAGGATTTTTCTCTCCTTTTCATCAGCATGGTCAAAGTCGCTCGACAGTACCTGACTGATGGCCACACTCGACAAAGTGGATGTTCGTCCACCTATCTGGCAGATTGAATCACTATTACATTCAGGACAGTATGAAGCAAATCGTTGGTTGCCACCTCTCGTCGAGGTTGTCCTACTGCACACACGTACACGAAGCGTATCACTATCACTGACACTTGCTTCGCGCAAGTCCTTCATACACACATGATGGGTGACGTTAATGGCATTCTCATTGACATATTCATCGATAGCCTCATGTTTCTTAGACTCAATATTCAACAACCTCACCTCTTTCTCCCTATCCATGAAGGCCTTGTTAATTGTCGTAATGTCAGAACAATAGCAATCGTCAGTAGCCAATCGGCGGGTTATCCAACCACTCGCACCACATTCACGGCAGAAATACATGGGAAGTGCCACTCGGTCTTCATCTTTATTCAAACTATGTCGCCACGTGAATTCCGGCTCCTTCTGGAAATAGCGCAAAATACCACTCAATTCGCGTTGCCATAACTGCACTTGCAGATAGAGCATGGGGATAAGCTTATTGGTATCATTAAGGGGACGCTTGGCGTATGCGATAAGTGCCAGCAAATTTTCCAGCACTATCATACATGTTTTCTCTCCATCTTGAAGATACAATTTGCGGAAACTCACATCTTGGTCGATAAGTTTCTTCTGTATCTCATCAAGTGAGAGAATACCCTTATTCAGAATATCCAATAACGATTTTACGATGCCCATACTGCGCAGCTCACTGCCAGCTTCTATTGGAGAAATAGAAGTGTTCTTCAACCAGACCTTGCACAGACGTTTGATGTAACTGTCAACACTATCATTAGAACCAAACTCGCAACTTTTGATCAGTTTTGAATCAGGCAGGTTTGTATTTGTTACATGAACGTACTCATCCACGGGTATGCGATGTTCTTCTATCACATCTTCTTCTTTGAATGTCTCACCGAACACGTCAGAAGCATATTCACACAAACGTTTTTTGCTGTCAGGGCCATTACCGATTGTTGCAGATGTGCCAATCGGGCAAAGCATACCTTTCGACATATTCAACTTCAGCTTCAAACGACGAATCAGATTAGCAACATCAGTACCTTGTGCACCATCGTATGTATGCAATTCATCCAGAACGATGAATTTAAGATTCTTATTATCGGAATCAATATTTCCTCTCCAGAGAGTGCTGAATCGCTGGCGCATCAATCCGTAGTCAAGCATCTTAAAGTTAGTCAGAAGGATATCTGGAACCGTATCAAGAATGGCATCACGATTCTCTATGATATGGTCTTCACCCATGTCACGAGGATAATCCTTGGGATCTGTACCCTCTCCGACAAACAGTCCGGCTGTCACCTTGCCTTTCAGACGCTCGTCTTTCCAAATGGTTTCGGCAAGACGTTTTGCCTGGTCACTGGCAAGGGCATTCATCGGATACATGATGATAACTTTCACGCCAACCTGTCTCTCATACTTGTTGCAGTTATAGCAATAGTCGAGTATAGGATAAAGGAAACACTCAGTCTTACCCGAACCTGTTCCCGTAGTAAGCAACGTTGGCTCTGGCTGGTGTCCATTCTTCATGGTCAGTTGGCTGAACGCTTGCAGCTGATGCTTATATGGAGGAAAGCTTGGTGCGATATCCAAAGGAATATTCTTGCTTTCTTCCTCTGTTGCTGATACAAAAGGCGTTTTCAGTGAAATATAAGGCCCTTTGAACAATCCATCATCTTTATCCTCGATAAAGCGATAGAAAGCATCGCTGACATCCTTCTCCTTGAACTTGAAGGTTGCCTTGATATACTCAATGATAGAATCACGTACCTCACGTGCTTGTTGGAGTGGTAACATATTTTATCTTTTTACAAGTTCAACACTAAATTCATCTGAAGAGACAACCTTATATCCCGCACTTTCAAAAATTTTCTTTGAGTCATCATCAACAGGATCAATGGCTATTTTGTATTCTTCCAATAGCATCCCTGCTGAAGCAATTACGACACCGTCCTTATCCATGAGGTCAACATTCCCTTCATGGCTGAATGGAATATTATTGTCTAATAACTGCTCAACTATTGACTCCATGCCTGGATAAAGGGCTTTTATGTCATTTTTACATAAGATGTCTTCCATAAATGACATATCCGTCTGTGACACTCCTGAAGAACTCTCTCCTATATGACTACTATTATTAAGAAATGCCAAAACATGCGGTGACACGACAGGGAGGTTTGTTAATGGAACGTCCGTAATGATGAGAGTAGTACTTCTCGAACGACTTGTGGCCACATTAAATCTTCGTTCTTCCAAGGCAAAACCGATGTGCCGCCCAGGAAGATACAGTATGGCATAATCTACTGTCATACCCTGTATTCTGTCAATCGTTTCAACTGTTAAGTCTTCAATTGCCGTATCAGTCAAAAATCTCTTTTGTAATTGGCGAACAGATTCCTTAAAAGGAGATATTATCGCCAAAGATCGTTCTGGATAATAACGCTCTATTTGACCAATGATATTGCTTATAACATCAATGCATGTATTGGAAACGACGCCATTGGTATAATCTTTTGTGTAGTAATAAAGAATGCCACCATCTTTAGGAAAATAGGTACTTGAACATTCACTGAAATCTACTTTATCCTTTTGCACAGACCAGAAGCGATTTCCATAGAAAAATGCAGTCAGGTTTGCAGTGGCAGCTGGCAGGCGGAAGGTAGTTACTATTCTGTAAGCTTTTACATCTGTTCCAAGGGCAAATGTCTGTAATCCTTCCACCTGAGTATTAGCATTCCAAGTTTTATAGATGTTCTTTTGGGGACTTGCAATAATAGGAGGTAGCTGCATGGGATCACCAACAATCAGACAGTCTTTAGCCAAAGACTTAAATGCAATGATTGCAGTAAGAAATGCCTGTGAAGCTTCTTCTATCACAACAAGATCGTATGCAGGTGTTCCATTTTCTGCAATTCGTTTTTTGTCGAATGCATAAGATAAAACATAATTGGTTGAACAAAGTAGTTCACCGGCAGGTACTGCTAACGTACTTGTCGCTGGCTTAAGCCCTGATACTGCATTTCTCTCATCAGCAGACAAGTTCGTTTTTGACACACGATTCTGCTTAACATACACTTCCAGTGGTTCTTGTTTGACCAGTTCTATAAGACCCTTGTTTGCCATCGTCGTAGCGCAAACCGTTTTACCAGCATCCAAGTATTTTGCTATTATGGATGCAATAGTGTAACTTTTACCTACTCCTGGAGGGCCTTGCACAACACAACAATGCTCGTTCTGCAATGTCTCAGCAATAGTTTCAGAAATAGCGTTCGGATGGTTTTCATCAAATGAAAGCTCCTGAGGATGCCAATCTTTATATTCTATTTTGGGCTCAATAAGCAACTCGGGAGAAGGAAACATCTCCATATAGTTACTTAGGTTATTCAGGTAATTAACTGGCGGGAAAGGCATGAAGAACAGTACTGTTAGTGATTTCCCTTCCTCACATTTCCTTTTAAATAGGTCAAACAACGTAAGACTGATAGACGAGCATCCTACATAATCATAATCCGAATTCCCTCTTTTGGTGTAATATAAGGGTAATACATCCGAATTTGGAGAATGATATTGGGTATTCTTCATGAAATCAAGAAAAGGAATATGCCATGAAGAAGTCGGTCGCCCGAGTTCAGCCCAAGCATTTTTTGAAATGATAGTCAGAGAACGCAAAACCTTTAGACGTGGTGCTCTGTTTTTGGGAAATTTGAAAACTACATGCCCTCTTGTCACATCTACATGGTCAACATAACCAAAAGTCAACTCTTCTTTTTTAACGAGCTGATTTATTGGTGACTTAACCAAAGTCCTTTGCTCCAGTTCAATTTCTCTTACTTGGTCGCCAAAGAAATACTGATAGTTTTGTATCTTTTTAGTCTCCATAATCGTCATCATTAAAGTTCGTTTGGTTAAAATCATTACTCTCCATGTCTGAGAATAGTGAATTGTATGATTCGTTATATGCTACGCGAATCAAAGTGTAAGCAGTACCTTTATCCATTAAGATTTCTGAATACAACTTGTTTACTGCTTCTACCTTTTCTGAACCCGTAAGTTTTATCACAATAGCATCTTCAGCTATCCAATCAAGAAGCTCTTTCTTGTTGTGAATATAGAAGAACTCATTGACCTTAGCACCAACAAATACACAAATGATGCATCTGTCATCAGTTACCATGTTCCAAATGGAAGGTGATATGTGTAATATACCGCCTCTGGCGCTGCATCTATGAACGTATTTGCCATTTGTTAATTCATAGTCGCCGTCCTTATTGTCACGCACAAAGTCCTCCAATGAAACATCTGCAGGAGCCATGTCGTTTTCCTTCAGACTATTCCAGAATCTTAATTGTGCGAGATAGTTCTCCGTTACAATTTCTTCTGGAGATATACCTTCTCCCAAAATCTTATTTAAAGCTTCATATTCATTGTCCTGCATGTCTTCAGTTGTGAAGGTCTTTGTCGATGACTGATACTTAAACCTTCTAATCTCTTCTTCTGTAGGTGTTTTCGGCTCATATTTTGATGTCCTCTGCCGTTGCGAAGAAGAACTGCTCTGACGAGAAGAATTTGAACCTGAATTCTTGCTCTCACTTTCCTTGCTCTCTGATTGTTTATTATCAGTTGATTCTTTTCTCTCTATAGCTTTATTGTCTGTGGCTGTTTTCTGTTCTTCAGCTGTCTTTTGTGACTCTTCGTTTTCTGAAGTCGATTCAGTTGTCTGTTCAGAATGAGAGGTACTGCTTGCACCATGAGAAGATGATGTATTTGAAGAATCTGCCGATTGACTGTTCTTTTGAGATGAATCTGTTTGAGTATCTTCTGAACTATGCTCTTCTTGTTGTTCAGAGACCTCTTCTTGTTCTTCCTGCTGATCTACGTTCAATTCCTCCTCGTAATACTTCTCTTGCTTAATCTCTTCAACAACTTCATCGTCATCTATTTCTGGCTCTTCCACTACCTTAATGTCAAGGAGAGGAACAATGTCATTCCAATATTGCTTAATTACAGAAATGAATTCTTCATCATTATACAGATCTCTACAATTCTGGTTTAGATAATTCGCGACTTTCTTTCCATTGAAGTTTTCATCCAATTTCCCTTTGCACTCACGATAATCCAAATCCATAGCCAAATAATCACAGAGTTTGCCTATGAAAGACTCATAAACTTTTTTATCTTGCCAACTATCTACATAATAGAATATTTTATTATTTGGGTCAAAATAAAAATCTTCATTGTCTATGGACAAATCATTGTAACCATAGCTGATTGATTCACAGAGCATAAATTTAACATTTTGCATCTTTTGCTTCATCTGGTTGAACATATCAGACCAGTCAAATCTATATCTGTATGCAATTACGAGCAGCAAGCGCCTAATAATCTCTCTTGAAACTGTTAAGGTTTGACCACTATCTGGAGTAGTCACTGGTTTTGGCACCAAATCGTCATCTGAGAATACTGGTATTTTAAACATCTTACATACATCAAGTTCTTTGCCCAGTGGGAAATAGGAAATATCAATTACCCTTGGGGAAGATTTGAATACGTATGCCTGATTACACTTGTTTGGATCGATAGCCAATAATGATGATATATGAGAAGGATCTCCTTGACCATTAAGCCAAAGAGCATTATCATGTGTGATATAGGTTGTTACCCATGTTTCCTTTTCTTCAGAGTTGTCATCAAGAAGCCATTGCAATGCAGAAATTCTATTTACATTTTTGGGTTTGGAATTAATAAGGAAATTTATAATATCACCTATAGATAACCGATCTAGGCACTGTTTACACAGTTCGATTAAGGGATCTGTAAATTGCATCTTCTGGTCTATTATCTTTTCTTTGAAATTGGGAATATACTTCATGTAATCCGACAAGGCAGAAGAGTACAATTCACATGCTTTTTTCATCACACCACTTTCCGGAGGAATACATGCAATATCATTAAACTTTCCATCTTTTACCCAAGAATTTACAGACCCAATAATAGTTATATCTTTTGTCCCAACATATTTACACCAGAAGTAAATTGAGAAATTCTTATCCGTTAAATATTCTATATCATTCTCTTTAAACCTATCTTGGCAGCCAATTGACCGCAAAACTCTGGAGCATTCATTGACCTTGCCCAACTTCAAATATTCATCATTGACAAATGTCTTAGATATTCCAAATCTTTCAAAATCACATTTACATTCGTATTTGGATCCCAAATACAATTCATCAGATTTAGTTAATTTCCACTCTCGATTATACAACTTTATCTTATTCCTTTCAAGAAATTCAGTATAGCCAAATAATTCTTTTATGAAAGATAAATGCATGTCTTTAAAATCATCATAGGATAAAGAATCTTGCAGAATCAGGAAACGATTTACCTTAGCGGTCTGCCATTGTTGTAGTTCAGCTATTTTCTTTGTCTTTGCTTCTTCTGCAATCTTATTAATGAGATTCTTTACATTTTCATTTTCATAATAGCCACGAGAGATTTCTCCATCTAATTTGACCATTTTGAATGGTTCTTTTGTAGAATAGTCATCGACTGTTATTCTAAGGGCATTTGCTATTGGCACATAAACTCCTGTAGTGGTCGTCTCAACCTGAAGTTGTATCAATTTTGGAGCCAACTCTTTAAACTTTTTTGTATCTGCCAGTTCTTTACTGTATTGATCAACCAATACCCATGGGAACCTCTTGTCTTGCAAAGTTGGCAGGTCATTCATAATAATGCTATAAATAACATCTTTAACATCATCTTTCACGCCAAGATTCTTAAAGAAGCGCCTCCACTCATCAATACTGTCGCCTTCTCTAATATATATTGAACTGATAAAATTCTTCTTTCCATGCTTCCTCGCAAAATCCTCTATCTGAGCCTGCCCCATGAAGGAATTGGACATATATACCTCCGCTTTGCTCAAAGAAGCAAAACTCATATTATCCTCCTTATTGTCGACATTTCTCGCTGTAAATAATATGATCGGGAGGTTTTTCAATCTTCCGATTTTAGATTGTGAACTAATTCCTGAATCAAACAACCAAGTCCAGAAGGAAATATTATGATTTGTAAGTTGAAGTGTTGGACTGATGGTTTCTGAGTTTTGTTCTATCCACTGACATAGAATCTCGTCATCTATTGTCACGCATCCCATAACATCTTCCCAGTATGGAAGACTTTCTTCATTGACGAATGAAGAATCTAATGCATTTATCTCAGGCAAGAGACAGGCAGAACATTGTTCTAATACGCCGAACTTATCATCTGAAAGAATATACGAACCGCATCCTACTTCCAGCCTACGCTTCTTATCTCTGCCATATACATAAACGGGAGTCCCCTTCAACAGAGCTTTGTCTATGTCATTCAATAGAGTATATTTTCTAGACATAAACAAATGGAAGTTCATACATTTTTCTTCTGTGTCTAAGGTCACACTATAATTTGTAGAAGACACTTCCGATGGTATTGATTTCGGAATGTCTTGATTCACAATTACATCCTCAAAAAATGTTGCAAATTTTTGTGGCTCATATATTTTAAAACCAAATAGATTGAACAGAGCTGAAACATTGGTAATTGAGTCATATTGTGGAGATAGAATCGTAACAAGACCACTGGTCATCCAATTGCTATTGCATATTTCAGATAATTCTTTTTCAAAATAATAAAGATTCGTATAATTAGTAATATCTGTTATAAAATTACCATCAATATCCATTACCGGAAGAGATTTGAAAACCTCGATGTCTTTGCTATTATCTGTCCACTGGAATTTTGCTAAAAAGGTCCAAAATGACAAGTTTAACTTTTCGTCTGTTTCTATTATCTTGCTTATTTCGTCAACATGATTCTTTGCTATGTTTTTGAATCTTGCATCATTCATGTCTGAAAGACCAAAATATTTCTTTAAAAAAGCATCAAACTCTTTAGAATCTTTTTGACTATTTGAAGGATAATATTTATCTGAAATTGAATAAGCCCAACTATTGTCAAACCATCCATAATCTAAATACTCCTTCTTAATAGCTACAAAAGCACTCTCATCAGAAGCTTTAAGGTACTTCTGTTTTTTGTTTCCGTTTATAAAGAATAAGCCATAATCTGTGAAGCGTTTGTAGTTAATTGTCTTTTCTTCATCAGTGCCAATTTCTATTCCTTGAATATCATCTTTATGAGTAAATATATACTCAATAAAGTTCATATTGACGGTAATGTCATTGTTAATTGCTCCTACAAGTACTTCGATATAGTCATCTGACAAAACGATTTCATTTATTATTACTGAATCAGAAAATGTTTTAACACCAAAATGACTGCTAAAATATTTCCTTGTCGTCTCAGAATATTTATCTGATAAGAAAGATATACTAATTACATTAAGCCATTGAGATGAACACACTTCATGCCCATTAGGTGCCGGTAGAAATACAAACTTGTCATTAAAATTATCAATTACTGTATCATTTTCGTCAATAAATGGCAAGTTGAGATAACTGGTACTAAATCCTACATGTGCCGCCATGAAATTGTAAAAATGAACAGATGTGGATTTATTTCTCAGTTTGTTCTTTGTAGCTTCAATATTATCCTCAGAAAGGAGAACTTCATTGATAAAATTAGTGCAGTTGAATTCTGCAAATGCCTCTTTTATTGCATCATCCCATGATGTGTTATTCTTAAAGAATGTTCTCGTTGCCAAAGATAAATAGTTGAATTTATCTGCAAAAGGTTGTATATCATTTAGATATAAATCGATATTGTAAAAAAGTTCGTTGGCAGTATGTATCTGTCCACTTCCTTCTGCGATAAAAATTTTTTCATCAAGAAAGTCTTTAAGTTTATCTTTCTTAAGAAGAAACGCAAGGAACTTATTGTTATTATCTTGATTAGAAATCCATTCTTGAAAATCTTGATTTGAACAAATCTCTTTCAAATCATCAAAATCCCAAATATTTTCTTCACACTCTAATTGTTTTAAATACCTTCGTAAGAACGATTTGAATTCCCTGTCACTTCTGAGTATCATCATTGGCAAGGAGGAAGTAAAACCAGTAAACTTAATGAAATCAGCATCAGACATTATCCCTGCTGACATCAGACCAGTTTCATCTAAGATTGTATCACAAACCTTAGCATATACATCCGCAGCAATAGGAATAAGTGTCTCAACTTCTATCTTGGAATCAAATCCAATCTTAAACCTCTCTATAAGCCTCTTGTATTTCCCATGTTCTTTTATACAGGTATCAAATACTGGTATTAGTTTAAAGATAGAATTAAGCTTGTATTTTTTCATTGCACACAAGCATTTAATCCAATCAAAAAACTTTTTTCCTGCAATCTCTGAGATTTCAGCATTTATATTGATTTGATCTTCAAAATCAATAACGACATCGTCTCGAGGCCCAGTAGGTATCATGTCTGTATTCATCAAAAACTTAAAGCCCCATTTTGCCTTGGTAGGTAAGTAACAATATATAAGAGTATCTTCAACCTCTTTCAATTGTACTCCATCTATTTCGCAAGCAAAAGACACTTTCGTCTTTGTAAAGTCATAATATTTAGTTGGAATCTTTAGCGCACCAACATCTTCTTGTTTATCAATGTCAGCATTAATTGATTCAGTTATCTCGGGTGGTACATCATCCCTAAAATGATTTACTTGCCAATGCTCGTTATCACAATTGCAAACTATGTCCGGTTCAGAGGATTCGTTATAATATACTTTAACAGATGAAAGATTAGGAATAAAGAGGATGACTCTTTCATTCTTAAACACATCCTTAAACATTTGCACATAATTTTGTCCATAACCACGAAGTGTTCCAATATTGGTAGGACGCAGTGAAAATTTTACACGGAATTGCTTATCTGCATTTGTAAAAACATACTTCTCAGATGGAGTCAGCTCATTGTAGTTAGTCCAGATTGGAAGGATTTGCCATGGTGTATCTACGATATCCCTTGATTCTTCCCTGTCGAAACGGAAAGAAAAATCACCAGTTTGCAAATACACGTAATTGTTGTCTAGGAAAACGGTTTTAAAACCAATTCCCTTATATCCAATCGTTTCTTTGTTATCTGTTTTCTCCTTATCATTTATACTACAAATAGCAGCAATATTACGTTCGTTGAAGACTGCCCCCGAATGCATAAATACAAGTGAGTCACGGGTTATATGAAACTCAACATTTACTTTCTCAATAGAATCATTGACTTTATAAGGATAGTCATTGGCATTTTGTAACAACTCATAGATGAAGATTTCCTTTCCGCTTGCCGTCAACTGATTTTTAAGAGTATCAAGCATCTTCACAATCTTCTGACCGGCACCAGCAGGGTAACCCATTATGTCATCTTTAAGACGTTTTATGAGTTCAAAAGCAGAAATTTCCTTGATTGGCTTGGACTCGTCAACTTTAAAATAATAAATGTACTGTTCTTTGTTAGCCCCATTAAGTGCCCAAGAAAATTCATAGTATTTTCCATCTTCAGGCTTCTTTGTCTTTGGATGATATACAATTGGTTGTTGATCTTTTCCGTTTTGAAGAATCAATTTTGAAAAATCGGATCGTCTAATATCACGAATGGTAAAACTCCCATCTATGTTTTCTGTAAATAGGCCGATAAACTGATTATTCCGCAAACGAAGGTTTCGTTTAAAATAAGACTCTTCTGTTTTATCAAAAGATTTTACTTCTTTTACAACAACATTCTTTATGCGAACAATTTGAAGTTTATATGAGTGCTTCTCACTTCTTAATAAAGGCAACATGACATAACAAGTAAAAGCACAATATCCATCTTTGACATAATCACTATACTTTTGTGGAACATATAGTGACTGAGGACAAAGACCATTGTTTTCACCATCAATTGTTATGTTTGTGATTTTCCCACAAAACTTATCCTTCAATTCATTTGGTATATAATAATCAAAGATACCCATGAACTTAGCATCATAGAAAAACTTCTTGATGTCCTCATTAGTAGCCTTTAGAAGGTCATGTTTACTATTATATTTGGCCATAGTTGCTTCTATTATTTGTTAAATATCTTTTCGAAATGTGCCCAGGCGGTGCAGTAGTCGGCAATGCGGTCGCAGCGGTTATAGGGGGCGATGAAGGTTTGTTGTTGACCTCCGTAGAGTTCACTCTTGCGTGGGTCGATGGTGTGGGTGTATTGAGGTTCTGCGCCTTCATAGGCAATGACGGTGCCATCGGCATCTGTGATAGGATTGCCTCGCATAGCGTTCCATGCTGAGCGGTCAAGACCTACACCTGTAAGACCTCTTGAACAGGTGAAGACAATCTTGCCTTCAGCATCATACCATGTATCGTTCTCGTTTTGCTGGAGCACGGGGAATTGGATGGTATAAATCATCTCCAAATCCTGAAGGCTTAACCCGAGAGCCATAGCTGCAATCACATCGATCTCTACCAATGCTTGACGACGTTCAAAGTAATTGCGTAACGGTGTAGCCCATTGCCACTGTTCTGTCAATGATGCAAATGGTTTGAGACGATTATCTTCAATGCTCCAAGATTCTTGTTTATATTTTTCCTTCCACATGTCTTCCCACAACTCAGCATAATGCTTAGTAAGGCAGTTAAGCAGAAGAATACGGGCAAACAATGCAGGTTTATATTTATCTTCAATTCCAAGAGGGAATGGATAAAGTCTGTTAGCATGGATATCTGATATTCCTAGTACTTTTACATAGAAATCCATTACTAAGGATGAAGAGAGTGCTGTAAATTCCAGGAGGTAATTATAATCTTTGAAAGTAACAGAGACAACGCCTCCTATATGCAAGGAATTTTTTAAAAGAAATGCTCCACTCAAAGTCCTTTCAGATGTATTACCTATCATACGTCTAAAACCGACTTTATAATAATCTGTCCATAGGTCGTACATAGTATTCCCATCATTATCTTGTCCCTTAGGGAATCCTGTTATAATCCGTTTAAAATCTGATAACTTTATCGTGGGAATATAATTTGTTCTCGGCACATAGTCGTCTCTAATTATAGATAAATCTATTGTGTCATAGTCTGAATTTAACAAACATGATGAACGTGGAGTCTTATAAGTAGAATTTCCACAGAAAAAGTGAGGGCCACTATAAATAAGTTCGCATTTTTCAATATCAGGATAGGTGGTACATCTTTTCATAATACCTCTGTCCACAGAACCTGTTTCATGTAATCCCTCAGAAATTATTAACTCTGAGACATCGCTTACATGATGGGGAAATTTACTTAATTTCTCCAAAACTTGAATTACCACCTCAGAATGAATCGAGGTGAATTTTGCACTTTCCCAATCAGCACCATTTTCAAATACTTCGCTTAATACCTTCAATTCTTCCTCACCTACTGTCACAATCCTTTCTCTATGAGGAGCAGTGTTCCAGTTGCCATTTTCATCCTTAATACCGCCACACAAGCCATGCCCGTCATGAGCAAAACACGCATCTACTGTACTCGGATGGAAAAGATTGCTGAGCGAAGCGAAGCGCGGTGGTGAACTTATGCCGCTTCGCAGAAGTTGACCACCATACTGAGTATGGTGGTCAACTTCTGCGAAGAGACGTAACTCATTCTGGTACTGAAAATGATACATCAAGTGCTTGTAAAGCTCACGACGAAGGGGCTGTCCATTGGGGTCATCATAGATACTTTCTGGAGTCAATAAACCCATATAACCATCACGTCCCATCAGTTCCATTCCATTTGTCAGTACACACTTATAGAGGTTGGTTTGCTGACCAACCAATAAAGGATAGTTCTGATATGCATTCAAGAATACTCCAGAACACGTGTTATCTATTTCTTCAGCACGATATAATTTCTCCAACAGAGGATCTATAGAGAACAATTCATCACGTTTGCGACGAACATCTGGTGCAGAAGTTCTACGAATAGCCACTTCTGGATATTTCTCAGAAATAATTCCTAACTCATCAAACTCCAACTTAATCCATGGCGGATTACCGCATATTATATCGAAACCATCACGGAGCCAAAACACCTCGATAAACTCCAACATCGGGTGGAAGAAACGGTATCTCTTTGCCAGCCTATCTGCTATCTTCAGACGGAGCGGCTCGTCATCGGCAAATAATGTCAATGATCCATGTGATTCCGTCAGCAGTTCTTCCTGAGTTTTAGTGACAATCTCAGATTCCTCTTCCGTCATGCGAGTACCATACTCAGGCATGTCTTCCGCTGCATAGTCAGAGCCAGCTCGCTCCAATGCCTGACGGGTACGCCTATCTAGTTTATCATTATCTACATCGAGCAATGCCTCAATGTCGGCCCAGTACTCTTGACGAGTAGGCAGGTCATTAGCATCATCATACTCCCAGAACCACAATGCACACCAATAGTCCATCACCAGCTTCAACTTACGATAGGCATTGTCTCGACGATAACGAGTATCAAAGAGTTGCTGTTTTTTTGCATACGATTCTGCCTGTTCTTCTTCTTTGAAAAGCGAACTGGTATCACCATGTTCGATACCATCCCAAACCTCATTGCGGTTGTTGGTATATTTATCAATAGAAAGCTGGTCAGTATAATAGTCCTTCAAGAGAAGGTCAATCTTACTTGACAGTCGCTGAAGGGTTTTGAAATCATAATCCGTGATAGGTGCCGTCCAATCACTGAGAATGGTGGTCATTCGACGAAACTCATTAGGATGAGCTTGCTTTTGTTCCCTGATACTGCGTACTCCAAGCATATTGGCATCGGGCAGCAAGAAATGATAGACATCATTAACGGAACGATTGACACGGTTCTGGAAGAACTTCACCTTATGTGGAGCCTTTTCCCACCACTTGTTTGGCAACAACCTGTTTCTCGGTCCTTTTAAACAATAAACATCCTGACGGCTATAGACCTTTAACCAAGCCCCAATGACGGCATTACCTACAGCCAAACGATTGGCAAAAAACGGCGTTTCCATATCCTTGTGAATCACATTCAACCACAAGGAAAGTTTGCCCAACTCAATAGCAGTCGGGTTCAAGTCAACACCATAGACATTGTGAGTCGCAATGAAGGCTTTTACCTTTTGCAGTTCATCACGATACTTGTCTGGCTGTATGCGCCAATTCTTCAATCCGCGCTCACGCTGCTGCTGTTGCTGGTAAGTAAGATAGGCTTCAGCCAGTTGGTTGATAACCTCATTCTGGAATGCTGCAGCTCCCATGGCCGGCTCCAGGATTTTCAGTTCAAGGAGGTCAGTTGCCTTGCGCTTTCCTGCTGCTACATCATCGATGATAGACTTCAACGTGTATTTTACAGTACTGCGCGTAAGTACTTCAGGCGTATAGTAACTGGCTGACTTCTGACGGTCACGACCATTCAGACGATAGACGAAAGTGCCCTTTGGCAGAATGATGGGTTCGCCAGTTTCCTGGTTGCAAAGTACCTCTGAAATATCGAAATCGCCCATACGACTGTAGGGAACGAGGAATGTTCCGTCAGAAGGGTCATTAGCCTTATGTACCTCGATATAGTCTTCCTCGGCATAGAATCCACGGAATGCTAACAGACTCTCATATACACTACCCAACTGGTTCACGCCTAAGTTGGCATAGCTGATACGACCACAATAGTTTTTCTTCTTGGAGAGAGAAAGAGCCTTGATGATTTCCTGCCACTTGATGTTACGGATGCGAACCTCGCCTAAATGGTGAAGATTCTTGTCGTTGAATAGTGGCGAGTCTATGGGACGAACACGAAAGCTCTTGAATAAGCCTGACACGCCAGCGTTATGGCCATCTGACAAAAGGCTGAACAGATGACGGATGCTGTCATCGAAGAAATAGCCGTCTCGACTCTCCTGAGAGTTAAGGCGTACCATTTCCAAATCGCGAAGAGATTCAAGTGAGTAGCCTCGTTTATATACTTCATCACCCACGGGCAGAATTTCCAGTTCCTCACGACTTTCTGCATAGAATAGGAACAACAAACGGTAGATAATGGTCAAGCAGTCATCCTTCACCTCAGCTTCAAAATCATCATTCGTCTCATCATAGGTGTCAGTCTCCTTGTCATATTTACCAAAAGGACGGTGTGCGACCTCCTTCATATAGTAAAGTGCTTCATTAGCCAAAGTCTCGACTGCAAAGATAACTCCTTCCTTCAGATCTTTTGTTACCTCGTAGGCATTCTTGTAGCTCTCCTCGATAATGGTGTCCATCAATACCATCTCACCATCAGCTGCCAATGTCTGCTTGCTGACGAGCATGTGGAACAAGGCATAGTAATTACGGAAGGCAGAAACGCGGACCTGTGCAAACAGTTCGTCGAGGGAGAACTCCAGATAGCTTCCCCTCGCCCACTTGTCCTTATCAAATAGAAACACCACATTACCGGCCAGCATCAGAATGAATTGTGGCCGGCGCTCTTCCGGCAACAGAAAAATCTGCGTTACAGCCTTGTTGATAATAGCCGGAGATATTTTATATTTTTCTTTGTCTAATTCGAAGACAAATCGCCACTGACGAGCTGAATACTTTTGTTGCTTCGTGTTGCGGTCTGGCTCACTTTCATACTGCTGTTCAAACAGCCCTGCAGGTTCTTCGTCACCCGTAGCAATGAGATGCTGCATCTCCATGACAAACATCTTCACCTGCTGCCCCTGACGGAGGATGTGGCGTACCGGAATCATCTCTATGGGTTCAGTATCTTCTCCCGTTACGCAATGCTCTTGGTAGGCATGATCGGTCTCATAGCCCAAAATCTTCAACAGTTGAGTATTGAAGTCATGCGTCTTCTTGATGGCATCCTCTACTCGTGGATTATGATTGATGATGAAATTCTTGTATTCATCATAGTCATGCTGAAGTCGAACAAAGGGAGAACAAAGATTTTTTATATCCTCATTGGAAAGACCTGCACACTTCTGCACTTTTTCCAAAAAGTCCTCACCAAAGTAGCCCGAAGGGAAATAATCGCCTACGTTCTGGATGAAACGATATTTTATATTGTCAGCCATATTATGCTTGAATTATCAGTTAAAAATTATAGAACACAGCCAGGAGACGCATGTATGCATCAGCATTGTCAAGGGTGAACATGTCTTGATAGAACTGCCCGGACTCGTCTCGGATGGTATGAATCTCCTCTATCTGTTTATCACGGTTCCTACGGGTGATGACAACATCCTCGCCCTCAAACAAAGAGAGCTGATGCTCGGCATCATTCGCCCATTTATCAACCTTTCGCTTGTAATCGTTCAATTGGGTTTCCATCTTCAAGGCCACGTCAAACTTCTTTTGCATCATATAGTCCTCGTTTCCATGAGCGATGGCACTGGGCAGGTTTCGTTGCAGTATCTCGACATCCGACTCTTGGACTCCTTGCAGATAACCTTCGGTGATGTGATACTTGTTAAGGAACTCATCAAGCGACACAGGCATTTCTCTTAGCGCACCATCCTGGTCAAGAGGTACAACAAAGAACTTACTCAACAAAGTCTGTCCCAATCCGTTAGCCTGACTACCATAGAAGAGATAATAGCTCATGCCCTTGGGTAACTGCTCACCTTTCACAACAAAAGCCTGATTCTTAGGAACAGAAGCCGTAAACTTGGTCAGCAGGTACTGGATAATAGGATGAAGGTCGTAGAGCGGAAGGAACTGGCTCCAGCCGCCATCTTTGCTCTTTCGGGATGCTGCTATCGACTTATTTAAGGTAGGCTTGTCAGCACACAAACGGAAGATATTGTCAGCGGGAACAGCCTCACGAGGCATGTCGTACAACATGTCTTTCAACTCATCATTGTTCTTTACTTCTACGTAAGGAACATCCCCATCTTGCCAAACCACATCACCACGATGGATGGAGTCGATGGCCTCCAGTTCATTGAAAAGGTCGCGATAAAAGTCTTCGTCAGACTGATAGAGCGACAGTTTTGGCTCGAATATCTTGTCAGATAAATGCTCTTTGGCCGGCGTCGTTGTCACAACATCCGGACGACGAAATCCTCCACGCTGGCGGCGACGGGTTGGTTCCATATAGCCCTCATCACCTTTCTTCAGGGCTTCTGCAACTTCGTCTTCCTCTTTTTTGCTGCTGTATAGTTCCATCACACTCATGGCATCGCCAAGGGTGTCATGCACCTCTTGCTCTTTGTCGCGCAGCTTATCAATGATACGGAAATCAGTACGGAGGTCTTCGTCTTGTCCCTGAGCTACAAGATAGTAGATAATAGGCGTTTGTTTCTGTCCATAACGGTCTATACGTCCATTACGTTGTTCAAGGGTGATAAGACTCCAAGGAATATCATAGTTGAACATGATATGACAGAAATAATGCAAGTTGACTCCTTGCGAACCGGAATCGCTGGAGATGAAGACACGAATTTTGCTGTCTTCCTTAGCAAAGTCATTCACCATTTCCTCTTGTTCGGTATCAGTGAGCGATCCGTCAAAACGCTTCACCTGTTCGTCATTCAGACGGAATTCTTTCTTCAATTGCTCTTCTAGGAACTTCATCGTGGCGATGCGTTCCGTGAAAATGACAACACGCTCTTTGGGATTCTTCTTCCAAATCTCTTTCAGCTTCTCTCGGAAAGCTACATAACGTGTATCAATACCCAGATTGATATTGCTGTTTACCAAATCAAGCAACTCCTGCACCTCTATGCTATCATCTTTCTTTGAACGCTCCAACAATGAAGCCTGTGCTGCATATGGAGAGGAAAGATAACTTTTAAAAAGAGAAAGTGCGAACAATGGGTCTGTTCCATCTGCATTGCTAACAGAACGGAATTGAGTATGTTGTACTTTAAGGAAACGTTCCTCTTCGGGATGGAGATTGACAGGGATGCTGATTACCTTTCGATCCTGGAACTGTCCACGAATCTGGGCATCCTCAATATCTTTCTTAAATCGACGGACATAATAAGGCTTAACATCCTCTCCTGTGTATTCACCGTTACGGGGTATTGAAATAGGATCAAGCATCCGCATGAGATTGGCAAACGACTCTGCATTACCATTATGCGGTGTGGCAGAGGTAAGAATCATGGAGTCACATTTCTGTGAAAGGAATTGTGCCAAGTCACCACGCAAGCTTTCCTCATTGGCAACTTTATGGCATTCATCTATAACGATAATATCCCAATGGGTCTTTTCGAGCCACGCACGGAAACGTCCGTTGTTCTTCAACGTATCAATGGAAATAATGGTCTTATCGTAATAATCAAACGGATTCTTGTTCATGGGAATCTCACTTTGAATCTTGGCTACTCCGACACTATCCAAACGGACGAGCGGAATGGCAAAGCGGTTCCAGATTTCTTCCTGGAACTGAGCAAGGATGCTCTTCAAAGCACATACAAGAATGCGCTTGCCGCGACCACGACGAATCATCTCACAGAGGAAGATGCCCACCTCGATTGTCTTACCGAGACCTACGCCATCTGCGATAAGCAAACGAGGACGAGGCAGTTCCATTGCTTTCAAGGTGGGCTCCATCTGATATTCAGCGATATCATAGGCTCCTCCCTGAGCAACAGTGATCTTATGAGAGAAAAAGGCGTTACTTCTTATTGCTGTTTCAACAAGAAGTCGTGTCTTACGCCATTTTGGGTCTTTGTCGGCCACCAACAAAGTATTGGCAGGGCTGACAATCTCAATATTTGTATCTATGCTTGTGTCAAAAATGAAATGATGGTTTTTGACCAGCTCACTGATACCCGTGGCGTGTAATAAGTAAACATCATTGATGTCACGTTCAATGTTAGTGATAAGGAAATCCTCACCACGCACAGTAATTCTTTGTCCGGCTGCGTAGTTTGCCATAATCAATAGTTATTAAGGTTTATCGTCCCTGTGAAGACCAGAGAAGGTCTTTCACGTCCACATTCAGACAGCGTGCTATATCAAGCAGTGTCTCTAATCCAGGCTGTGCAGTATTCGTGCACCACTTGCTAACAGTAGCAGGATCTTTACCCAATTGCTCTGCTAACCACTTGTTCGTTCGCTTCTGCTCAGCGAGAACAACTTTCAGTCTGTTGATGTCTTCTTTCATTGCCATAATATTTGCGTATTGTGCAAAATTAATGTTTTTTCTTTGATTATCCATGAAAAAACGAAGAAAACTATTAATAATTTATATCTTTTTCGTGGTTTTGGCAGCATTTTACGGTTTTTTGCTAACTTTGTGCCAAGTTTACTCATAAATAGTAGAAGTTTCTGAGAATTGTTGGGGATGTCCCATGATTTGAGACAAGACGAAGTTAACTTCGCGCCCAAAACAGTATTTGATAAAAGATGGAGATAACATATAAAGAGCAACTAAGTAGGCACGTTGAGAACATCTTCATGGGGTATTCGATGCCTGGCCTTCACATCTGTGATATTGCAACAGGTGGCGGAAAGTCATATACCATCGGGAAGCTGACCTGCGAATACTACCCTGAAAAGTTTGACCGCATTGTTATCCTCTGCGTCCAGAACAAGTTGGTGAACGGCATGAACAGGGAAATTGACCGTTTCATCAACACCGAAAGCAGTCTTATATCCCCATCAGACAAGATGGTAATAGAAAACAATCCCGAAGTCATCACCCAGGCCATCAAAAATGGTCATTTCCAGAAGCTTCTGGAAGAAATGTACTACAGGATTGGTGAGCAGAACAAGGCTGATTACAAGGTCAATGAAATACAATACAGCTATAATGCGGTCAAGAAGATATATGAGGGATTGGCTGGGTTAATAAAGACACTTGAAGAAAGTGACAAGAACGACTACATCCTCAGTCAGATTAACGAGGGGGAAGCCAAACTTCGCAGGGCTGTTCGTGGATTTTTCGACACCTATAAACGACACCTCGAAAAAACAAAACAGTTGAAGAAAGTATCTCTCGAAACCATTCTAAGCAGGTTCCAGTCTCTCGTCAAAGTTTATCCACAAGTAGACTACAGGCGGAAAAAGGTACTTCTAATGACCGTTCATAAAGCTATGTATGGGATTGATCCTATCCTTTCAGAGAAAATCTATCTGCAAGATCTTGCGGAAAAGAACAAAAAGACTCTTATTCTCTTTGACGAGTCCGACCAAGCTGCAGTAGCTATGCGCACGGCTATCATTGACCAATCCATTGAAAATGCTGGAGGTAGCAAGAGATTTGCCAAGGGCTACAATGGTTATCTGCAATACAAGGATTTGATTGACAACCCAGAACAAATTGCCAATGAGTATTACGGTGAATTGTTGGAAAAATGCCTTAACAAAGCGAAGGAAATCACAAAGACAAACTGGGAAAAAGCCGTTGGCAACATTCTTCCTTATAAAAATATCTTCTTGGGTAATAATGAAGAACTGGAAACATACAGAAGAGGCGTATTCTTTTCAGGCCCAGCCCTAAAATTAAACATTTCCCAAAAGGGGGACAGTACTCACTCGTATATATGCTATAAGAAAAACAACCGTCACTTCAGCCTCGTTCACGCTAAGGATGACAGTCTGCTGACAAAAGAATATGCCGTGGTGATTCCGTTAGACAGATTCCTCTCTCTCATCATAGGAAATACCACATCTATTAAGGCACAGCTCAGGAAGGTTATCTCTGAATCCATGAAGCAAAGCAGAGAACAGTTCGAGGCTGAGGAAAAAGAGATTGCAGCAAATGCCGCCACGACAAATCACTATCTTGGATATCCTACATTGGAACGGGAGATACATACCTTATTCTCTCGTTTTGAGACCACTTCGGAATATCAGTTTGAACAGCAGATTAACGAATTCATGACTAATAGAAAGAATCTGTTTGTTACTGATGGCGACAGTAAAATGAAGTTACCTGATTACTCTGTGTATTCTCAAGGAGTACAACTTTATCAAGAAGAAATTGATGAGCGTGACAACCAACACAGGGTCAGGCTGTCATGCCGAGAGATTGCAACGACTCCTGAAAAGATACTGATCGATCTCGTTAACACTGACGGAACTTCCATTGTTCTATGCTCAGCGACTGCTTCGAGTTGGTCTGTGGTAAGTAATTGTGATATTAAGTACTTAAAGCAAACGCTTGGAGAGAAAGTTCATGTGCTTTCCAAAGAAGAACGTGAGACATTTGACAACCTCGTCGATCATACATACCCTTTAGAGCACCAAATAAAAGTTGTTCCTCTGAAGAAACATATATATGAGGACAAAAGAGAGAATGCCATAGTGTTGCCGGATAGATACAGGCAGATGTTCTCTCCTGAAGCATTGGAGGAACGACTGGCAGACAGGTGGTTCAAAATCACATATAGAGGACTGAAAAAGACTGCCAAGAACTTTGATGACATGATGTTCCAACTATACAGACTTTTCCAGTTTATAGAAGCATATCATTGGTTCATCACTCACGATGACATTCACAGCATGATATACTTCCAAAACCGTACAGGAGATAAGGATAAGGATCAGATTAACGTCCTTAGCTGTCTGATAGACGGAACATTCAAATACATGGATTGCACTTTGGAAGACGAAATTCCGACAAGTTGGATCAATGAACATATCTGTATTTCCAAGGACTGGGAAGATGTGGAGTCCAATATCCTATCGAAACTCAGCAAGGATAAAGATGCTAAACTGATGCTGATATCAGCCTATGGCAGTTTCAAGGCTGGTGCCAACATGCAGTATGAGATACCAGAAGGTCTTGATTACATAAGCGGTGACAACTGGATAAGCGAAGGAGAAAAGCTTAAGAAGGACTGGGATGCCATCTATGTACAGTCACCAACGGCATACCTTATGATGAACGAAGACGGCAATGAGGCGACTTATGAAAAAAGCCTTTACAATGCCATGCTTACCCTAATGATGCTTTTCGAACGAGGATGTCTTTCCAGATCTGATGTCGCACAGTGGCTCTTTTATGCATTGTCCGGCAACTTCATGTTTGGTGAGAAGCAGAATCCCGGAATCGTTAAAGACAAAGCAGCATGGGCACAAACTACAGTAGAACAGGCTATTGGCCGATTATGCAGGACAAGGAATAAGCCTCAGACGACATACATCCTTTTTGACGAATCCATGAAACCGTTCTTTGATGCCTCAAATATGGAGAAATCGCTCACGAAGGAATTCCGAGCTTTGGCAGCCTACATCTTGTCGCATCAAGATAAAAAAGAAGATGACATCGCCCCGGAAGAGGTCATGCGATGCAATGATGCCAACTATGCACAAGCGCAACTGGACCGCCTACGCAGAATTGCGCTTCGCTATACTCCTCACCTGCAGGATGAGCAGGATTTTGACGATGACATTGAGGGAGAGAACCAAGTGCCTTACAATGTAAGAATCAGCCAAGTAATGAACCAGAGTTACAAACAGACCATTATACGAAAGCCTGTAATTACCACTCTGGAGGATTTGGATGAGAATGATAAACGACTGACTTTTATGCCGAAGTGCTATGGTGATTGGAAACGTAATTCTAAATGTGAATTGAATTATTACTTTGACGAAAGATTCAGGGCTTGTCCAAAAGGCAAGGGAAAGCTGTTCCCCTATCCTATTTCACCATCCTACGTCAGACTTGACGTGTTGATGAAGAATCCCGTCATCAAATCACATTTTGAGAAAAACGGTTTTGCAACAACATGGGAAAAGGAAGGCATGATATTACACCCACAGATACTTGCCACAGACTATGCTGGGGAAATTGGAGAAGAGGCTTTTAAGGCAATCTTGTTGCATTATACAGATTGTACAGAAGAGGAGGTCAAGCATCTGGAAGGAAAAGATTACGAACTGGCCGATTTCGTTATTACTAATGAGTACGGTAGTTACAGAATCGCATTTGACGTAAAGAACATGAATCCCAAAGTGGACCATAAAGATAAAGAAGGTGACATGCCCACTGCAAAAAAGCGGGAAATCAAACGCAAAAGGCTGGGATGCGAGCTTATAACGGTTAACATGCTGAACATGAACACAACTGGAATGGATGAATTACGTGAGATTCATGGAGTCATAGATGAGGATGGCACAATCATTCCAAGTGCCATCGAACGTATTCAGAAACTTGTAAATGGAAATAAAGTATGAAGTTAGACGAGGAATATATTAAAAGGCTACCCCTTACAACCAACAAGATCAACGTGATTCTCGACAAGAATGCATTCTTTTCGAGATATTCCATCGTATCATACTATGGCACTGACAAGGAGCTAAAGAACCTTGCGTACGAGCAACTGGCAGACGTACCTTGTCTGTCTGTAACTGGCATAAGGTCAAGATGGGCAGGATTACGTTATCCTGCGACTCACTTCTTTGTCCTGACAGACAAAGGTAAAGAGGGTGAGGTCTTGAATAGCCTAAGAGCATATGAGCATATCCGTTCAAAAACTGACACGTTGGAAGAGTATGATGACATTCTTCAAAAAAGGATAGTTGCTTCTCTTGCCATCAACTCGCTCGGTAAGAAGAGAAATGATAAGATGATGTATAATGATGGAGCACTACTCATATGCGACGACAAGAATTTCAATACCCCCAAATCAAGGCAAGAACTTGTTTGTCTGAAAGTAGAGGTCAATGAATTTATGAATCTTACCGCCAAGACCACATCATTCTCCAATCCATCTTCATACAATGAACTAAGGAAACGCAAAAACTGCGTCTTCAAAGTAGGAAAAGACATCGGTGGATGCTTATGGGAAGGGCAATCTGTGAAGCCTGTAGTCATAAAGGACTTCAAGGATGGAGACTTCAACTTGAAGGAGTTGTATGTGCAGAAGAAAAGATTCAGTGACAACAAAAACAACGTTCCCTATTGGCCATATAACAAAGAGAACTATACCCACGGAAGACTGTTTGCCATCTGGCAAGTAGTACAGTCCGTCAATGAAGACTTTGATGGTCTCATTGAAATAGACTTTTGCGATTTTGAGGTATTGCACTATGACGAATGCAAGACCGGGGATGACATGCTCTCATTCCTGAAAGAATATTTGTCAGGAAAAACAATTTTAGTTGAAGACCCATTTGGCACTTCTTCATCAAGAGAACTGATAAGTCAATTCAAGAATGAAGCCCTCTCTATAATGGATGACAAGCTCGTCTTTTCACGAAAACCATCTGAAAATGATATGGTGATAAAACTGTGTGAGCCCAAGGAGGATGGTGCAAGTCATACCCATTATACAAAATCCCTATACAGGATGGCACACTCTGGCAACGCACTTCAACATATCACATTCTACAACAATGAGAAGGAAGACAAGATAAGCAAGGCCAGTGCAAGAAGGATCCTTATTGAGTTGCTTGTAAAAGATTCGTTAATCAACAGAAGAATGCCCAAGGTATTGACAGAACTGATAACCGATTGGAAATTCTTCCGATACAAAATTAACGAAGGGTTTGTGCATGGTGCTTCGTTAGCCGTTAACATCACTGGCACAATGAGTATACAGGAATACGGACTGTCTCAAAACAGCTTAAGAGAAGAGTTCGAGCAGTTCGTCCATGATAATTTAAGATATAACGACTATGACAAGATTCGTGGTGGACGGGATTATATGGCCATGGAGAAAAACGGCAACGTGTATTTGATCATCGATACAGAAGAGATACCTATACTCGATGCCAACTTGATTGATGAAGGATACGGTAAGGTGGTAAATGAAGGAGAAACCATCTCCATGTTCAAACGAAAGAAAGTGGCGCATGAATACCTGCGAGGCTATATCGGCTTCCACTTGTGGAAGTCTGACGGCATTGATGGAGAAGCTAATGGTTCCTATTCGTATATATCAGGCACTAATAGCGAGAACATGCAAATCATGCAGAACACCAAAATGGATAAGATGCCTCGTGCACGAAGGATATTTGTCTTAAACCAAGAGAATCCGGAATCAGTTGAGAATGAGATAATGGAAATAGCTTCTATGCTGAAATTTGGTTTTGGCAGATGGAATGAGTTGATGACCTACCCCTTCCCGTTCAAGTTCCTTCAGGAATATCTGGATGATGCCAGTGAGACCGTGTTCTCAAAACACTGGAAAGACATTACTTACAAAGGTGAATTGTAAACCATCATGACTAAAGAAATAGATATATTAAAAGACCATGTTCCATCACCCCAGGAGGTTGCTGAATATGAACAGAAATGGAACACGTTAGCCGATTATGTCAATCAGGAGAATGCTCTGGACAAATTGTTCTTCAATCTTTGTCCTGAAAATAAAGACATGTCGGACATACTGATCAAGTGCTCATCACTGAATGATTTCTATAGCACGAACATATTCAAGGTTCATAATGTCGCAAAGCATTTCCTGAATCAGAAAATTGATGAGAGGTTAGCAGTTGGCGACTTGAATCTTGTAATGGATTTGGCGAACATAGAGATAAACGGCAAAAGGTTCTTTTTCTATTCTTTTGCGACAAAGTACTGTAGCCACCATCGACCCGATATATATCCTATCTATGACAGTTACGTGAACAAATTGTTGAAGTACTTCCGTAATAGAGATGGCTTCATGGCTTTTAAAGAATCAAACTTGAAAGAATACAGTAGTTATTACAATATTATCCAGTCCTTTAAGTCTTTCTATGGGTTGCAAGAATTCTCTGTCAAACAGATTGACAAATATTTGTGGCAGCTTGGAAAAGAGGCTTTTAATAGATATAATTAGGAAGAATCTATGCAGTTGGGATTTGTAAACTTCAATACAGAAGAGAAAAAACGTATTTCCAAGATGATGCAGCTGCTGTCTGAACCGGGAGCAATTGAGGAACTTGGTATTGGAAGGGTGCGTGACCACTTTTCCAACACCTTGTTTCCAGGCACATCGACGCTTCAGCATCATGCCAAGTACTTCGCCGTTTTGCCGTCTTTATACTATCACGCTGCTCACTGCGGCCGGAAATTCAGTAGTGTACGTGAAGTGGAGCGATTCATCATAGAGAGAGAGATACAAATAACTCGTCAGTTGGCAGAATACGATGACGAAACATCCAAGTTAGGGATTACCGGAATAGACACTTACAAAGAAGCCCTTTCTGACCACACTAAATATGTGAAATATAACCCGACCTATATTTATGGAAGCGGAATGGCCACATACGGTATGGTTCCAAATACCAGCATCTATCAGCTCATTATGGAAATCAGCAAAATCGATGCGGAGGAACCACATAACAAGCGTCGATTAAAGGGCGAAGACAATACAGAAGATGCCCAAGAAATGACTGGAGAAAAGCAACTGATACTCACTTCTGGCGAACAATATAACTTCATGAACGGGACATCCATGCCACTTTCCCTGACTTTTACTGAAGCAACATTCGTAAAAGACAAGATACTTGAATCTCCATATTCTAAGGACACATTACTTTCATTCCTGTTAGATAAGGACAACCTGATATTAAGTGATGAAGTAAGTTATTACAAGCTTGCAGAACAACTCGACGGACTTGACGAGGACATTAAAGACGTATATGACAAATCGGTATTATTCTCAAAACTGATAAACCTCTTGGACTGGAGCTATAACCATGCCTATTATTGCAGCTTCGATAACGAAGATGATGCGATGGCATGTGAACAGGCGTTCCAGGAACTGTATGAGATTCACAAATTGGCAATAAAAGACCAAGCTGCCTATTTGTCACTATTCGACTATACAAGGGAAAAAGACCCAATGCTGACAGACTTCTGCGAGAACTGCTATAAAGCTCTAATCGAAGAAGGGAATAATGCTCTGAGCCGCCTTGATGCACTTGTTACCAGCAGAGAACGGAGCGTTAAGCGTGAAAGGAGCAAAATAGGAAACAATGCGTATCGCACCGTCAAAAGAAGTAATCCGGGCTATAACGAGTTCAGATGGAATACGGTAAGGACTATGGTTGATGAAATACGTAACCCCCAGTAGATCATGGCACAGAGTATAATGCAAGAACATTTGTACGGTGATTTGTTAGCACCAACGCAGGGCTATCACACCGACTTTGCCATGGGAATGACCTATTCCCTTGGCTTCGATGCGCTACTTACAGCGCACTTGGCTTTCGGAATGCTGGGCGACATGGATGAAAAAGCCATACAAGCTCCACATCTGCTGCTTGAAGCCATCCTAAAGAACAGCGACAAGATGGTTATATTCTGCAATAAGGGAAGTATTGCCGTTCCACCGACCATCAGAAAAGTGTACTCGTTGTTGGAGAAGAACATCTATGAAGTGTTCGACCCCAACAACAAGACTGCCAATTTCCATCCTAAGATGTGGCTTATCAGGGAAGTCAACAATGACAACAACAAAGATGTACTGATGAAACTCATTGTTTCCAGCAGGAACATGGCTTACTCTGACGCTATTGACTGCATCGTGGCACTGACAGGAAAAGTTGGCAGTAACACGACAGAAAATCCAAAGCACAAGAGACTTCGCACGTTCATTGAGAAGGTCGTGTCATATTCCAATATAAGTGAGGACAAGGCCAAACAGGTTAAGGCTCTTGCCAGAGACATTGAGCGTGTCGCAAAATTCGATGTAAGCAGCCCATTTGAGGATTATGATTTCTATCCCTATCTGTTCCAAGAGGATTTTGGTCTTGGTAAAGTAGAGGAATACCTATGCGGAACAGAGAGTATTATCATATCACCATTCATCGACAAGACTCTGATAGGACGCATCAATCCCAACAGAAAAGATCATCGGGCACTTATCACCAGAAAAGAATATGTTACACCTGAAATCTTTAATTCATTTGATTCAAAAGGTGGTGTGTTCATCGCATTAGATGACTTGGCAAGCCGTGGCATGGATCTTCACGCAAAGATGTACCTCGTTTGGATGGGCAGGGACAAGCATTACCTGTATCTCGGCTCGGCCAATGCCACTAACTCGGCATTTGAACGGAACGGAGAATTCTTGTTGCGTCTGAAATTTGAATATGGTAATAGCAAATACTACCAATTCCTGAAGGATTTCTATGAGAAGGACAACAAGAACAGTAAGTTTGTACGTCTGAATGAGCCGACAGAGAAATCATCGACTGTCATCAGATGGGACAAGGCTGAACTGGCCATGAAAGAACTGATGTGCTCAGATGACCTGAAAGCAAAGCTTACCAAGCATCGGGATGGCAGTTTCTCAATTTTAGTTACTTCATCGCTGAAGAAGTTGGGAAATACAGTATCTATTGCCCCGTTACAGAAACGCGATATGCTAATGGAATGGAAAGGCAGGGCCGAGTTCAAAGGGCTTGCGGCAGATGAGCTGTCAGAGTTTTACATTATAAGTGCTCTGTCAGAAGAAGGAACACTTCATGAGGCTATCATCAGGATTATCACTGAAGGTATGCCGAATGAACGTGATACGGCTATCTACAAAAGCATCATCAAGAACAGACACGACTTCGTCAGGTTCCTTGAACTGATGTTGAGCGATACCCCCGTCCAATATCTGTCAAACGAAATCATCCTGAAAGAGAAAGGTCAGGGCGGTTCAGATAGTGACAGCCATGAGTTTCCACAGGTCTATGAAAAGATGCTCCGGGTAGCAGCCGTAAACCCAGGACAGATATTCCAAATAGAAAAGATACTGAGAAAACTCGATACAGAGACTGTTCCTAAAGAGTTCAGCCAGATATTCAAACAATTTACTAACGCTGTAAAGTAGGCAAACGTATGAAGAATAATCCATTGGACTTTCAAAGGGCAACAGCATGTCATGTGCTAAACGCTTTCCGCAACGGTCAGCGGAGAGTGCTGGTTGCAGACGAGGCAGGACTCGGAAAGACTACTGTGGCATCTGAGGTTGTAAGGCAGGTGAAAAACCTTGATGGCGTATTGGATGATAACATATACTGCATCGTCTATGTGTGCTGCAACCTTCAGATAGCCCAACAGAACATTGATACGCTTTCCGACGAGGGGAAGGCTGTTGATCTTGCTCAAAGCCGATTGTCAATGCAGCACTACGTTTATCACAGGAAGAAAACGGATCTTCTGAAGGACAACAGAGATACACTGGTGTTGTCCCTGACTCCTGCCACTTCATTTCAGATGACTTTCGGTACTGGCAGCGCAGATGAACGCGCCCTGATATATGCATGTCTGTCACTTCTACATGAGTTCGAAAACGAGGACAGATTGGCCGCATTATCCAAAATGTTGCAAAGAGACGCTTACAAGGGATGGAAAGGGGTTCGAGACCGCTATGTCGGCTATGTCCAAGATCCAGACATGGAAGACTACAGAAAGGTGATAACGGAAGCTATGCTGTCACATCTTAACAGCTCATACAAGAATGGTGTTACTATCGAGGAAGAACTGATACGACTGACATCAGATGAGGAAATAGAAAATCGTAGCAATGCCGGTTACTATCTTATCATCGCTCTTAGAAAAATGTTCGCCAACATCAGCTTAGAAGTACTGAAGCCAGACCTTGTGATAATGGACGAATTCCAAAAGTTCAGTTCTCTGATTACCACAAGTAAAGACGCTTCTTTGGACTCCGAGGAGAACATGGTGGCAAAGAAGTTCTTTGCAAACAAGGAAACATTCATCTTACTGCTTTCGGCAACTCCCTATAAGCCTTATACGACTATAGAGGAGCTGAACGAGAACAACAACGATGAGCAATACAAAGACTTCCATCGATTACTGAACTTCCTGTACGAAAACTCAGAGGCGGCTCCAGACATCAAGATTATCTGGCAGAACTATTCTTCTGCACTGCCCCATCTTGGCAATACAGATTTCGGAGAACTTGTTCAAAGGCATCATGCAGCAGAAGACATGCTATATCACGTAATGGGCAGGACAGAAAGGCAGAACACCGGCATCATCAAGGAGGTGATGCCCGACATCAGCCATTGTCTGACAGAAGGTGACATACGCTCTTACATCCAAATGCAACGGCTGATAGATCATTGCCGAAGTTTTGGACAGAGAGTTTTCACAGCACCTACGGATTATACTAAATCGGCAGCCTTCCAGCTATCGTTTATGGACAACTACAAGTTAAAAGAGGAAATACAGAACGGTTGGAAAGCGGGTGCAAAAAGGAAATCAAAAGTGGACTGCCTGTTACTAGACAAGAACGTCATTGAGAACTACAATCTGTCCCAATACAATAATGCCAGATTGAGCTTTGTCATTGAAAACATATTTGGCAACAAGAAGCAACCCACTCATGTAGAGCAACTACTATGGATTCCCACCTCTCATCCGTATTATACAACTGACGAGAGCATATTTACGAGAAACAAAGACTTCTCAAAATATCTTGTATTCTCCTCCTGGGGAATGGTTCCAAAGATGCTGGCCTCGCTCATTTCATATGAATCAGAACGCCGCTTGTACAAAAGAGCTTATCATGGCGCAGTTTATTCCGATGACGTAAAGAGACTACTCCGCGATGACAACAAGACGAAAGGAGAATCTGTACTCAATACAGTATCAACATACTTATCAGGACTTTACGATCCAAAAGGCAGCTACGGCATGAGCCTTGCTGAAATACGAAAGTCTATCAAGGAAAAGATAGATATAAGACTCTCTGATATGGAAGCAGAACGGACAAACAGAATCAGTTCAGTTGACATAATGCTATTGATGCAGGCTCTTGATAACGACACCGACACTACGGGGAGAATCTATTCTGATGCTGCTGATGTGCTGGCAGACATTGCGATAGCATCTCCAGCATCATGCTTATATCGGGCAATGGGGCGAATATCGAAAGAAAGCGGCCAATTGATCAAAGCCCTGGCAGAAGATGCGGCTAAGGAACTTGTAGGTATCTTTAACAATCGCTACGGCATTGCAGCTGTGAAACTGACATGCAAGACGAAAGATGAGTATTTCCTGAAAGTACTGGACTACTGCGCTTTGGGCAACCTCCAAGCAACACTTGACGAGTTTGTCCATATGATTGGTGAGACAAAACCATTGGTACAAGTAAAAGACAGGATTAAGGAATCACTTGTTTCTGCATATCCCCAGCCCGTTGGAACCTTACAAGGCTTCACGGATGATGATAAGATGCGCATGAGAAAACATTTTGCCGTGGATTTTGGCAACACTAAGCAGACGGAACAAGCGGTGACACATGCAACAAACGTCCGTTCCGCATTCAATAGCCCATTCCGTCCTTTCCTACTCGCTTCGACATCAATCGGTCAAGAGGGTCTGGACTTCCATTGGTACTGTCGGAAAATGATTCACTGGAACCTGCCTTCGAACCCTCAGAATCTGGAACAAAGAGAAGGCCGTATCAACAGGTACAAGTGCCTTTCCGTCAGAAGAAATGTTGCAAAGGCTTTCGCAGACAAGTATGCATGGAATGACATATTTGATGAAGCCTGCCAGGTACTGAAGCAAGACAACCCTGATATGGTGCCGTACTGGTTCTTACCCTTGGATAATGAGATTTTCAAAGACAGGAAAGACATTGAGTATATTGAACGTATCATACCAATATACCCAATGAGCGAGGAGAATGGCAGATACCAGCGTTTGATTGGCATCCTGTCATTATATCGACTGACAATGGGACAACCTCGACAGGAAGAACTTCTTCAACTACTTGAAGGGAAGGTTACAAAAGAACAGATGAAAGAACTGTTGTTCGATTTAAGTCCATTTAATCGCAATACAAAACAGAATAAGGAATTATGTTAGGTGCAATCATAGGTGATATAGTAGGTAGCCGTTGGGAATTTAGCCCAACAAATGACTACAACTTTGAGCTGTTCTCAGACAAGAATAGTTTTACGGATGACACTATTTGTACTGTAGCAGTAGCAGATGCTTTACTACATGACTCCGACGATTTCGGAGCGTACATTCATAAATGGTGCCGCAAATACCCACACCCTATGGGCGGTTATGGTGGTCGCTTTGCCAAATGGGTAATGAGTGATAATCCTCAGCCCTATGGTAGTTATGGCAATGGTTCCGCCATGCGAGTCAGTCCTATTGGATGGTGGTACGTTAACGACTTGTGGGAAAAAGCAGCAAAGTCAGCAGCTTGCACCCATAACCATGAAGAGGGAATCAGAGGAGCACAGGCGGTTGTCTGGGCTATGGCTGATGCCAAGGAATTGAGGGCTACCTATGGTGACAAGCTAACAGAAGAGATAGTATTGAATAATGGTTTGGATCACGGTGTTGGTATCTATGAGGAATTTCCTCAGAATTTCAATGTTGACCTTAATAAATGCCGGAACAAATTTGATGAGACATGTCAAGGCACAGTGCCTGTGGCTTTGTGGATAGTTCTTCACAGCAAGAGTTTCGAGGATGCCATCCGACAAGCCGTCAGCCTTGGAGCTGATGCAGATACTCTTGGTGCCATCGTTGGAAGTATTGCAGAACCACTTTGGGGCATTCCAAAATGGATGAAAGAGAAAGCCCTCTCCTATCTACCAGAGGATATAAAATCAGTTGTGGAGGAGTTTCATAAACGAACAAGCAGACTGCGAAAGCTCTCAAAACAATGCCAATATTACGTCTTTGATGATTTCATCTATGTAAGTGATGATAATAAGGAGGCTTGTGAAATAGAACGCGAATGGGTACATTATTTAGCAAAAAGCTATGCCAACGCTGATTTAATCAAAGCAGAAATGGCAAAGCGTTTTCCTATGGAACAATGGCAGGATGTAGCAGATAACTATAATCTCCCCGTATCTCTTTTAGGTACTATTTCAAATCATATTCTAACGCCTAAGCATAAATCCTTGAAAAATGTCATCACTTTCCTTGAAAAACATTATTCAATGCGAAAGGCTAATGCTGCCTTGAAAAAAGCAGAGAAAGAAAAGAAGCAACATATCATGGCCATCATGCACTGGAAACTTGGGCTTGGGAACTTTAACAAATTATTGTCAGGTGAAAGCCCACTCCCAGATAAGTCAAAGAAGGCAACAAAAAATGATTGGAACATCGAGCCGATGCCTACTACCTCGGATGAGATGACGGAAATGCCTTTTGACTTCAGAATTCCGGTTTCTGTAATGGAAATAATTAAGAATGGGCATATTCCAGAAGTTCAGGGAGACCACTGGTTCATGTACTGTGATGATGAGTATATCCGCTACTATCGTAGTTGGACAGGAATGTGTGCATTCGAAGCGCATTACAACAAAGTCGGTACAGACTATAGAGTCAATCACTTGAAAATGAACCATGCACTTGCAGAGTTTGGTGTCAATGGTGATAGAGCAGGTGCAGCTTTATTCTGCTATCTGCTTATTGCTGAAGCAGGTGGTGATTCTGAAGCCGCATGGCAGAATTATCTCAATGCCTGGGAAGAATTAAACGAGAAGTATTCAAAGAAAGATTAGTATGACCAGACAACACATCGTATTTCTAACAGGTGCTGGTGTCAGCGTGGAAAGCGGACTCAGCACTTTCCGTGGCAAGGACGGCTTGTGGACGAACGAAGAGTGGGCATATCTGGCAAGCACAGATGCCCTTTACAACGACACTCAGAAGTGTCTTGACTTCTACAATTTCAGGAGGAAGAAGCTTGCGGAGGTAGAGCCTAATGAAGCCCACAGGATGATAGCTGAACTGGAGAATGACCACCAGGTGACTGTCATCACGCAGAATGTGGATAATCTCCATGAGCGTGCCGGTTCCTCTCATGTCATTCATTTGCATGGGGATCTGAACAAGGTCTGCTCGATAGAGAATCGAACGACATGCGTGAAGGAATATCCGCTGACAACGCCTATCAAAGTGGGTGATAAGGCAGAGGATGGGTCACAACTGCGACCCTATATCGTGATGTTCGGTGAATATATCGACAGTATGAATGTGGCCATCGATTATGTTAGCAAGGCTGACATCTTTGTGGTAATCGGCACCTCGCTGAAGGTCTATCCGGCAGCGGGATTCATCAACTACGCTCACCACGAGGTTCCTAAGTTCGTGATTGACCCAGGGGAAATGGATCAATGCACACAACTGGGCTTCACTCATTTCAAGACTACAGCCACAGCGGGCATGAAGATGCTTCTGGAGGCGTTCAAGGAATTATAGATAAAATAATATTGGCAATATGAATAAGAGTGAAATACTGGCAGCAATTAAAAAGAAGGTATACTATGCAGAACTGCCGTCAAAGATGCACGTGAGCGTCATGGATGACACTCTACATCTCATCATTGATGCAGATGGAGTCCTTCAGAATATGCAGAAAGACGCATCGGCTTTCGAGGGATGGGTGTTCTGCATCAAGTCATTCATTCCGACCATAACAGATGTTGTCATTGACTGGGATAATCCCGTTTTCTCTCTGGATGAAAAGGTTCAAGCTAACCAGAGGAAACACTTCAATCGGTTCTTATTGCGTATCGTATGGTTTATAGAGAAGGCAGAGTCAACCAGCGAGTGCAACATTACGAAATATTTTTGAAAAAGACCTCAGCCGGAGTCGAGAAATTGAGTTTTTCTCTCGGTCTGGCATTAATTTTCTTCCTGATCTTGGTTATTTTTCCTTCTGTAACCGTACTGATGTCGGTTCCTTTCGGGATATATTGCCGTATCAGCTTGTTGCCGTTTTCTATGGCTCCTTTCTGCCATGCGCAATAGGAATCGGCAAAATACACGGGCACGTTGAGCTTCTTGGTTATCCATTCATGCTCGGCGAACTCACTGCCGTTGTCCGTGGTGATGGACTTCAAGGCCTCTCCCTTGTATGGCAGCAGCAACCTCCACACGGTTCTTGCCACAGGCTTCGCTTTCTTCCCGTGCTTGAGCCTTTCCATCAACAGGAAGTTCGTGCTCCTTTCCGTCAGCGTGAGGATGGCGTTGCTGTCCTTGTCCACGATGAGGTCCATCTCCCAGTCCCCGAAACGTTTGCCGTCGGCTTCCGCCGGACGCTCGTGTATGCTCACACGGTTACGGATGTTCGTGGCCTTAGTCTCATGACGGTGTGAGGCCTTGCGCTTGTATTTCATCTTATGCCGGCAATGGGAAGCCAGTTCCCCGCTTTCGTCCTTGCGGATGAGGGCGTAAATGGCTTCATGGGAGACGTTTATACCCTCCAGCTTCAAACGTCCGGATATCTGCCGGGGAGACCACTGCTCGTTTTTTATGAACTCAATGATGCGCCATTGCAGCACATCATCCAGCCCCCTGTTGCCGGGCGTATGACACCGGCGGGATTCTGCCATGTCATGCGCCTTGTTCCATACATACTTGCCGCTCGGCGTGGAGTTACGCTTTATCTCACGGCTTACCGTCGATTTGTGGACTCCTATGGAACGAGCAATCATTTCCAGAGTCTCACCCTTTTGTCGTCCCAGGTAAATTGCGTACCTTTGCTCACGGGTTAAGTGCTTATACTTCATAGACAATACAAAAGTAATTAATCCGTGGGAGACAGAGGTCTCCCTTTTTTATTTTGTATTGCCGGATGACCCTGATTCCGGGCTTCCACCGCCTTCCTCCGCCCTTTCCGCTACGCTCCAAGGACGGAGGAAGGCGGTGGCGGAGTTGCACTTCTAACTTGACGGTGGGGACAGGACAAGAATCCCGACAATCTGATTCGTATCACTTTTGTAATACCTGTTTCACGCCCCTGTAACACAAAAACTACACCTTTGCACCCGAATCAAAAAAGACAAGAAATTATGAAAAAGAGTTTCATCACCCTGTTATTATGCTTGTGTTGCAGCTTCGTGATAAAGGCACAAACCAATTCGCCACACGTAGAGCGTCCCCGATTAGTAATCGGCATTGTAGTCGACCAGATGCGTTGGGATTACCTCTACCGTTTCTATCCGCGTTTCGGAGAAGGAGGCTTCCGGCGCCTGATGAACGAAGGCTTCAGTTGCGACAACACTCATCTCAACTACATACCCACCGTGACCGCCATCGGGCACTCGTCTATCTATACCGGTTCCGTACCCTCTATCCATGGCATTGCAGGAAACAATTTCTACAAGAATGATACACTGGTATATTGTACCGACGATCCTACCGTAACAGGTGTGGGAAGCAACAGTCCTGCCGGCAAAATGTCACCACGCAACTTATTGGTCACCACTATCGGCGACGAACTGAAACTTGCTACCAACTTCCGTTCGCGCGTCATCGGCGTAGCCTTGAAAGACCGCGCTTCGATTCTTCCTGCCGGACATACACCCGATGCAGCCTATTGGTTCGATGACGAGACCGGACGCTTCATCACCAGCACTTATTACCGGAAATCACTTCCCCAATGGCTGAACGACTTCAACCAACGTGACCTTGCCCGACAATATCTCTTGCAAGACTGGGACACCCTCTACCCCATGGAGACCTACACTGCAAGCACAGCCGACAGCACTGCTTACGAATTACCCCTTGCCGACACTCCTATACTGCCCGTGCCCACCTCACACCTGTTCGAACAGAAAGGCTACAGTGTCATCCGCACCACTCCTTATGGCAACTCGCTCACGCTGGAACTAGCCAAGGCTGTACTGAAAGGTGAACAACTGGGTCAAGGTCCCGAAACTGATATGCTCACCGTCAGTCTTTCGTCAACCGACTACGTAGGACACCAGTTCGGAACTTATGCCATCGAAACAGAAGATACTTATCTCCGTCTTGACCGTGACCTTGCCGACTTTTTCCGTACGCTGGACGAGACGATAGGTAAGAATAACTACCTTCTCTTCCTTACTGCCGACCATGCAGCCGCCCACAATTTCCGCCTGATGCAAGACTGTGGAATTCCTGCCGGGGGCTGGTATGCGGGCACTGTCAAAGATTCGCTCAATGCTGTGCTTGACAAACAGTTCGGCTCTGGCCATCCACTGGTGAAAGACATCCTTAACTATCAAGTATTCTTCGACCATGCATACATCCGCCAAGCAAACATTGATTTACGCGCCGCAAAAGCCTGCGCCATTGATTTCCTGAAAAGTTACCCACAATTTGCCTACGTGGCAGACATGGAAGACCTGAGTAACGCCACCCTACCTGCCGATGTGCGCGAACGTGCCATCAATGGTTACAACCGACTGCGCAGCGGTGACATTCAGCTCATCATGCAACCCGGCTGGTACAACATTGACCGACCTGATAAAACAGGTGGTACCGACCACGGCGTATGGAATCCTTATGATGCACATATCCCGCTGTTTTTCATGGGTTGGCACATCGAATCGGGTAATACTTTCCACCCTGTACACATGACTGACATTGCCGCCACCGTCTGTGCCCTGCTTCGCATACAGATGCCCAACGGCTGTATCGGAACACCTGTAGAAACAGTAGTGGAATAAAACAACCGGCATCCTTTAACCTGTTTAAATTTTGCTCAGCCCCTTAACTTCATAACGCATCAATGAAACACAAGACGGACACAGAATTTACATAAACACCTTATATAATAAAAGGTATCGAGAAAAATCTGTGTCCGTCTGTATGTTATCTCCAAACCCGTTTACCTGAAAGCTTTTTCCGCCTCACGCCTCAAAGCACGCCAGCCGGGCATCTGTTTCAGTTCGTGACGGATAGGAGCATCGTAAAGCAAGAAGAGAAGGAACAGCAGAAGGCAGGCGTAAATCACCCAGCCATAGATTTGCTTGATGCTCACTTCCATCATCCGTTCGATGAACCCCGGCATATATCCGCCTAAATCGAAAGGCGAGGAGCTGACTGCTACGTTATCAATAGCAGTGCCGTAACGCGCCAGATTATCCGCCATGTAGTAAGACAGACCTTCGGTATAGACGGCTGCCCCCAGTACACCGCCTACCACCATGTGCAGCATATTGAACACACTCAACGCCTGGAAGAAGTGCTGAAACGTCATAATTTCTTCCAGACAGACCATAAACGTAGCACTCAGTACGGCATAGGCGAATCCACGGCACGCTACAGGCAGATAAAGCTGAGAAATATGAATTTCTGACGAAAGCGTGAAATAAAAGCCTACAAGATAACACGCCAGCACAGCTATGCCTACCGCCAGAAGACGCAAATAACTGAACCGTCTTACGTGCATCCACCAGTAAGCGAAAAGACAGCCTGCCACCACACCCGCCAGCACCAGCCAGTCGAGCCGGACGCTGACCAACGCCTCATAATGCATCACGCTCTCGTAGAACACTTCTTCCAGCGAACGTTCGGCGGCAAGGTACATTTCGACCAGCATAATGAGCAGCAAGATGGGGAAAAGATGCCTGTATGTCCACATCTTCGGTTCGAGGAAAGGATGGCGCACATGAAGCATCCGCCCGACACACACCGCCAGCGTGGACACAATCATCACTGCCAGCACGCGAATAACAGGACTGTTCCACCAGTCGTAAAACTCTCCGTAACAGAAGAAATAAGCCACTTCCAGCAAGAGCAGCGCCCACAACAAGGCTCCCAGCCAGTCGATGCCGAAAAGCGGGAACTTCTTGACGATGCGGAAATGCCGTGTACAAAGGGTGATTATCAACAAGTCAACCATCATCACCCCCGCCATGAACCAATGCATGTACGACCAATGATAGTAATGCATCAGATAAGTGGCAAGAAGGTCGGACACCTGCATGCTCCCTAATATAATAATGTGCAGCATGGGGAAGAACACCGTGAAATCACGCTTTGGCGTCATCCAAAGCTGGATGGTGGACATACATTCGAAAGTACCCTGTATCTTGCAGATGCCCTCCACGAAACAGATTACCCAAAGCAAGGGCAGGAACGTAACGTGTGGTGCAGCCAAGTTGCACACCAACACACCCGTAGCAGATACCGCCAGCAACGTCTTGTTGGTGAAACGGAACTTCATCCGGAACAGCAGAGGGAAATAAATCGCCATTCCCGCCAGGTTGGCATAAAGACACATTAGCAAGTCCTCGCGCATCAGGGTGGTTTCACCCATCATCTCTGCCAGCGTACCCAGATAAAGCCCTCCCGAAAGCTGGAACGTGACTGCCATAAAGACATAAAGCCAGGGCTGCATGAGACGGGGCACAAAGCCGCGGACCATCGGCATCGTGAACGGTCCGTTAAGTACAGGCGCTCCCATCTCAACGCTTCACTTTACATTCCACATTCAGCCCAGCACGCAGAAGACTCAGCTTCTCCACATCGTTAACTTTCAGGCTGATACGGACAGGCACGCGCTGTTCCACCTTTACAAAGTTGCCTGTAGCATTGTCTTGTGGGATGAGCGAGAAGGCGGCTCCCGTGGCATCCGAGATAGATTCCACCGTGCCGGTATAGGTCACACCCGGAACGGCATCGGCGGTAAGCATCACTTCCGAACCTACATGAATGTGCGGAAGTTGGGTCTCACGGTAGTTGGCAATGACCCACAAGTCCTGCCCGTCTACGATATCCACCATTGTTTGTCCGGGCTGCACCAGCTGCCCTTCATGAATATCCTTGCGCCCCGTCACGCCGTCGCAAGTGGCGACAATCACGGTGTACGACAGGTTCAGCTTTGCCAAATCCACGGCTGCTTCCGCCAGCCGGATGCCCGCTTCGTTCTGCTCCAGCCGGTGCGTCTGCTCATCACGGGTGAGGGCGGTCGATTGCTTGGCACGCAAGAGCTGTTCATAACGTGCCTTAATAGCTTCGTATGCCGTGTGCACCTGATCGTATTGCTGGGGTGTCACGGCATCCTGCTCCAGCAGCTTTTCATAGCGGTGCCATTCACGCTCGGCGTTCTGCATCTGCACCCGCACTTCTTCGATGCCCGCATCGCTTACACGCAGGTTGTTTTGCGTAGTGGCAATGCCGGTCGATGTGGCACGGCGTCCCGAAAGGGCGTTGGCAAGGTCAGCTTCTGCCTGAGCAAGGCGCAGGCGGAATTCGGTGTCTTCTATCACGAGCAAGGTGTCTCCCTTGCGCACCGGCTGGTATTCTTCGAAACAAATCTTTTTGATAAAACCCTGCACACGGCTATTGACGGGCGTAATATGTTGGCGTACCTGCGCATTATCGGTATATTCCACGCCCAAATGAATGAAGCGCGAGCAAACGTAAACCAGTCCCACGGCAAGCAGGGCAATCACTACGGTATTATAAATCTGTTTTTTAGTTTTTCTTGTAAGCATAAGTCTATTGAGTTTGGCAGTTAAGAAGTTAAGAAATTAAGGAGTTAAGAAGTTAAGGAGTTAAGAAGTTAAGGAGTAAAAACTATTGGCTTAACTCCTAACGAAGCGAAGCGGAGTGATAACTCCTCTAACTCCTTTAACTCCTTAAAATTACAACGTATGTGTCACATATCTCATCTGATAATAATGGTAAACCAAGTCGATGCGGGCGTTCACCAGTGCAAGATCGGCGCTCAGTTTGGTGTTGCCGGCATCCAACATGTCGGTCAGCAGGGCAAGCTCGTTGCGATAACGGTTGCTGGTCACGCTGTAATTCTCATTAGCAAGCTGCACGTTCTTCTCCTGAGTCCGCAGCTCGGTAAAAGCAGTCAGCAGAGAAGTATAGCTTGCCTGTACGGCATTTTCCACCTGCTCTTGTGCCAGCCCGTGTGTCTCTTGCGCCCGGCGCACGTTCAGCCGTGCCTGCTTCAGCTTGCGGGTATTCTTGAAGAGCGACGAGAAGTTGTAGCTCACACTTACGCCCACGTACCAGTAGTTGAAGTTGTTGTCCAAAACGGGTACTTCGATAGTGATAGGTCCATCCAGATGTTCGGCGGCAAAGAGCGACACCTTAGGCAAGCGTTCCGAGCGTTCGCGTTTCACCAGTTGCTTGCTCGTCTCGATGCCCGTCGCCGCCTTCCGCAAGTCGATGTTGGCCTGTGTGGCAAGCTCCTGCCAGTCATTTTCGCTTAGTGTCTGCACTTCGGTGGCAAGCAGGGTTGTGTCAGGCACGACGACCGTCTCTTCGGGCAAGTGCAGGATAGTCACCAACCGGTGGTTTACTATCTTGCACGCATCGTTCACCTTCGCCAATTGCAGTTTCAGATTTTCTTTCTGAAACTCATAGCGGGTGATGTCGTTTTGCAAAGCGGTGCCCTGCTCGCGCCGTGCCTGCATGTCGGCTATCACCTGCAGGGCGAGGGCGAGGTTTTTTTCCAGCACCTGCGCCTGGTTGTTCAGCTTGTACAAGTCGAGGTAATATCCCACGAGCTGGAAGCGGACATCCTGCCGGTTCTTCTCCCAGTCCAGTTCCGCCTTTTGCTTATCAAGCCTTGCCAGCTCGATACCGCTGTTCACCGCCCCTCCGGCATAGATAACCTGTTGGGCTTCGAGGGCGAAATTGTTCCCCCAGTGGGGCATGTCAATGTGGGTGGCATTGCCAAAATCGCGGTTCCACAGCTTCCCGTCGCCCCAATAGCTGCCCGAAAGCGAGGCGCTGATGTCAGGCAGACGTTGCGCTTTTGCCGCCTTCAGCGCTTCGGCGGCAGCTTCTTTTCCTGTCGCATACGCCTGTATGCTTGTACTGTTCGCATCGGCAAGGCGGAACAGTTCATCGATGCCCATCACTCGCGGTTGGGCACAAAGGTGCAGGCTGCATAGTGCCACCAAGCAAGGCACTATGAGCCTAAAGTTTTTGCTCATAATGTAACTGATTAAAAAATGGTTGAATGAAAAAATAGAAATCCCCGTTGTCGTATACCGAAGCCGGCCATCAAATCAAAGCCGCCACGCCCCATGCGTGGAAATCATGAATTTTGTTACTAAAACGGACGATGTAAGTTTTCTTCTGTGTCATATTCGTAGGGCGGACTCTTTCTAAATCCGGCGCGAAGTTAGAAAAACAATCCGCAAGTTGTAACCTTACAAGCGCTGCATTTTGCATTTCTTTAACAAAAAAGCTACATATATCACACAAGCGAATATACATCAAAAACTCATTCCAAATCAGCACACGATAAATTCAAAACAGTTCACCATGTTTCTTTCCAGATTTCAAAAGAAAACACAAAAACACCGCTTAAAAAAGAGCCGTACTGAAAACAGAGGTTGTCATCCCTTAATTCTTGTTATAAAACATTTTATTTTAGTCAAAACATTTGCATATTTCCCAGAAGTCCGTACCTTTGCAACGTGTTTTTCATAGTATTAGATTTAAGGTTAACAAAGGTTGGAGTACAGCGGTAC
>ERZ779645.65-NODE-65-length-61151-cov-4.474941_pt1 | contig 61151 bp, 47 predicted proteins | sample MGYA00511103_ERZ779645 | MGnify/ENA primary metagenome ERZ779645 (study PRJEB29588, sample SAMEA2158521) | human gut metagenome | biome: human gut; feature: human-associated habitat; material: faeces | place: Denmark | collected 2008/2010 ...
CACTAGTACGAGAGGACCGTGTTGGACAGACCACTGGTTTACCGGTTGTACCGCCAGGTGCACCGCCGGGTATCTAAGTCTGGATTGGATAAGTGCTGAAAGCATCTAAGTACGAAGCCAGCCTCAAGATGAGATATCCCTAGAGGGTCGTTGTAGACTACGACGTAGATAGGCTACAGGTGTAAGGGCAGCAATGTCGAAGCCGAGTAGTACTAATAGCCCGAGACTTTCGATCATGTAAGGGTTGATATATCAGCAGATGGCTGATGCCATATGTTTCTATTAGTTACTTCAGGTAATGGGGTTGTCCAGTCAAAATCTTACAAAGAGGTATTAAGGTGGTTATAGCGTTGGGGATCCACCTCTTCCCATTCCGAACAGAGAAGTTAAGCCCAACCACGTCGATGGTACTGCGTAAAAGTGGGAGAGTAGATAGCCGCCGTTTTTTAGGAGTGAGAGCGAAAGTTCTCCGTGAAGGAAGCCGATTCAGTTTTGAGTCGGCTTTTTTCGTTTCCGACAGCCCATAAGCCATGTGGATGCCAGGGTATTCCTTAAACAGTATTTCTGCCCTTTCCTTTTGTTTTTCTGTCTTCTTCTGGTATGAAGTCATGTTCCCGTCCGGAATGATCCTTCTTTAGAGATCGTGTTTTGGGATGGCGAGTTTGATTGCAGAAAATATGGTTTAGTTTTTTTATGTGATTCTTTTTTCCAACTACAAAGAATATTTCATTTTCGGGATTATTGATAGCGTACAGCAGTCCCTGCAGCAGTAACCATTAGCATACTCCCACTTCCCCCAACTGTTTCGTAGTCCAGATCTATGGCGATTACAGCGTTTGCACCTAGTTGTGTCGCATGATCGCTCATTTCTTTTAAGGCGGTTTCTTTTGCTTCGCGTAATACGCTTTCGTAAGAACCTGCGCGTCCTCCGACAATATCCCGGATGCCTGCGAAGAAATCTTTGAATACATTTGCTCCGATGATTGTTTCACCGGATACGATTCCGAAGTACTGGGTAATTTCTTTTCCTTCAATCGTGTTAGTTGTTGTGAGTAACATAGCTTTTTAATTTAATTGTTTAGGGACAAATATAAGATAAAGGGCGAACCAGTGTACTGATCCGCCCTTTGTTTTTATGTTTCTTTATATGAATTTATTTAACCGGTTGATCGGTCATGATAAATTCCAGCTTGCCGCCTTTTATGATGTCGGTGTGGCTGATGAACAGGGTGTCGAGGATTTTGCCGTTCAGTTTAACCTCTTTGATGTATTTGTTGGCTGCACTGTTGTTTTTTACCAAGATCTCGAAAATACCGCCTTTTACATGAATAAGCGCTTTGTCGATCATCGGACGGCCCAATGTATAGACCGGAATTCCCGGAGCGATCTGATAGAAGCCTAACGCACTCATTACATACCAGGCGGACATCTGTCCGCAGTCCTCATTTCCGATGATACCGTCCGGCGCGTTTGTGTAGAAATTTTGCATGATCTGATCCAGGCGCTCTTGCCCTTTCCAAGGAGAATCCGTCCAGTTATATAAATAAGCCATGTGATGGCTCGGCTCGTTGCCGTGCGCATATTGGCCAATCAGTCCGGTGATATCCCCGGAGGCTTCTTCACCATCAACTTGGGAAGAGGTGGTGAATAATGTGTCCAAGCGTGTCTCCAGCTCTTTTTTACCACCGATCGTGGAGATAAAGTTGTCCATATCATGAGGTGCAAAGAAACTCCATTGAAAGGCATTCCCTTCGGTATAATCGCTCTTCATATGGGAAGAATAACGGGGATTGAACGGTGTACGGAAAGAACCATCCCCCATCACCCCGCGCATCATCTTGGTCTCCGGGTCTAAGTAGCGTTTGTAGTATTCTGCCTTTGCCGCATACTCTTTTGCCAGTTCCGTATTTCCTGCTTTAGCGGCGATTTGGGAAATACACCAGTCATAGTAGGCCATCTCTAATCCCCAGGAAACAGATTCGGGAACCGAGTCGGCCGGGACAAAGCCGTATTTCTCCTTATAATAGGGGTGGCGGGTAATCAAATCCAACTCACGTGTTCCTTTGAACTTCTCTGCCAGATCGTTTCGGTAGACAGATGAACGGGCGCCTGCTTCGGCCCAAACGTTCAGATCACCTTCTGCCAGGTCTTTAGTCACTAAATCTGCCAGTACAGAGACTGCCGGATAACCTACCATGCAACCTGTATAGCTGGAAGCTAACGGCCATTTCGGAAGGATCCCTCCTTCTTTATATCCTTGCACGAGCACTTTTCCCCAATCGGCAGCCCGTTTTGGTTGGATAATTGTCATCAATGGATGCAAAGCGCGGAAAGTATCCCAAAGTGAGAAGACAGAATAGTTCACATAACCTGGTTCCGCCCGGTGCACCTTCTTGTCCATTCCTAAATAGCGCCCGTCCACATCCTGATAGGCATAAGGTGCGATCATCGTGTGGTAGAGAGCTGTGTAGAAGTTCACCATCACTTTCGGATCGGAGCTTTCGATCCGGATATCGTTTAAAGCTTTGTTCCAGATACGTGCGGATTCAGCCCGTGTAGCATCGAAATCCCATCCCGGCAGTTCGGCCAGCATGTTTCTCTCTGCACCGTCCGTATCGACAGGAGAGATCGCCACTTTTACATACAGTGGTTTGTTGCTCTCCGCAAATTTGTAATGGAATGTCAGATCGTCTGGTGTGTTGAGACGCAAGAACAGCGAATCTTTCCGTAAATTTCCGTCGATATACTGGTATAGTGTTTCGATCGGCTCCGAGAATGTGATCCGGTAAGAGACAGAATGGAAATGTGCCCATCCCTGCGTCCTGACAGTACCCTCCACCGTCGAATCGTTTACAAAAAGATATTCGTTCCCTACTAACTTATGTCCCCAGTTCGGTTGCAGCACATGACCGAGATCGAGAAGGACACGGCGGTCCTTCGGATTATCGTATGTGTATTTATGGAATCCGACACGGTCCGTACTGGTCAACTCCACATTAATTCCGAAATTGTCGAGACGTACTGCATAATAGCCTGGCGTTGCTTTTTCCGTCTCTTTCTTGAAAATCGCAACCGGTTTGATCGAGTCACCACCGGAGAAAGGTAGGATCGCCACATCTCCCAAGTCGCCGATACCCGTACCTGATAAGTGTGTATGGCTGAAAGCATATATTTGGTTGTCATCATAATGGTATCCGCTACTGGCATCCCAGCCCATGATATGTGTGTCGGGGCTGACCTGTACAAGAGCAAACGGACGGGTAGCACCGGGAAAGGTATGCCCGTGAAAGCCTGTTCCGATAAATGGGTTCACATATTGAATTTCATCTCGTAGTTGTTCCTCGTCGGACGGTTGGTTACAGGCTGCCAGAAGTCCGACCACTGCAGCCTGAAGGAATAGGATTGTTTTCTTCATGTTATATTATCTGTGTTTTATCTCCTAAATGAATGAATCGTTATTTTTGACTTTACAAATATAAAGAAAAAGAACAATATACGTGTATGTCCTGCTTTTCTTCGGGAAAAAGTTCGTAAAATTTGTAACTGTCCCCGTCCTCACTCTTCTTTTGTGACAGAGATGAGAACGGATGAATTCATAAAACGTATTTTGATTTTAAAGGATAACCTGTTCCGGGTTGTATTCCAGATCACGGGAGACCACAATTTGTCGGAGGAGATCGTGTAGGACTCTGCTAAAGATGCATTATTCTATTTATTCTTATCCTGACTACTTCATTTATATTCGATAATGCTTATCTTTGAAGCGCTAAGTCTAATTTAATCCTATTTTATTATGAAGACGAATATGGGAAAAGTATTTACTACGCTTCTTTGTATGATGATGTGTTTATCACTTTATGCGCAGGAATTTACTCTCGGCATGGTTGTTGGTTCGTGGAATTTTTCGGCTCCCGATGCTCCTTACGGTTATCAGAAAGGGACTTGCCAGATCAAGAAAACTGGTGAAAACCTTTCCGCTGTTTTCACGATCAGCGATACGGAAATGACCGTGAAAGAAATCAAGAAAGAGAGCGATACCTATAAATGCAATTTCTATGTAGATGGAACCTATGTTTCACTCACTTTTATACAGGAAGGCAAGAATAAACTGACAGGGAAAGCAAATGCAGAAGGTATGGTAATCCCTGTTACATTCACTAAAATAGTTAAAGCTGTCCAAGCACGATAATCTTTTTTTATCTATGTTTACTGTCATTGGTATTATGTTCGCGGGTATTGCCGCAGGCTATCTTTTGCGCAAAATCGAACTTTTGCAAAAGATCGGCAAACCTATTTCTTATACGATCCTTTTGCTTCTTTTCCTTTTGGGAATATCTGTCGGTGCGAATAAGGATATTGTCGATAATCTTGTCACGTTGGGCGGTCAGGCATTCCTGCTTGCCTTGGCTGGTACGGTAGGGAGTGTATTGGCTGGCTGGGGAGTCTATTGTCTGTTTTTTAAAGAAAGGAGTTGCGGATGAAAGGAAGTCTGATCGTTGTAGGATTTTTTGCGCTTGGTTGCTTGTTGGGATGGAGTGGCTGGCTGCCCGATGTTGTCATTGAAAACGACATTACGGTATATGTCTTATACCTGCTAATGTTTCAGGTCGGGCTCAGTATCGGTAGTGATAAGAAGCTAAAGGATATTCTCGGCAGTATTCGTCCGAAACTGCTTTTGGTCCCTTTGGCTACGATTGCCGGGACACTGGTCTTTTCGGCTTTGGTCGGTCTGTTGCTTACGCAGTGGAGTGTATTTGATTGTCTGGCGGTAGGAAGCGGTTTTGCCTATTATTCTCTTTCGTCTATCTTGATTACCCAATTGAAGGAACCTTTTTGGGGTGTCCAACTCGCCACAGAATTAGGAACAATCGCTTTAATGGCAAATATCATGCGCGAGATTATGGCTCTTCTCGGTGCGCCTCTTTTTGTCAAATATTTCGGCCGGTTGTCTCCTATCTGTGCTGGAGGTGCCACGACTATGGATACGACCTTGCCTATCATCACTCGTTATTCGGGAAAAGACCTTGTTTTCATTTCAATTTTTCATGGGATTATCGTAGATTTTACAGTTCCGTTTTTTGTGTCGTTCTTCTGCTCGTTTTAGATATGGTTCCTTTTTTGTTGAAATACGTGACTTATTTTGCTTCAAACAGGCAGAAAAAGTGTTGAAGATTCCCGTTTACAGGCTTTTTACACCCGGATGTGAACGGTCTTGACACCCGAGTGTGAATGATATCGAGACCCGGGTGTCAATGGGTTTATCTTATTATGTTATTGAAAATAAGTAATGTGAAGAAAAATGTCGGACAGGCGGTTAATGATAGTATGATAGATGAAATAGGCATCCATCATACCTACTATCATTGCTTGAGTTTATTGATATTCAATAGATAAAAGACAATTAGTGATAGTATGACAGTTAAATGTAACTATGTTTTATCCCTTCTGTTTATGTTCGTAGAGAAATAATGAAGTCATATTATCGGGTGAAGGCAGAACTGGTAATGCTTTCGTTTGGATAAACATTGAATCTTATAAGTACGGCAAAAAGTGAAGGATAAGTACGTGAATTGCGTACAAAAAAGAACGGCTCCCATTCCGTAGCAGTGGATGAGAGCCGCTTTGAGATCGCACATAATATTACTTTTGTACCTCTTTCAACATCTCTTTTACCGCCTCTTCCAGCTGGTGATCTTCGCCTCTTAGCTGTGATTCGGGGGAGTTGTAGACTTCGATGTCAGGTTCGAGTTGTTGGTTTTCGAGATAGCGGCCCTGCATATCTTGCATGCCGACTTGCGGGATACCGAAAACGATTGACGGGTCAATTTGGGTTTCCCACCATACGGCAGTCATCGTTCCCGGTACGGGAGCGCCGATCAGTTTGCCGATTTTCAACGTCTTATATGTCCAGGGAAAACCGTGGGCGTTCGAATAATTGTCTTCGCACATTAGTACGCATGACGGTTTCAGCCATCTGTTAAACGGATCGTTTCCAATGAACTGTCCGCGCGGAGTGAATTTAGCATACAGTTCTCCACTCAACAAAATTGCCAGGTCCTCATGAAGCCAACCGCCACCGTTATGGCGCGTATCGACAATCACGGCTTCCTTCTCGCGGCAACGACCTAACAGCTCGGAATAGGTATCGCGGAAACTTTCGCTGTTCATGCCTTTGACATGTACATATCCGATCTTTCCGTTCGACAGCTTGTCGACCATCTGGCGCTTCTGTTCCACCCAACGTTTGTAAAGCAAATCGGATTGTGTGCCGTAGGTGATCGGTTTGACTTGTTCTTCGAAACGTTCTTTGGTTGCCGGATCGTAAACGGACAGTAGTACCTGCTTGCCGGCTTTGCCGCTTAATAGCGGATAGTAATCTTCTCCACTCTTGATATTCGTGCCGTCTATCTTTTCGATGATGCAGCCAGGCTTGATCTTGGTGTCGGCTTTTGTCAACGGGCCTTTGGCGATGATTTCTTCAATCTTCAAACCGTCGCCTGTGTAATTGTTGTCATAGAAAGCGCCCAAGCTAGCTGTTGCTGGTGCGGAAGATGCAGAGCGGTAGCGTGCACCGGTATGTGAACCGTTTAGTTCGCCTAACATTTCAGAAAGCATTTCTGCGAAATCGTAGTTATTGTTGATATGCGGAAGAAATTTTTCGTATGCCTTTCCATATCCGGCCCAATTGATACCATGTATTTTGGGATCGTAGAACTTGTCTAATACTTGGCGCCAGGTGTGATGGAATATATATTCGCGTTCTTTCGCCGGGCGATATGAAAATTCGGCTTTGAATGCGATCGGTTTCGTTTTGCTGTCCTTGATTTCGATCTTCTTCAACTGGCCTCCCGAAACGAGGAAAATGTTTTCGCCTTTCTTGTCGGGGAACATCGTTCCACCACCGACACCTTTGATCAGTAGTTTGGTGGTGTTCTCCTTGAAATTGTGTTCCCATAGGTCGTAACCGTTTTCGAATGCGGCGCAATAATATAGCTTGTCGCCTTTCTGCGTCAGGACGGCGTCACCTAAGAATGACGAGTTGACGGTCAAGCGCATGATACGGTCTTTACGATTGGCCAAGTCGAATTTAAGCGGTTCGACCGGCTTATCTGCTTTTTCGTCTTTCTTGTCATCGTCTTTATCCTTGTCTTTCTTGTTGTCCTTGTCTTTTTCGTCCTTATCTTTGTCCTCTTTTTCTTCGTCCAACAAAGCTTGTTCCTCTTTGGTGAGGCGGAACTTGTCGTATGCTTCGCCGTCGAAGAACATGATGTAAATATCATCTTCTGCTCCCCAACTGCCATGACTGCGATAACCGGCCCGGTCAGACGACCAGATCATCGCTTTTCCATCCAGCACCCATTTGGCGTTGTTGTCGGAGTAGCCGCTTTCGGTCAGGTTGGTCATTTCGCCGCTGCCGTCCGCTTTCACCAAAACGATGTCCGTATTGTTCCATCCTCCGATCGCGATATATTTAGCGAGGAACCATTTGCTGTCGGGTGACCATTGATAATATTGATCGCCGTCGGCATACGAATAATTATATTTACCATCCAGGACGGTGCGTACCTGTTTGTTTTTCAAATTAATCACGCGTAGAGTCGTACGGTTTTCCAAGAAAGCGACTTCCTTTCCGTCCGGAGAATACATCGGCTGGAAAGAGGTCTGCGAATTTACTACCAACGGTTCTTCTTTCAATTCCTGTGCGTATGTGAAATATTTGTCGTTCTTGCGTACCAAGCTGCTTTGATAAACGCCCCAGGTTTCGCCCCGTTCGGCCGAGTAAACCAATGAGCGTCCGTCTGGGCTGAAATCGAGATCGCGCTCCTGCTGCGGTGTGTTGGTGATTTGTTTGGTAGTTTCGTAGTCGACCGAGGTTACATATACATCGCCGCGCACGATAAAAGCGACTTCTTTGCCATTAGGGGAAACTGCGATATCGGTGGCTCCGCTTGCCTTGAGTTGATGGATCAGGTCGTTCTCCACCTTATCCGAGATGATCTGTACATCCACTTTCTTAGGCTGTGTACCCTCTTTGACCGTATAGATTTCGCCATCGTATCCGTAACAGAGGTTGCCGTTGTTGTCGGAAGTTAGGAAACGGACGGGATGCATGGTATGATTGGTTATCTGCCGGCTATTTCTGCCGGTCAGGTCGTTTTTGAATATATTGAAACTTCCTTTTTCTTCACTCAGATAGTAGAAGGAAGAACCGTCTGTCGCCCATACCGGATTACGGTCTTCTCCTTTAAAGGAAGTTATTTTTTGGAAGGAGTGTTCCCGATCGAGGGTGCACAACCAGATGTCCCGTGTGATGGAAGACTGGTGGTGTTTACGCCAAGGATCTTCATATCCCTTCTTGTCTTGGTATAAGAGTTTGTCACCCTTCTTGTTCAAAGCTAGGCTTTCCATGGCGAGGGAAGAATAGAGTTCGGGGCGCCCTCCATTGATACCGATCCGGTAGATTTGTGGAAATTGCCCGGAGGGGAATTGGCTGTCTTTCGCATCCTGCTGGATCGCGGCCGAATAGAGAATGTGCTTTGCATCACTGAACGTTTCCGGATATTCATTTGCGGAGTGAGTGGTCAACTGTTTCGGGCTGCCTCCTTCCATATCCATGATGAAGATATCGAAATTTCCGTTCCGGTCAGAAGCAAACGCGATCTTGCTGCCGTCAGGCGACCAGATCGGGCGCGTATCGTGAGCCGGATGGGTTGTTAACTGGGTAGCTTTGCCACCGTTTGCCGGAACGGTGTAGATATCGCCTTTGTAAGTAAAGGCGATCGTTTCACCGTTTGGAGAAATTGCCGGATAGCGCATCCATAGCGGATCATTTTCGGCCAGCACGTTTGCCGTAAACAGTAGTGCTGAAGTTAGGATAAATAATGATTTCATGCTTTGCGTTTTTATGGGTGTAAAGATACGGTATTATTATAAAAAAAGATAGAAATAAACTTAATAGTAGCTGTTTAGTAGTTTATTTCTATCTTTACGAACTCAAAGTGAGGGGTGAAAGAGGTGAATATGCATGAAACAGAGATACATAGCAATACTATAGAAAAACTTAAACGTGGTTCCTATGAGGCGTTCGATACATTATATGATATGTACGCGGATTCTTTGTACGGTTTCGCCTTGCTGCATACGAAATCATCTGTCCAGGCGGAAGATATCGTACAGGATACGTTCCTCAAGCTGTGGAACATGCGTGCCTCCTTGTCTGTTGAAGGCTCTTTCAAATCCATGTTGTTCACGATTGCCAAGAACCATGTGATCGATGTTTTCCGCCAACAGATCAACCGTCCGGATTTTGAAGATTACATACGCTTTTGTGAAGACGAACATCTTTTGGATAACACTTCCGTAGAAAAAATATATTACGATGACTTTATCGACAAGCTGGCGATAGCTAAGCAAAAGCTGACCCCCGCGCAGCGGAACATTTTTGAAATGAGCCGTGAAGAGGGAATGAGCAATGCCGAAATAGCCGCTCTTTCGGATATTTCCGAGCAAACGGTAAAGAATCATTTGTCCGCAGCGTTAAAGATTCTGCGTGAGGAACTTCGGAAATATAATTATCTTTTCGCCCTTTTCATATAAGAAAACTTGAGAAGCTTACTTTCCTTTCCCAAAGCGGCTCTTGGAGTTCCAGATAGTTTCAGCGCTTGGAACTAAAAGTTCGTACGGTGAAACAGAAAGTTTCGCTAAAGGAAACTTCGAGCGTATTATAGGGGAAGAAACAGGAATATGCTTTAGAACATATAAAAACGCCTGGTACTTTTTCGGTACTCCTTCGTGTAACTATAAACAAGCAACAAATTATGACCGATTTATTTGATAAATTATATTCTCAATTCTTAAGCGGAAAGACCAACCGGAAAGACTTCGAGGGCTTCAAGGAGTCCTTGAATCATCTTTCGGACCAGGAACTGGCCGAAAGGATGGAAGCGTTTTGGGATGAGAATACGGTTTATCCGTCTATGGAAGTCGGTCGTAAGCGGGAAATTCATCGGAGACTTCGTCTGCAGATACATCCTCCTAAAATCTCCATACGCTGGTCCCGTATCGTGGTGGCGGCGGCCGTGATTGCCGTCTTGTCCGTTACGGCGTGGAACTTTTCTCTTCTGCATGAATTGCAAAATGCGAACTCTTCTTTCTTGGCGGAAGTTCCGGCCGGAGATAAGGTGCAGTTGACCTTGCCGGATAAGAGTTCTGTCAAATTGAATTCGGAAAGCTCTTTGTCCTACGCCTATGTCAACGGAAAGCGTGTCGCCCGTTTGAAGGGCGAGGGGTACTTCCAGGTTTCCAAGGACAGGAAACATCCGTTTGTCGTGCAGGTCGGCAATCTGAATATCGAAGTGTTGGGGACTTGCTTCAATGTCTATTCGTATGAGGAGAATGACTTTGTAGAGACTTCCTTGATTGAAGGCTCCGTGCGCCTCTACGATTCCAAGTCGCCTTCTGAAAGTTTTATCCTGAAACCGTCGCAGAAAGCGATCTATTCGAAAAATAATGGGAAAATCAGTTTTCACAATACAGACAATGTAAAAGAAACCGCGTGGACGCAGAATCATCTGGTGTTCGAATCGGAGAAGTTGGGTTCGGTGTTCCAAAAGATCGAAAGATGGTATGGTGTGCATATTGACCTGCTATGTCCGGAGATTGCGAACGATCAGATTTCCGGCTCTTTTAAGGACGAACAACTTTCGTATGTCATGGAAGCTTTGAAATTTCAATATGGATTTAATTATGAGATCACAGGAAACAATGTTACGATTAATAAGTCTAACCAATTAAAAATAAAATGAGCCTATGAGATGAACAGGTGAAATCTAAGAAAAAGTGTTTTTAAAAATCAATTGTTTAATTCTAACTTAAGTCTATTTATCATAGTCATGAAGAAAGTATTTCGGAGTGCAGCACTCCTGTTTTTGTGTACAACCATGTACGCACAGGACATTTCGCAAACAATGTCAATGAATTTGCAAAATGTCACATTAAAAGAATTTTTTAAGAATCTGGAGGCACAGACTTCTTTTTCGGTTGTTTACCGGGATATTATCCTGAGTGAAAATCCTGATGTAGTCGTTTCTGCTTCCAATCGCCCGTTAAAGGATATCCTGTCTCAGGTACTGGAAAAACACGGCCTTTCCTACAAAGTGAGTAATAAGACGATCGTTATCGTTAAGGCAGAAGCGCAGGCTCCCGTGAAACAGCGAAAAACCAAGAAAATATCTGGTGTGATTACCGATGAAACAGGTCTTCCGGTAGCTGGAGCGAATATCGTAGTCAAGGGAACGACTAATGGGACCATTTCGGATATGGATGGAAACTTCTCTTTAGAGGCTGCTCCGGGGGAGATGTTGGAAATATCCTATATCGGTTTTTTGCCTATGGAAGTAAAGATCGATAACAAGAATACGTTTGACATCCTGATGAAAGAGGATGCACAAGGTTTGGATGAAGTTGTCGTGATTGGTTATGGTACGGTAAAGAAAAGAGATTTGACTGGAGCTGTCGCTTCTGTCAATGCTGCCAAGATTTCAGCTGTTCCGACCTCTACGGCATCGGAAGCCTTGCAGGGACGTATTCCGGGGGTTGTCGTTTCGAACGCCAACTGGTCGCCAGGCTCTACTCCGAACGTGATGATCCGTGGTAAACGTTCGATCACGGCAAGCAATGATCCGTTGTATGTGATTGATGGTGTTCCCGTTACTGGCGGTATTGGCGAAATCAGCCCGTCGGATATAGAGTCGATGGAAGTGTTGAAGGATGCGTCGGCAACAGCAATCTATGGTGCTCGTGGTGCGAACGGTGTTATCCTGATTACGACCAAGCAGGGGAAATCAGGCAAGACTCAGATCGATTATAACGGATATGTCGGGGCGCAGACAATTTTGAACCAGCTCGATTTTTGGGATGGTCCGGAATATGCCGAATATACGCGCGAGTCTTATCGCAATACGAGCAATAATTCGATCCGCTACAACTCGGATGTGGCTTCAAAGGAGCAGGATATGGTTTGTCCGGGATTTACACGTGACCCGTCGATCATGGAATCGGTCATGATGGGTTGGGGTGACGATGGCGTTTACTATCCGTCCCATGTGCGTACGACCCGCTATATGGATCATGTGACCCGCACCGGTATGGTGACCGACCATCAATTGAGTATCCGAGGTGGTGGCGAACGGACGAACTTCTTGGCTTCCGCTACTTACAATAAGAATAACGGCATTTTCAAGGATGAGGATTATGAACGTTATTCGATCCGTTTGAATCTGAACCACGAAATCAACAAATATGTGAAGATCGGGGCGCAGACGCAATATTCGCATGCCATTCAGCAACGCGGGGCCGGACTTGCCAGTGGTTGGCGTTTAAGCCCGTTGGCTCAGTTGTGGGATGAGAATGGCGAGATTATTCCGTTACCAGGGTCTTATAATGTCTACAATACGATGATGGACCTTGTTCCGGGTGCAGTGGACCGTCCTGTGAAAACAACCCGTTACCTGGGTAGCTATTCTCTGGATATCAAACTGCCGGTCGACGGACTGAAGTTCCGCTCTAACCTGGGCCTCGATGCCCGTACCGTACAGGACTACGAATTCTGGTCCGCTAAAACGAGTAATCGTGGCATGGGGACTTCTTATGCGAAGAATGCCGTTGACAAATACACGATGTTTACTTTGGAAAACATGCTTTTCTATGATAAGACGTTCAACGACAAACACACCTTGGGCGTGACTTTATTGCAGTCCATTCAAGAAGACAAAAGGGAAAGTGTGAACGTCGCAATGGAGAATCTGCCGGCCGATAACCTGAAATATTATGATCTGGGGTCGGGCTTGGTGACCAATACGATCGGCAGCTCGATGATCAAGTGGAATATGGCTTCTTTCATGGGACGTATCAATTATAACTATTTAGGACGTTACCTCCTGACGGTTTCTGCCCGTTATGACGGTTCGTCTCGTCTGGCTGACGGACACAAGTGGGTGCTTTTCCCTTCTGCCGCATTGGCATGGCGTATCAATGAAGAATCTTTCATGTCGAGTACATCCGGATGGTTGGATAACCTGAAATTAAGACTTGGTTTTGGTAAGACTGGTAATTCGGCCGTAGATCCTTACCAAACGAAAGGTACGTTGTCGTTGATTCGTTATCCGTTTGACAATGGTGGAACTCCAACGATCGGATATGCCCCGAATGCGATGGCGAACAGTCTGTTGACTTGGGAAACGACGGACCAGTGGAATTTGGGTATCGATTTCGGTGTGTTGAGAGGACGTATCAACGGGACGATTGACTTGTATATGCAGAATACACATGATTTGTTGCTGAAACGCCAGTTACCGGTTGTTTCCGGTTTTCCCGATGTGCTATCGAATGTGGGTAAAACGCGTAATAAGGGTATAGAAGTTTCTATCAACTCTATGAACATCAATTCGAAAGACTTCCAGTGGACAACTGATTTGATGCTGTCTTCCAACAAGGAAGAAATCGTTGAACTGTATAATGGCAAGAACGACGATATCGGTAGCAAATGGTTTATCGGCCAGCCGGTGAATGTTCATTATGACTACCGGAAAGTAGGTATCTGGCAGAACACGGAGTCAGATCTTGCCGAGATGGCAAAATTCGCCGCCAACGGTACGGAGTTTGCTCCGGGCGATATCAAGATACAGGATGTGAATGGCGACTATAAGATTACGGATGCCGATAAGCAAATTCTGGGAAACCCACGTCCGAAGTTGATTGCCAGTATGGTGAATACTTTCAACTATAAAGGTTTCGACCTGTCGGTCTTTTTATATGCGAGTTTCGGTGCTATGCTGTATAATGATATTTATGCTGTGGAACATTGCGGACGTAACGGCGGTGTGAAAGTAGACTACTGGACACCGAATAACCCGACGAACGCTTATCCTCGTCCGAGTATCGATGAGGAGCGCCCGATCTACATCACATCCACTTATTATGAAAAAGCGGATTTCTTGCGTGTAAAGACAATGACATTGGGATATACCTTGCCGAAGACCTTGACCAATAAGTTCCTGGTGGAGAAACTGCGTGTTTATTTTACAGCCCAGAATCCGTTTATCTTTACCAATTATACGGGTATTGATCCGGAAGCAGCTAAAGTAAATTCGGCCGGTAATCCTGAAACCAACGGTAGTGGTTTCGGCACTCCGAGTGTCAGTTCCTGGATTTTTGGTATAAACTTGACTTTGTAATTTTAATCTTAATAAATCAAAGAATGAAAATGAAATCTGTATATTGCTATATGCTGGCAGGCCTGATGTTATCTGCTTCAAGTTGCAGTAGTTGGTTAAGCGAAGACGATGCACCGGTGATGTCGTACGATTATTATGAAACGGAAGCCGGTGTAAATGCAGCCATTACGGCAGCTTACGGTTTCCTTCGTTGGGGAGTTGGTGGTGAACGTTTCGATGTATTGACCGAATTAGGAACCGATTTGTTCACGGAAGGAGAAGATGGTAGTAATCGTGAATCGTATAATAAATATGCGACACAGTTGAATCCGGACGACGGTATTCTGTATGAAATGTGGGAAAATCACTACAAAGGGATTAGTGATGCCAATATCGCCATGCAGAAGATTCGGGATTCCCAAGACTTGTTGGAGAGTGTGAAAATACAAAGTTATGCCGAAATGCAATTTATCCGCGCCTATTTATATTTTGATTTGGTGCAGCAGTTTGGGCGTATTCCTTTGGTCACGGAAGGTAGTTTCGAGATTCGGACGGACTTCAAGCGTGCTCCGATCGCTGATGTTTATAATGTTATTATCAGTGATTTACGTAATGCCGCCGAAAATTTACCGGAGAAGGCTTCTGTTTTAGGACGTGCCACACGTTACTCAGCTGCCCATTTGTTGGCGAAGGTTTATCTGACTCGTGGTAGCGCAGTCAAAGATGCGCGTGGTCAGAAAGCGACAGATATGGATAGTACGCTTTATTATGCTGAGCAAGTGATCAACAGTGGAGCTTATGCTTTGCAAGAAAACTTCTCCTCTCTGTGGGATATCAAGAATCAGGGGAACTCCGAAGCTGTGTTTGCCGTGCAGTTCACAACCGAGCCGATGTTTAACGGAGATGGTAACAAGCAGCATCTCTATTGGCTGTCTTGGTATGAAGATCAGCCGGGTATGTTGAGAGATATTGAAAACGGTCGTCCGTACCGTCGTCACGTGGCAACAAAGAAAACGATGGACGATTTATTCGATCGTTTGCATGATTCACGTTTTTATAAGAGTTTCAAATGGGTCTACTATGCAAATAATGTAAGCACGCTGCCTGTTTGGGAGTCGCTTTCTTATGACGGAAACGTCTATTTTACGCCGGATCCTTCTAAAGGGCAAATAGAGGGCGAGTTGAAATTCCAGCATGGCGATACGGCGATTTATTATACGATGCAGGAAACAGGGCTTGCTTCTAATAGTGACGAGATGCGGAAATTGCGTGCTGACTATACTTATTCTTATTTCCCTCGCGAAATGCATTCGATCCGTTATTTTCCGTCACTGGTGAAATACCTTGATCCGAGCCGTCCTTCTGTGTCTGAAGAAAAGGGATCTCGCGAATGGGTGCGTATGCGTTTGGGAGAAACGTATTTGTTGGCAGCGGAAGCTGCCGGTCGTAAAGGTGATTTCGACAAGGCTGCTGAATATATCAATGTGATCCGCAAGCGTGCCGCTTGGGCCGAAGGTGAGCAAAAAGACCAGCAGATCTGGCTTTTCGAAGGTGGAGTGAACGATACGAAGAGTACGTATGATGCACTTAAAGTTTCTCCGGCTGATCTACAAGGTGATTTTATCGAATTTATTCTGAACGAACGCGGACGTGAATTACTGGGAGAAACCAATCGTTGGGAAGATTTGGTTCGTTGTGAACTGCTGTATGATTGGGTGAAGAAATACAATCCGGATGCAATCTACATTAAACCGTATCACAAACTTCGTCCTATCCCGCAGAAACACATCGACCGTCTGAATCCTGTTGGTGAGCTCAGTGAAGAACAGAATGAAGGTTACTATTGATGTCTGTCTTTAGAGATAAAGCGATATAAAAAGTAGGTATTAGTTAAAAGTGGCCGGCTACAATGGAATAGATGATATTCCGCCGTAGCCGGCTTTTTCTGTGTTTTTTCTAAAGAACCTTGAAAAAAGGAAGGAGGAATATCGGATTTTTGAATCTTCTGTTTATCTTTGTCGTGTACAGTAAGCAGGATAAAGCGTTATCGCTGGTACAACTTTGGTGGTGAACACGAAAGTTTATATATTATCTCTTGATTGAAACCTCGAAATTTCTAGATAACTAGTGGATAGTATGTGAATTTTGTTCGCGTTTTTTCTTGTCATGCAAGATGGGTGTTTATGCACTTGCGTATTCAAGATAAAAAACGTGGGTAATTATTGCATACAACTAGTTATAGGTTATTCGAGGTCCTTAATCGAGTGTATGTTACTAATTCCCACGTTTCTTTATAATAACCATCTAATTGGGGAATTGTTGGATATATGGGATTTTTTCAGGTCGAATTTAAGTAAATATGGAATTACCTTTATCTATTTCAAATCTTCAGGAGCAATGGTTGCTATCTTTTTTGAAAAAACTTGATCCTGCCAATATTACTGAGCTTTTTTGGCAATTGCGGCCTTATGTAGTCTTGCATCATGTGGAGTTTAAGGAGTCTTCGTTTTCTTTTTCATCAGTTGGTATTATTAATTTTGTAGATATTGTCGGTTTTGTCCGTAAGAATGATACTTTGGGTATTCTGTTGAGGAACGGCTGTTTCTATTTGTTTTCTGCAGTAAGTATGGACCGGCAGTGCATATTGGTTTGTGATCCTGAATTTTATAAGCAAACGGGAAGAAGGTTAGGAGGCTGGTCTCTTTTTGTCGCGAAACGGCAATTATTGTGGTGGAAAATAAAGGAATATCTGCATCGGAATATATTTTGATGCTTTACTTTTTTTACCTTTGTCGATTGACTAAACGATAATTAGGTATGAAGAAGAAACTTATCTTTTCTTTATTGGTTTTGGCTGGTGTCCCTTCACTGTCGATGGCGGTGGACGAAGCGCGTCTGTTGCGTTTCCCGGCTACGAACGGTAATGAGATTGTTTTCTCGTATGCGGGCGACCTCTACAAGGTTCCGGCTACGGGTGGCGAAGCCAGGCGCCTGACTTCGCATGTGGGGTACGAAATGTTTCCTCGTTTTTCACCGGACGGCAAAACGATTGCATTCACCGGGCAATACGATGGTAATACAGAAGTGTATACCATGCCGGTGACGGGTGGAGAACCGCTGCGTGTGACCTATACGGCAACAAACAGCCGGGATGACTTGGGTGATCGTATGGGACCGAACAATATCGTGATGACCTGGACGCCTGATGGCAGTCGGATTGTGTATCGCAACCGCATCAGCGATGGCTTTAGCGGAAAGTTGTTCACGGTGGAAAAGGAGGGTGGCTTGTCTGAAGCCATACCTCTTCCTGAAGGTGGATTCTGCAGCTATTCTCCCGATGGTAAACAGTTGGCTTATAACCGTGTCATGCGGGAGTTCCGTACCTGGAAATACTACAAAGGCGGGATGGCGGATGATGTCTGGATCTATAGTTCCGATAAGAAGACAGTCGAAAACATTACGGACAATCCTGCACAGGACATTATCCCGATGTGGATCGGCGATGAAATCTTCTTTCTTTCCGACCGTGACCGAACAATGAACATCTTTGTTTATAATACGAAGACCAAACAGACGGACAAAGTCACTGACTTTACCGAATACGACGTAAAGTTCCCAAGCGCAAATGGCAATACGATCGTTTTCGAAAATGGCGGCTATATTTATAAGATGGATGCTGGGAGTAAGAAGCCCGAAAAGGTGAACATCACCTTGACTTCCGACAATATTTACGCCCGTAGCGAAATTAAGGATGGAGCTGACTATATTACCGAGGCCTGCCTGTCGCCCGACGGTGAACGTTTAGTGGTGACTGCCCGTGGCGAAGTGTTCAACTTGCCGGTTGAGAAGGGTGTGACAAAGAATATCACCCGTTCGCCAGGAGCACACGACCGCAATGCGCAATGGTCGCCCGACGGCAAATTCATCGTCTATATTTCGGATGCGACCGGAGAGACAGAACTCTATATGCAGGATGCCATTGGAGGTGAACACGTCCAGCTGACAAAGGATAATGACACTTATATCCGCGGTTTTGAACTAAGCCCGGATTCCAAAGCGGTTGTTTATACGGATCGTAAGAACCGTATGAATCTCTTGGACGTTGCTACAAAGCAGGTGACGACCTTGTTGCAGGACCCGATGGGCGAGCCGCGGGGAGGGACTTTTTCGCCGGATAGTAAGTGGCTGACTTATACCCGTACAGGGAACAATGAATATAGCATCGTTTATGTTTATAATCTGGCTGAAAAGAAAGAATACCCGGTGACAGACAAGTGGTATGATTCCTCTTCCCCGGTATTCAGTACGGACGGTAAATATCTGGTTTTTGCATCTGCCCGTGATTTTAATCCGACTTATGGATCGCTGGAATGGAACCATGTCTATAATAATATGTACGGGGTTTATTTGACGTTGTTGTCCAAAGATACTCCTTCGCCTTTCATTGAGAAAGATGCGGAAGTCGCTGTTGCTAAAGAGGAATCAAAGAAAAATACATCGGTTAAGAAGGAGGAGACAAGGAAAGAAGAGCTTGCCACTTCTGTTGTCAAGATCGATTTCGATGGGATTACGGATCGTGTCGTCAAGTTGCCGGTGAGTCCTTCCTATTATGGGAATTTTTATTCAGACGGAAACAAGGTTTACTACTGGGGACGTGGCGGTACGAGAGTATTCGACTTGAAAGAGCAGAAGGAAGACGTGGTGGCCGATGGCGCTTCTATGGGTGTCGAACCCGGTAGCAAGAAAGTGCTCTTCTTCAAAGGTGATGCTCTTTATGTGACGGATATTCCTTCGGGAAAGGCAGACTTGGGTGATCCGGTGAACTTATCGAATATGAAGATTGCGGTCGATTATCCGAAGGAATGGGCGCAGATTTTTGATGAGGCATGGCGGGCTTATCGCGATGGTTTCTATCTAGAGAATATGCATGGGGTAGATTGGAATGCGGTCAAAGCAAAATATCAGGTGCTTGTCCCATATGCCAAGACACGTCTGGATTTGAACTACATCATCGGTGAAATGATCGGCGAACTGAACTGTGGTCATGCATATGTGAATCCGGGTGAAGTAGAACGTCCCGACAGGATAAAGACGGGGCTGTTAGGCGCTGAGATCTCCCGTGATAAGAGTGGTTTCTTCCGTTTGGAAAAGATCTTGCCGGGCGCTTCCTGGAGCAAGTCGTTGCGTTCTCCGTTGACGGAGCCGGGCATTGAGGCGAAGGCTGGCGAGTTTATCGTGGCGATCGACGGTGTGCCGACAAACAGTGTGAAAGACATGTATTCGTTGTTGGTCGGCAAGGCTGGTGTCCCGACGGAGATTTTGTTGAACAGCAAACCGCAGTTGGAGGGAGCACGCAAAACCGTGATCAGTCCGCTGGAAGAAGAATATTCTTTGTATCATTATAACTGGGTACAGGATAATATTAAGAAAGTCGACAAAGCATCGAACGGCAAGATCGGCTATATCTATATTCCGGATATGGGACCAGAAGGACTGAATGAATTCTCCCGCTATTTCTATCCGCAGCTCGACAAGGAAGGTTTGATTATTGACGACCGTGCCAATGGGGGGGGGAATGTTTCGCCGATGATCCTCGAACGCCTTTCCCGTGAACCGTATCGGTTGACGATGCGTCGTGGTTCAGCCCGTATCGGAACTGTTCCCGATGCCGTGCAAGTAGGTCCGAAAGTATGCTTGATCAATAAATATTCGGCTTCCGACGGCGACCTCTTCCCGTGGGGCTTCCGTGCGCTGGGATTGGGCAAACTGATCGGGACTCGTACGTGGGGTGGAATTGTCGGTATCAGTGGCTCGTTACCTTATATGGACGGGACGGACATCCGTGTACCTTTCTTCACAAGTTTCGATCCGAAAACCGGTAGCTGGATTATTGAGAATCATGGTGTCGATCCTGACATCCTGATCGATAATGATCCCGTCAAAGAATGGAACGGTGAAGACCAGCAACTCGACCGTGCCATTCAGGAGGTCATGAAAGAACTCCAGAACCGCAAACCGCTTCCGGGAGTGCCGACACCGAGAGACTTTAGTAAATAATTGACAATTAACAATGGACAATTGGCAATTAAAGAAAGGCCAATGAATGCTTTTCTTGATTGTCAGTTGTCCGTTGGATTAATTGTCAATTGACAATTATCAATTAGAAAAGTATGGAACGCTTTGCCGCAATTGACTTTGAGATCGCTAATGGAAAGCGCAGTAGTATTTGCTGTATCGGGGTTGCTATTATTGAGGACAATAAGGTAATCGATTCTGTTTACACGCTGGTCCGTCCCTATCCGAACTTCTACACTCGGTTTACTACTGCCATTCATGGCATAACCATGCAGGATACAATCGACTCTCCCGACTTTGAGGAAGCCTGGGCCAGGATAGCCGGCAGATTGCAAGATATCCCACTGGTTGCCCATAACAGTTCTTTTGACGAAGGTTGCCTGCGGGCAGCTCACGAAGCCTATGACCTTGCCTATCCCAAATATCAGTTTTATTGCACCTGCCGTTTGTCGAGGCGCATGTATCCTTTCCTGGTTAACCACCAACTACAGACTGTTGCCGCTCATTGCGGATACGATCTGACCTATCATCACCATGCAATGGCTGATGCTTATGCCTGTGCTCATATCGCGGCAACCATGATGCGGGAAAAGGGAGTCGAAAGGCTGTGTGATTTATGACGAGGCAGATGTGTGAGAAGCCTACGGCTGACTTGTCCCAGTCTTTTGCTTGCCGGCGATCTTGTCTACCACGACTGGAATCGCCCCGTCGCCTGTCACGTTGCAAGCAGTCCCGAAACTGTCCATCGCAATGTAAAGGGCGATCATCAGCGCCTGTAATGTCTCGTTAAACCCTAACATGCTTTGCAGTAATCCGAGTGCTGCCATGATAGCGCCACCCGGTACACCGGGAGCTGCTATCATTGTGATCCCTAACATCATGATGAATCCGGCAAGAGAAGTGAAGGTGACGGGTTCGCCTGACATATACATGATTGCCATCGCGCAGGCGGTAATCTTCATCGTGCTACCTGCCAGATGGATAGTGGCACAAAGGGGAATGACAAAGATTGCGATGTTCTCCCGCACCCCGTTCTTGACCGCCTGAGCCAATGTTACAGGGATGGTGGCGGCTGAGGATTGTGTCCCCAGTGCGGTCGCGTAAGCCGGAAGCATATTTTTCAGTAGTCGCAACGGATTTTTTCCACTCATGCTGCCGGCAATCGTAAACTGGATAAGTAATAGCAACACATGCAGGACAAATATCACGATTATCACTTTCAAGAACATGGTAATCACGCCCATGACTTGCCCGCTCACCGTCATGTTCAGGAAAATGCCGAAGATGTGAAGTGGCAATAAAGGGATGATAACCGCCTCGATCAGTTTCGTAATGATTTTCTGGAAATCGGAAAAGGATTCGCGCAATGTTTCCCCATTAATATAAGACAAGCCAAGCCCGATGGTGAAGGATAGAAGCAAAGCTGTCATGACATCCATCAAAGGTGGCATGGCGACTATAAAATAGGGTTGCAACATGAAGTCTTCGGGATTTTCCATTGCTGTTAACTCCGTGTTGACCGGTAGGATATGTGGGAAGATTGCCGAACTGCTGAAATAGGTGAAGAAACCAGAGAAGATAGTTGAGCCATATGCGATCAGTGCGGTCAAGGCCAGCAATCTGCCGGCCCCTTTGCCTAATTCCCCGATGGCTGGTGTCACCAACCCTAGAATAATGAGTGGGATCGAAAACGACAGGAAGTTGCCGAACAAAGAATTAAATGTAACAAAGATGCGGGCGATCCCGCCGGGCAGGAACTGCCCGAATACAACACCGGCTGCGATGGCAATGACAACCTTAGCCAGCAACGACACTTTTAGCTTTTTCATTTTTCCTTTTTATTTTGAACCCGATCGCAGCAATCGTGATGCTCATCAACGGGCTGATTAGATTAAAGAAACAATAAGGAAGGTAGATGAATGTCGCAACTCCGAGGATCGTTGCCTGTGTCATACCGCAAGTATTCCACGGGATTAGTACGGAAGTGACGGTGACCGAGTCTTCTACCGTACGGCTCAGCAGACGGCTTTCGTATCCTTTCTTTTCATAAATATCCTTGAACATATTTCCAGTCAAGATGATGGAAATATATTGGTCGGCCGTACAGATGTTGAGGAACAGTCCCGATGCGACAGTCGACGTTACCAGCCCGACTGTCCGTTTCATAAAGCGCAGAAATACGGAAGTGATGCTGCCCAACATTCCGCTTGCCGCCATCGCCCCGCCGAAGCACATGGCACAAAGGATCAGCCAAATCGTATTCATCATGCCTGACATGCCTCGCGTGGCAATCAGGCTATTCAGTTCCGGATTTCCGGTTTTTATGCTTGTACTGCCGTAAAATGTCATTAATAGGCCCTTAAAATTGGATTGGATGTTTCCTACTGGTAAACCGGAAATTTCCAGCAACAGGTGTGGCTGGAAAATCAGCGCGAACATGCCTGCCAATGCCGCCGAAATGAACAGCGTGATGATCGATGGAACTCTTTTCGCAATCAGGATGCCAGTGACGACCGGTACGATCAGCAGCCACGGTGTGATATGGAACGTATTGTTCAGGGCGATCGAGTACTGTTCGATCTGGTCTGTTGCCGTCGCTTCGTGTGAAAGACCGGCTACCGTGAAGATAACGAGCGTGATCAACATAGAGGGAACTGTTGTGATCATCATGTAGCGGATATGTTTGAAAAGAGGTGTGTCCGTTACCGATGAGGCAAGGATGGTCGTATCGGAAAGTGGAGATATCTTGTCCCCGAAATAGGCCCCCGAAATGATCGCCCCGGCAATCCATCCGTCGGAGAAGCCTTGTGCCTGTCCGATACCTAAGAGGGCGATCCCGATGGTGGCAATGGTAGTCCATGAACTTCCCGTCATGACTGAGACGACTGCACAAATGATACAAGTCGATGCCAGGAAGAAACTAGTATGAATGATCTGCATCCCGTAATAAATCAAAGTGGGGACGACACCACTTATCATCCAGCTGCCCGACAACGCTCCAATGATCAGTAAGATGATCAGAGCTGTCGCAACGCCAGTGATATTGTTGATCATCGCTAGCTCCAGCACCTTCCAGCGTACTTTGCTGTAGGTCATGGCGATCAGGCAGCAGATGGCGGTAGCGGTAAGTAACACGATCTGGCTGCCGCCACTAAGGGCATCGCTACCGAATATGCGTATTGTCACAAATAAAAGGGTTACCAATACAAGTATGGGAACCAAGGAAAGTAAGGGCGAAGGAATCTTCGTCGGATTATGCTCCATTCTCAATAATACTTAATTCTATGTGTTTACTTTGCAAATTTAATAGAAAAGCTCTGAAGTGTTTCTATTATGTAAGTGATTTTAAGAACGTATTAATGATTTTGCAGTAATAACTCCTTCAATTCTTTCACCCCTTCCGATGCTCCTTTCCGTATGAAGCGGATATCGTTACGATAGGCTTTTACCTCTTTCGGGTCGATGAGGTAGATTGGCTGGCCGTGGCGTACGTAGTTCAGTAGTCCAGCCGCCGGGTATACGTTGAGCGAAGTCCCGATCACCACAAAGATGTCACAATCTTCCACTAGTCGGATTGCAGGGGCGATCATTGGAACCGCCTCGCCGAACCAGACGATGAAGGGGCGGAGTTGTACTCCATGAGGATCCTTGTCCCCGATATGCAGGTCTGGATTTTCGGGCGAAATATCGTATGTCGTATTCAGGTCGTGAACGGAGCAAGCTTTCAGCAGTTCGCCGTGCAGATGGATCACATGGCTGCTTCCCGCCCGTTCGTGCAGGTTGTCGATGTTTTGCGTAATGATATGGACGTCGAATTCTTGTTCCAAGTCGGCAAGTCCGATATGTCCGGCATTAGGTTTCGTGTTCAGTAATTCTCGACGTCGTTGGTTATAAAAGTTGAGTACCAGTTCCGGATCGGCAGCAAAACCTTCTGGGGTTGCCACATCTTCCACCCGATATTTTTCCCATAGTCCGTCCGAGTCACGGAAAGTCGAAATACCACTTTCGGCGCTCATCCCGGCACCGGTCAGTACGACTAATTTCTTTTTCATAAGGCTGTTGTTTTATATTTTTTACAAATATAGAAAAGAAAAATTATTCCGGTTTCCCAACATTCTCTGATTTTAAGTAGCGGAGTGGTGTATTAGGATGTTTTTATATATAGTTCGGGCATGGATTTTATGTAATCCATGCCCGGATCAGTTCTGTTCGTAAGCGATATTTATCTGTTATCCTAAATTGTTCAGAATATCGACTTTGCCTTCATTCACCAAACGGTAGATCATTTCACCGAACAACGTGTTGACCCAGGCGAACCAGGAACGGGTAAACTTGCTCGGATCATCCTTATAGAACGATTCGTGCATAAATCCTGTATCTGCATCCGTGTCGCGCAGCATCTTGACGCATTTGCGGATTTCCTCGTTGTCGTGTGTCGTATTGCAGCGCATGATGATACTCATCGGCCAGATATATCCGAAACCGATATGCGGCCCGCCGATACCTTCGCCTGCCTTGCCTTGGAAAAAATAAGGATTTGCATTACTGAGTACCAGCTTGCGGGTGTTCAGGTAGACTGGATCGTCCATGTCCACACAGCCTAGATACGGTAGCGCGAGCAAGCTCGGAACATTGGCATCATCCATAAACACATGGTTGTAGAAACCATCTACCTCGAATGCATATACTTTACCATATTCAGGATGGTTGACAATACCGTATTTCTCGACAGCAGCCGCTACCTCATCCGCCAATGAATCGCAACGGCGGGCAAAATTGTTATCATTTTTGATCTCGCGCATCATCTCGGCTAACTGGCGGAGTGACGTGATGGCGAACAAGTTTGACGGGATCAGGAATCCGAACAGAGTTGCATCATCTGACGGGCGGAACGATGAAACGATCAGGCCGACTGGATTGACCGGACTGCCCCAACCGTCGTTTAGTAAGGTATCGCCTTGGCGGTCTGTCTTGCGTCTGAATTGATACGGACCGAGGTTGTCCTTACGCTGTTGTTCGATAAAAGTTTTGTAAATGTTCTTCATTGCTTTGTCCCAATCGGCATCGAAAGGGGAAATATCACCTGTTTTTTTCCAAAAATGGTAGGCGAGGCGGATCGGATAGCAAAGTGAGTCGATTTCCCATTTGCGCTCATGCAATTCCTTTTTCATATCAGTAAAGTCGCTTTCCCATTCACTACCGGTCGGTCCTTCGTTGAAGCCGTTAGCATACGGGTCGATGTTGATACACCAGGTCTGGCGGTTGATGACGCCGGCAAGCATAGTTTTCACTTTCGGGTCGTCGTTGGCGAACTGGATATGCGGGAATACCTGTGCTGACGAGTCACGGAGCCACATGGCGTGGATATCACCGGTCAGGACGAAGGTGTCAGGTTTACCATTCACCATCTTGTGTTCGCAAGTCGTATCCAATGTATTTGGAAAACAGTTTTCGAACATCCAGGCGAGCTTCGGGTCTTTCAGCTTGGCCTTTGTGGTGGCGATCGCTTTCTCTACGGCTTCGGATGTGAATTGCCGTTTGCTCGGTACCGGACGTTTACAGACATATTGGGTGGTGGAAGCAGCCCCGGCTAATTTGTCGTCGGCTTTTTCAGCCATACGGGCGAATGAGTGCTGGCCAACCATAAGGCTTGCCAACGAGAGGCCGCCTGTTTTCAGAAAGTTTCTGCGTGTTGTCATCTGTTTGTTATTTATTTGATGTTATTGATTTCGGAAAAAAGTTCGACCATGCAGGCGTTATCCAACAGCCATTTATGCTCTTTGGTCTTGATACCGGTCCAATCGTTGTCGAGGAATCCGTTTACGTCGCGGGTATGATCCCATGCATAACGTGCGTTGTCTGCCATCGTCCGGATATATTCGGGATTATGGTCTACCTCATAGAGGGCAGTCAAGCCACGCAGCAGGATCACGTTGAACCAAGGGCTGGCGGTGTAGAAGCGGGTTTCCGTACCGTCTACGGCTTTGCGCACTTCGGTGAAACGTTGGTAGGCGCCTCGGGCGGTTTCCTGTGCGTCTTTCAGATAGGTTTTGTCTCCTGATTGCAGGTAGAGCAGGACGCCGGCTTGTATCATCTGTCCGCTGTTGTAGGTATATTTTGCCTTGTCCACGCTTCCGTCCAAGAGGACATTATCCCAATAAACGAAATCTTCCGGGTCGCGGAGGCTATTCTTGGTCCAGTCGTATGTCTTCTTGGCCTGTTCGAGATAGGCATTATTTTTCGTCAGGTAGTATAGTTTCATGCAGAGGACGGTTGCGGGTGCATTGGAGCATGTGTTCTTGGACGTTTTCTTTTGCTCGCACCAGTAAATGCCGCCACCCAGTACATCGTCCCATCCGCTGTATATATAATTGTATAGTGTCTGTGCCTTCTCCAGATATTTCTTATTTTTCGTCAGTGCGTACAAGTCGCAGAAATCGATCGCCAGCCAGTCGTTGTCATCATAAAAACGGTCGCTTTCCCCGTTAAACATCGGATAGCTCTGATAACAGAACGGTTCGCGTATGTTATCCCAATATTGTTCCAGTCCCGGCAGAATCCTTTCTTCCAGCACTTTCAGATATTTCTTGTCTCCTGTTGTCTTATAAAGTGCAATCCCTCCCGACAGCATCCCGGAGTAGGGCCAGAGGAACGATACCTCCTGATTGCGTTTCTGCTCGGCCCCTTCCGCCAGATATGTGACCTGATTGTCGGGATTGGCCGGATACGTTTCTTGCAACAATCCGTATCTTTCGACGTTATATTTGTCCAGGATGTGGGTGAACATGGAATCGGCGATAGCGAGATCGCGACCGGAAGAAACAGTCTTTGTTGTGTATTGGCAGGAGGTCGCTCCCAATAGGCATCCGCAAAGGGATAAAATCGAAAATAATTTTTTAATCATGGTCTAATAGAATAAGTTATTTTTTGCAAAGATACTATTCTTTTGAAAAAACGAAACTCTGATGGTATGCAAATACCGCTGAGGTTTGTTTTTGTGTACAGCTTTCGTCTTTATTATCAAAATTACACTACTATTCCTTCTTTTTTGAGTTGATAGGGTATCTTTCGAAAATTACTTGCTGTGGTAATGTTTTTTAACATTTTAATTGATAGTAAATCTTTCTTTTGGACTGTCGAAATGACTGAATGTGGGTTCGGATAGTCCCGATGTGAGACTATCATGTCTAAGATGAGTTATCGTTACATAAAAAAGTCTTCTTGTTTGGTGTTTATGTGGTTAAAAGCATTACATTTGTGGTTCATAATTAGTTGAAAAGAAAAAGAATGGATAAGATTAGTTACGCACTTGGCTTAAGTATCGGGAATAATTTCCAGAACTCGGGCATTAATAATCTTCAGGTTGAGGATTTTGTAAAAGGGTTGAAGGATGTGCTGAGTGAAGCACAACCGGAAATCAGTTACGATGAAGCAAAGCAGGTTATCAACGACTACTTCATGAATCTTCAGAAAGAAAGACTGGAGCTTAATAAGAAGGCCGGAGAGGAATTCTTGAATATCAATAAGGGAAAAGCCGGAGTCGTTACGTTACCCAGTGGTTTGCAGTATCAAGTGTTGAAGCAAGGTGAAGGAGCCAAGCCGACTGCTTCCGACAAAGTAAAATGCCATTATCATGGAACATTGATCAACGGAACGGTATTTGACAGTTCTGTACAGCGTGGCGAGCCCGCTGTGTTCGGAGTGTCGCAAGTGATTCCGGGATGGGTGGAAGCGCTGCAGTTGATGCCGGTTGGTTCTAAATGGCGTCTTTTCATTCCTTCCAATCTGGCCTACGGCGAGCATGGTGCGGGCGATGCGATTGAACCGAACAGCGCATTGGTTTTTGACGTTGAATTGTTGGACATAGTAAAATAACATAATAGAGAAAAATGAAAAAGATTAGTGTATTGGTTGCTACAGTGATTGTAGCTATGGGTATTACATCATGTGGTGATTCACATAAAAGCGCATCTCTGAAGACTGCCGCAGATAGCGTGAGCTATGCCATCGGTATCAGCACAGGTGCAGGTTACAAAGAAAATTTGAAGACTTTGCCGGGCGATCCTGCTAACGTTGATGATCTGATTGCCGGCTTTATTCAGGCTATCAAGGGCGATTCTTCCGCTATGAAGATGACTCCGCAGGCTGCTCAGGCTTATGTTCAGACTTACTTCATGGAAGCCTCTGCAAGAGATGCCAAGAAGACGAAAGAAGAAGGCGAAAAGTTCTTGGCTGAAAACAAAACGAAGAAAGACGTTATCACGACTGAAAGTGGTTTGCAGTATCAGGTAGTTACGGAAGGTAAAGGTGCAAAGCCGACTGCCGACGATAAGGTGAAAGTTCACTACACTGGTACTTTATTGGACGGAACTAAATTCGACAGCACGATGGATCGTGGCGGTGAGGCTGAGTTCGGTGTTGGCCAAGTAATCAAGGGCTGGACTGAGGGCTTGCAGATCATGCCGGTCGGTTCTAAATATATCTTCTGGATCCCGGCTGAGTTGGCTTATGGCGAACGTGGCGCAGGACAGGATATCAAACCGAACAGTACACTGAAATTCGAAATCGAGCTGCTGGATATCGTAAAAGACAGCACTGCTGACAAAAAATAATAAACTGTCGTTTTATACTGTAATTGGCGGGCGAAATATGTTAAATAGCATTTTTCGCCCGCTTTTATTATTTATTTCATACTTTTTTCTTTCACAATGATATAGTATTGAAATTAATTATATACTTTTGATACATTAAATCTAAAAAAGGAAAGTAAAGTAAGCAAGCAATGGAGAAGATAGACAAACTGGACCGGCAGATATTGAACATTATTTCAAAGAATGCCAGGATTCCTTTTAAGGATGTGGCCGAAGAATGCGGTGTTTCGCGTGCTGCCATTCATCAACGGGTACAACGCATGATTGATATGAATGTGATCGTTGGGTCAGGCTATCATATTAATCCGAAGATTTTGGGTTATAACACATGTACTTATATCGGTGTAAAACTGGAACGAGGTTCGATGTACAAAGACGTGGTTCCCGAATTCGAGAAGATACCGGAAGTGGTTGAATGTCATTTTACGACCGGACCGTATACGATGCTGATCAAGTTATATGCACGCGACAATGAACATTTGATGGAGTTGCTGAACGCGCAGATACAGGAAATACCAGGTGTGACCGCTACGGAAACGCTTATCTCGTTGCGCCAGAGTGTAAAGCGTGAAATCCCTATTTGTGATATTTCCGAATAAGAGAAGATAGAATATATGAGCCCGGCCTCGAATGAGTTGCCGGGCTTTTTTATATGCCATACAATTTATATTTTTGCAGAAAAAGATAAAGCAACAATGTCAAAATATTTGTCCATACTGTTTCTTTGTTGTCTTCCAACCTGGTTATGGGCGGGGGAGAATTATCGTTTTCGTGTCTATTTGAAAGACAAAGGGGATGACGGCTTCCGGGTGGAGGAGCCCGAAGCCTATCTTTCCAGGCAAGCGATCGAGCGGAGGGCAAAAAATGATATCGCTGTGACGGATGCTGATTTTCCCATATCCCGGTCATATATTGCAATGCTGTCAGAGACAGGTGCGACCCCTGTTGTGCAAAGCAAATGGTTTGCGACTGTCGTGGTGGAAAGTCCCGATAGTACGGTGGCTGAACAGTTGCAACAGCTGGCAATTGTTGATTCCGTCAAGTGGATTTGGAAAGGGAACCTGCGGGTTCCGGCCGAGGAAAAGCGGGAAGATCGTTTTGTGTCGGAGGATGAACCGCTACATAATGAATATGGCTATTCCTATAAACAGATCAAGATGCTGAATGGTACTAAATTGCATGAAGCAGGTTTTCGGGGTGAAGGAATGCGGGTGGCCGTAATCGATGCCGGTTTTATGAATGCGGATCGGGTGTCGGCTTTCGATTCGCTTAGGTTATTAGGAACGCACAATGTCGTATTTCCTGGTAAAAGTGTGTTTGTCGGGGACGATCACGGGACAAAGGTCCTTTCCTGTCTCGCCGCCGATATTCCGGGTGTGATGGTCGGGACTGCCCCGAAAGCCTCTTACCTGTTGCTTAAGAGTGAGGACAGCGATTCCGAATATCCCGTTGAGGAAGACTATTGGACTGCCGCTGTTGAATATGCGGACAGTGCCGGTGTGGACGTGATCTCTTCGTCGCTTGGGTATTTTGCTTTTGATACGGATGAACTGTCGTACGACCAGGATGCCTTGGATGGCAGGACCGCTATGATCAGCCGAGCGGCTAACTTGGCTGCCGATAAAGGGATACTTGTCTTTTGCAGTGCCGGTAATGAAGGAAGCGGCGATTGGGAAAAGATCACGTTCCCATCAGACGCAGGCGGGATCTTTACGGTCGGTGCGATAGATAAAGATAAAAAGAAAAGCGGTTTCAGTTCCGTTGGCTTTACTGCCGACGGGCGTGTGAAACCGGATGCCGTAGCATTAGGTACGAGTAGCTGCGTAATTGGGCCGGACGGCAATGTCAGGTATGCGAATGGGACCTCTTTTGCCACGCCTATCCTTGCCGGGATGGGAGTTTGCCTTTGGCAATCATTGCCCTGGTTGAATAACAGGGAGATGATCGAACTGCTGCATCGCTCGTCCAGTCAATATAAACATCCGGATACGGAGTTAGGATACGGTATTCCCGATTTCTATAAAGCATATAAGAAGGAAAGGAAAAATGGGGTACGGTCAAAATAATCAGAATCAGGAGCGGCAGGCGTTTTCTTTGCTGGAGCTGAATAACCGGGTGAAAGGGGTTGTCCTGAATGCATTCCCGGAGACGTGCTGGGTGCGTGCCGAGATGAGTGACGTGCGTACGAATGCAGCATCTGGGCATTGTTATCTGGAGTTTATCGAAAAGAACGCGATAACCGGCCAGCTGGTAGCAAAGGCACGCGGTTCCATCTGGGCGAAAACATTCCGGATGCTGAAACCTTATTTTGAGATGGAAACCGGGCAGATATTTGCCTCCGGGTTGAAAGTATTGGTGAAAGTGTCGATCGAGTTTCACGAACTTTACGGGTATAGCCTGACCGTGCTGGATATTGATCCGGCCTATACGTTGGGAGACATGATCCGGAAACGGATGGAAATCATCCGGCAATTGAAGGAAGAGGGCGTTTTCACACTGAATAAGGAATTGCCGTTGCCAACGTTGCCGAAGCGGATCGCTGTCATCACTTCGCCAACGGCTGCCGGATACGAAGACTTCCTGAACCAGTTGGCAAACAACAAGGCCGGCTATCCTTTCTATCCGAAACTGTTTCCGGCTCTTATGCAGGGCGAACGGACGGAAGAGTCCGTGATTGCGGCATTGGACCGGGTGTACCGCCATGCCGACTGTTTCGATGTGGTCGTGATTATCCGGGGCGGTGGTGCTACTTCGGACCTGAATAGTTTTGATTCCTATCTCTTGGCGGCAAATTGTGCACAATTCCCGCTTCCTATTATAACCGGTATTGGGCATGAACGCGATGACACGATCTTGGATATGGTAGCTCATACACGGATGAAGACACCGACGGCCGTAGCCGAGTTCCTGATCGGGCAGATGGACAAAGCTGCCGGGGAGGTGGAAGAGTTACAACAGGACGTTTGTTCGTTGGCAACTGAGATCCTGTCCAGGCAAAAGAACTTCCTGCAATCATTAGGAAGTCGTCTGCCTGTCCTGGCAATAAACCGGATCGAGCGGAATCGTTCGCTTCTCCAACGGATAGGCATGCAATTGCCAACGGATGCCCATGCATTTCTAAACCAGTGGGCATCGAAGCTGGAAGCGATGCAGGTGCGTTTGGCAAACCGTGCGGAGAGTAGTTTGGCAGAGCGGAGCCGTTTTGTCCAGTTGACCGAACAATTTATCAAGATGGCTTCTCCCGACTATGTATTGAAGCGGGGTTACAGTTTGACGCTGAAGGACGGCAAGATCATCAAACAGGCTGACGGACTGGTTGTCGGCGACGAATTGATAACCCGTTTTGCAGACGGTGAAGTACGTTCGAAAGTACTGAAGAAATAAATCAAAATCATAAATCATAAATCAAAAACCCCCCATCATGGCAGAAACATATAATGAAGCAGTAGAGAAACTCCGTAAGATCGTTGCCGATATAGAGAATGGCGATCTGGACGTTGATATTCTTTCTGAAAAGGTAAAGGAAGCGACCCGATTGATCAAATTGTGTAAGGAGAAACTTTACAAGGCAGACGAGGAGGTCAAGAAAGTTTTGGAGGAACTGGAATGATGAAGAGATATGTCTTGATAGTCGCCGGAGGTCGCGGGCTGCGTATGGGAAGCGACTTGCCGAAGCAGTTTATCCCGATGGAAGGAAAGCCAGTCCTGATGCATACGTTGGAGGCTTTTCACCGCTGGGATGCGTCTGCCGGTCTGATCCTGGTACTTCCAGAAGATCACCAACCTTATTGGAAGATGCTTTGCCGGGAGATCGGTTGTAAAGTCCCGCACCGGATTGCAAACGGAGGCGAAACGCGTTTCCATTCTGTTCGCAATGGATTGAATTTCCTTTCGGATGAGATTGGAAATGCAGCCGGAAGGGATGAAAAGATACTGGTGGCTGTGCATGACGGGGTACGACCTTTTGCCGCACCTGAAGTTGTTGAGCAATGTTTTGCCGAGGCCGAAGTGTCGGGAGCTGCTATCCCGGTCGTGCCTGTGGTCGATTCTCTCCGCGAGTTTTCCGGTGAGTCGAGCCGCCCGGTCGATCGTTCGCGTTATCAGGCGGTGCAAACCCCGCAGGTTTTCGATTATGATTTGCTTTTGAAAGCGTATGAACAACCTTACTCGGAGTTTTTTACTGACGATGCTTCAGTTGTGGAGGCTTTCGGACATACGGTCAAGACTGTTCCGGGAAACCGGGAGAATATAAAGATTACGACTCCGTTCGATCTGTTGGTGGCAAAGGCGCTGCTTGCAAAATAAATATTTGTATATGCTCGATCTCGACAAACGTTCCATCATGTATCTGCCGGGCGTCGGCCCGAAAAAGGCGGAGATATTGCAGAAGGAAGCCGGTATTTCTTCGTATGAAGATATGCTGTTCTACTTTCCGTACAAATACATTGACCGTAGTCGTTTCTACAAGGTGGCAGAAGTGACTGGAGATATGCCTTATATACAGATGAAAGGGCGTATCTTGTTTTTCGACACGGTAGGTGAAGGGCGTACAAGGCGGTTGATCGGGAAATTCACGGATGGGACGGGCACAATCGACTTGGTCTGGTTTAAAGGGATTAACTATGTTTTGGACAAGATCAAGACTGGCGTTGATTATATCGTATTTGGCAAACCGACCGAGTTCGGGCATATCTATAATATTCCCCATCCGGATATAGACCCTCTGGATCAAGCGGATAAGGTTGCCAACGGGCTGACACCATTCTATAATACGTCCGAGAAGATGAAAAAGTCGTTCCTTAATTCGCGGGCGATTCAGAATTTGCAGTACACTTTGTTGAGCGGTTTGAACTGGACGTTGCCTGAAACTCTTCCTCCGGATGTCTTGAACCGTATCCGGATGATGTCGTTTCCGGAAGCGATACGGAATGTGCATTTTCCCGAATCGGTCGATAAATTGCGGAAAGCACAGTTGCGCTTGAAGTTTGACGAACTGTTTTTCATCCAGTTGAATATTCTCCGCACTTCCAACCTGCGCAAACTGAAGTTGAGAGGGATTGTCTTTCCTTCCGTTGGAGATTATTTCAATACGTTCTATAAAGAATATCTACCTTTCGAACTGACGAATGCGCAGAAACGTGTTGTCCGTGAGATTCGTGCCGATATGGGAAGCGGGCGTCAGATGAACCGCCTTTTGCAGGGAGATGTGGGAAGCGGGAAGACTTTGGTCGCTTTGCTCTCCATGCTGTTGGCGGTCGATAACCATTGCCAGGCTTGTATGATGGCGCCGACGGAGATTCTGGCGACTCAGCATTATGCGACAGTCATGGGGTTCCTGAAAGATATGGATATAAAAGTGGCCTTGCTGACCGGCTCAACGAAAAAGAAGGAGCGGAATAAGATATTGCCGGCTATCGCGAGCGGGGAGATCCAACTCGTGATCGGGACACATGCTTTGATTGAAGAAACAGTTGTCTTCTCCTCTCTCGGTCTGGCGATTATAGACGAACAGCACCGCTTCGGGGTGGAACAGCGTTCTCGGTTGTGGACGAAAAATGCGGTTGTCCCTCATGTCCTGGTGATGACCGCGACACCTATTCCCCGTACGCTTGCCATGACTTTATACGGCGATCTGGACGTCTCGGTGATCGATGAGTTGCCACCCGGACGCAAACCGATCCAGACCGTGCACCGCTATGATAACAAGAAAGCGCAACTTTACGACTTTCTCCGTAAGGAAATCGGACAGGGCCGGCAGGTCTATGTCGTTTATCCTTTGATCGAAGGCAGTGAGAAGTTGGATTATAAGAACTTGGAAGAGGGGTTCGAGACATTCAAAGAAGTTTTCCCTGAATATAAGGTATGTATGGTTCACGGAAAGATGAAAGCGGCCGACAAAGAGGCGGAAATGCAGAAGTTTATTTCCGGCGAGGCGCAGATATTGATGGCGACGACCGTGATAGAGGTTGGCGTGAACGTGCCGAACGCTTCCGTGATGGTCATCGAAAGCGCCGAACGTTTCGGTCTTTCCCAGTTGCATCAGCTTCGTGGACGGGTGGGACGTGGAGCGGAGCAGTCATATTGTGTGCTTGTCTCTTCCTATAAACTGAGCAACGAGACACGCAAGCGCTTGGAAATAATGGTGAGCAGCAATAACGGATTTGAGATTGCCGAGGCCGATTTGCGTCTGCGGGGCCATGGTGATCTGGAAGGGACGCGTCAGAGCGGAGAAGGGATAGACCTTAAGATCGCGAACTTGGCAGCCGATGGACAAATCCTTCAGTATGCGCGTGATATAGCTCAGGATGTTTTGAACGAAGACCCCGATTTGTTATCCGAACCTAATCGGATATTGAACGAACGCCTGAAAACTCTCTTCGCAAAGAAGGTAAACTGGGGAATGATCAGCTAATATGTTGTGAAACATGTTTTGTTTTAATTGTGTGTAAATCAAAGGGTAAAAAGTTCGCTTTTGCTTTTCTTTGGTTTCATTGCGGAAATTTTTCGTTATTGAATTTTGCCGGCTTATCCAAAATTACGAACTTTGACGAGATAACGGTGGAATAAACCATTCTATATCATGATTTTTCATCGTGAAATTACTGTCGAAAGTGATAAGAATAATGAAGATACGAGCATTACTGTTTATTTGTTGTACCACTATTCTGGTATCAGCTGTTGAAGCTAAGATAAAAGAAGATGAAGGAGCTCCGAAGCAAATCGTTCATATTGAAAAGATGGATAAGCGTGTTTCCGAATTGATGGCAGACCGTGTTAATATCCGGAAGAATATGGAACTGAAGGAACTTGCGACCCTCAGCGAGATCGAAATGGAAGAAAAGGAGAACTTGATGTTTCCCGCTGATGAATTGTACGGGTCCAATTGGGAGAACCGTTGGGTTGATCCGTTTCGGGGAGCTGCGAAGGTCAATTTTCCGGATTCGTTTGCGATAGACTGTTCCTCCTTTGTCTATCCTATCGCCATTGATTCTATGGCAAGGATCACCTCTAAATATGGTCCCCGTCGTCGTCGTATGCATAAAGGAATAGATTTGAAGGTGTTGAAGGGCGATACGATCCGTGCCGCTTTTAACGGTAAGGTTCGTATCAAGGCTTTCGAACGTCGCGGATATGGCTATTACGTGGTGCTTCGTCATCCGAATGGATTGGAAACGATCTATGGACATTTGTCTAAGATTTTGGTTGAAGAAAACCAGATCGTACGTGCAGGCGAGACGATCGGATTAGGCGGTAACACGGGACGATCTACCGGTTCTCATCTCCACTTTGAAACCCGCTTTTTAGGACAAGCCATTAATCCGGCTGAAATCATTGACTTCGAAAATGGCGTCCCTCATCAGGATACTTATGTTTTCCATAACGTAAAAATCAACGGGCGCAGAAGCAATATCTATACTTCTTCTTCCGATCGGCTGGTTTATCATCGTGTGAAATCGGGTGATACGTTGGGCAAGATTGCCCGAATATATGGAACCAGCGTGAATGAATTGTGTCGTCTGAACGGTCTGAAAAGCACGTCTGTCTTGCGGATCGGACAGTCTATTCGTTGCAGTGCCGGCGCGGTCACCTCTGCTAAAGCCGGAACGTCGAAACCGGCTGCTTCTGCTAGCGTAAAGCAAACCGTGAAGACTACGGTCGCGGCAGATGCTGCAGCTGTCGCTTCTATCAACCAGACTTCTGATGCCGGGCGGCAAGAGGCTACTCCGGTTTACCATCGTGTGAAATCAGGCGATACGTTGGGGGCTATTGCCGCTAAATATGGTACGACAGTCTCTAAGCTTTGTGAATTGAATGGCATTACGAAAACGACGATTCTGAAATTGGGCCGTTCGCTTCGCTGTTCTTGATTAAGAGTTGGCTGATATGATATAAAGGGCTATTCGTTATGTGCATACGGATGGCTCTTTTTATTTCCGGCTAAAGTAGCCTCTCTTTTGGTCAGATATGGATTTATCCGTATCTTTGTACGGATGTAAATGCTAAGAAAGTATGGCTGATACGAAGGAACAATTCGAAAAAGTAATATCCCAATGCCGGGAACTGTTTGAAAAGAAGTTGAAAGATTACGGTCCCTCGTGGCGAATCATGCGTCCGCAGTCGCTGACCGACCAGATATTTATTAAGGCAAACCGGATTCGCAGCCTTGAGATAAAAGGAGTGAGCATGGTGGATGAAGGTATCCGTCCTGAGTTTGTCGCAATCGTGAACTATGGGGTTATCGGCTTGATACAATTGGCAAAAGGATTTGCCGATACGACGGATATAAGCAATGAAGAAGCGCTGGCCTTGTATGATAAATACATCACGGCAACCAAAGAGCTGATGTATGCCAAGAACCATGATTACGGTGAGGCATGGCGCGGCATGCGTATCAGTTCCTATACGGATCTGATCCTGATGAAACTTTATCGTACGAAGCAGATCGAGAGCCACGGAGGCAAGACGATCGTGTCCGAAGGCATCGATGCCAACTATATGGACATGATCAACTATGCGTTATTCGGCCTAATCAAGCTGGAGTACGGAGAAGAAACAGTTGAAAATTGAAAGTTGGAAGTGAAGAATAAGAATGCCGTTTTAAAGATATTGGCAGAATTGTGCCGCTTGCTGATCGGAGTTGTATTTATCTTCTCCGGTTTTGTCAAGGCGGTCGATCCGATGGGCGGGGCGATCAAGATCGGTGAATACCTGGCTTCCTTCGGACTGGATATGTTGCAGCCTTTTACGGTATTGTTGTCTTTCAACCTTTCGGCAATCGAGTTTGCGCTCGGTGTCTGTATGCTGCTGGGAGTGTACCGGCGGTATGTCTCTTTTCTTATCTTGATATTTATGGCGTTTATGACGCCGTTGACTTTGTATCTGGCCCTTTTCGATCCCGTATCGGATTGCGGTTGTTTTGGGGATGCGCTGGTGATCTCCAATTGGGAGACGTTCTTTAAGAATGTCGTACTTTCTCTTGCCGCTATTGTTACGTTTATTTACAATCAGCGTTTGTTCCAGTGTTTTACTTTCCGGGCATATTGGTTTGTCGCTTTGTATGCTTACCTGTTCGGTGTCGGTTTCGCTTATTATAATTACAATCATCTGCCTGTAATCGATTTCCGTCCGTATAAGATCGGTGCGAATATACCGAAGTTGATGGAAATGCCCGAAGGGGCTCCGCAGGATGAATACAAGTACACGTTTGTGTATGAAAAAGACGGCGTGAAGAAAGAGTTTTCGCTTGAAGACTATCCGGCAAACGACAGTAGCTGGACATTTGTGGATTCGAAGACGGAATTGGTCAAGAAGGGCTATCAGCCTCCTGTTGCCGCTTTCAATATTTACAATGGAAAGGGAGATGATGTGACGGAAGAGATCATCGGAAACCCCGGTCCAGTTTTGCTGCTTGTCGCTCCGAAGCTGGAAGAAGCGGACGACGAGCAGATGGATGAGATCAACGGCGTGTATGACTATGCGCTCGAACATGATATCCCGTTCTATTGCGTGACAGGTTCTTCGCCGGAGGCGATCGATACCTGGAGCGACAATACAGGGGCCGAATATCCTTTCCGGATGGCGGACGAGGTGCTGCTTAAGACGATTATCCGTTCCAACCCCGGTCTGGTGCTGCTGAAAGGCGGTACGATACTGGGCAAATGGCACTACAACGATATTCCGGCTGAGGAAGAGGTCAAGGCGGTTATGGATCGCTGCTTGGACGAGAGCAATATAAAAAGTAAAGAAGATGGGACCCTTGCAACCAACCTATTGACTTTTACCGTACCTTTGCTGCTTGTTTGGATGTATGACCTGCTGCGTTTCAGACGCAAACGGAAAGAAAAGAAATAACTATTTGTATTACATATTTAATTAATTAAGTCATGAGAAAGAATATTGTTGCAGGAAACTGGAAGATGAACACTACCCTTCCTGAAGGTCTTGCTTTGGCAAAAGGCTTGGATGAAGCTCTTAAAGGTAAAACTCCTAACTGTGATGTGATCATCGGTACTCCGTTCACTCACTTGGCAAGCGTTGCTGCTGCTATCGACACGAACAAGATCGGTGTTGCTGCTGAAAACTGCGCAGACAAGGAGAAAGGCGCTTACACTGGCGAAGTTTCTGCTGCTATGGTTGCTTCTACAGGTGCAAAATATGTGATCCTGGGCCACTCCGAAAGACGTGCTTACTATCACGAAACTCTAGAAATCCTGAAAACAAAGGTTGAATTGGCTTTGGCCAACGGTCTGACTCCGATCTTCTGTATCGGTGAAGTGCTGGAAGAAAGAGAAGCCGGCAAGCATTTCGAAGTGGTAGATGCTCAGATCAAGGGCTCTTTGTTCGACCTGTCTGCTGAAGACTTCGCTAAGATCGTTCTGGCTTATGAACCGGTTTGGGCTATCGGTACAGGTAAAACCGCTACATCCGACCAGGCAGAAGAAATTCACGCTCATATCCGTGCTACTCTGGCTGCTAAATATGGTCAGGAAATTGCCGATAACTGCACGATCCTTTACGGTGGCAGCTGTAACGCAAGCAACGCTAAGGAACTGTTTGCTAAACCGAACGTAGACGGTGGCCTGATCGGTGGCGCTTCTTTGGCTGTCGATAAGTTCATGCCTATCATCGAAGCGTTTAATTAATTGATAATTGGCAATTGGCAATTGACAATTATTCCGGGGAATTCACTGGGGAGTATATTGTCAATTGTAATTGTCAATTGTCAATTGTCAACTGTCAATTGATATGAAATATATCTTGTCTTTATGTATATTGCTTGGTGCATCTGCTTTGTCCGCTCAGACGGATGGCGGTGGACAGGTGGAAGACATCATTGACGCCTTGCAGGAAAGAGTTCCCGGAAAGGGGACTGTTACGGTGCGCGGGTCGGATGCCCTCCGTAACATGCTCGGCAAACGTCTGCATGGCGAGGGGGTCGAAAAGACTGATAGCACGGCCTTTCTGAAAATACAAGGCTATCGTACACAAGTGTTCTCCGGTAATAACCAGCGTAAATCCAAAGATGAGGCTTTCCGGAAAGAAAAAGAAATTAAGGAACTTTTCCCTGATGTCCCGACTTATGTGACGTACAATGCTCCGTTCTGGCGTCTGCGTATCGGTGATTTCCGTTCGCATGAAGAGGCTTATCACATGCAACGTCTTCTGATGGATGCATTCCCGGCCTATAGGAAAGAGATGTATATCGTTAGGGAAGAAGTCAAAATCCCATTGAATTGAAATGAGTGAAGAAGTAAACGAGAAGACTTTGCTGGCCCGCGAAGAGCTGGCCGGCCATTATAAAAGTATTATCAATCTGCTTGGTGAAGATGTAGACCGCGAAGGTCTGTTGAAAACGCCCGAACGTGTAGCCAAAGCCATGCAGTTCCTGACCAAAGGATATCATGAAGATCCGGCAGCCGTGCTTCGTGGCGCCATGTTCAAGGAAGAGGACTACAAGCAGATGGTGATTGTAAAGGATATCGATTTCTTTTCTCTTTGTGAGCATCACATGTTGCCCTTCTTCGGGAAGGCCCATGTCGCTTATATCCCTAAAAAATATATTACGGGGTTGAGCAAGATTCCCCGTGTCGTGGATATCTTCGCCCGCCGTCTTCAGATTCAGGAGCGATTGACCATGCAGATCAAAGACTGCATTCAGGAAACGCTCGATCCGTTAGGCGTGATGGTCGTGATCGAGGCACAACATATGTGCATGCAGATGCGTGGTGTCGAGAAGCAAAACTCCTTGACTACAACCTCCGACTTCACCGGATTCTTCCAGCAGGCCAAAACGCGCGAAGAATTTATGAATCTGATCAAACATAACCGGTAACGATGTCGAAGATAAGAGGACAGGTCGGCATGAGTGTCGGTGTTCTTCTGCATTTCTTTATTTTGTCATGTTTGGGGGGGTAAACAGACTTTTCGCCATGATTCGCGAATTGCCTTCACCGCTTATGTTTGCTTTCATCGGAGAGCAAGCCGGATTTGGTGCATCCCATTTAAGTGACAGTAGCCGTGTTTCTGTTGCAAAACAGCCTAATCATTAACCTTTTGCCCTTGGTCGAATATGTTTTCGCCCTTGGTCGAAAGCCTTTTCGACACTTGTCAAAAGCCTTTTCGACTAAGGGCAAAAAGCAAAGGAATGGTAGCTTTTGATGTAATTGATTGTTTGTTTGCTTATTAGTTAGGGTTGTTGCACTTTTATCTTTCACTTAAATATTGTGGATGTAGTGCAGGGAGACATGACTAACTTGAACCAAGACGAGACACTGGGTGAAGCCGAATCTTGGTTTCTCCATAAACTTATTTTTATCCTCCGATTACCCTGTGAAGAACGAACGCTATAAACAAAACAAGCCCCTGAGGACGGTAATTGCCTTCGGGGGCTTCGTCGTATATTAAATACAGGATTGAGGAGGGGGGATGTTAGAATCAGAAAACCAGTATGTAGGCCCTGTATTTGGTTTCTTTTGTGACCGGGCAGAGAGAAATATATCCTTCTTTTATTTTCCCGTCTTTCATTTCAAGCGGATAAGCTTTCTTCATAAAGCAATGTTGCTCGTAGGCTTCTCCCGGTTTGCTTGTGTAAGTGATGCGCATGTCACCCCGGGCGTTGGGAGCCAGGTATTTTTGGCTGATGCGCAAAGCTACCATCCCCATTGTGTAGCGCATGTTCACTTCTATGCAGGGATGTATGGCGAATTCGCCGTTTGCTTTTTTGCGGTAGACCAACATGTCCACGCCCAAGTAACCGGTATAGATGTTTCCGTATATCTGCCGGATCGCCTCTCCGACAGTTTCTTTCAGTTGCTGGAATTTGTCTCCGAAGTTTTCAACAAAGAAGCTTTCCAGATATGTCTGTTCGCCCAATACATTTCCGGAATAAGCTCCTTTCTTTTCAGCTCCGAATACGGAAAGCCCTTCATAGCGTATGTTCCCGTTTCCGTCTGAATAAAACTCCATCGCGAAATCCTGGTATTTGTCCAGTGCACATTCTATGCTGATACATCCCTGTTTGTTCAGTGCCCCTTCGATCCAGGTACGGTCTTTTGTAGTCAGTTTGCGTTCCGGTAGCCAAAGCAGTCCCCTGCCGGAAGATGAATAGGGAGTCTTCAGTATGAAGGGAGCATTCTGGAGGATCAGGTATTTTTCCACTTCTCTTACTTTTTTGCAGAATTTAGGTGATACCGGTACATCCATATCAGGTAGGAGTTCTCGTATTTTGTCCAGACATTCGGCAGCAGTCTGGCGGCTTGTCAATCGGGTATATTCTTCTTTCCATTCCGGGATCGTAAGGTTCAGGTTACCGCTTTTCTGCAGTTTTTCAAAAAGAGAATGGCTATGTGGGGAAAGTCCCCAGGGGGTTGCTTGCATTTCGGGCAGGCTGTCCTTCTGCTTTTCGATCTCCTTGCGTGAGATTAGCTTGGCAAACGGCCTGAACTCCTTCGGTTGTAAGGAGAAGAAACGAGGTGAAACGATCTCTTCGGTAAAAACAAAATCCTCCGGGTCTGCATACCAGACGGGAAGATAAGATAACTCCCTGATCATTCTCTGCACGTTTGCAGGTGGAGTGTAATTTTCAGAGCCTTGTAGTATGGCGGTTTCGTGTCCTGGGTTAAAAAAATGTATTTTGGATTTCATACTATATGTATATAAATAGGGATATAAATGAGGCACGGATTACACGGACTGCACGGATTAATTATTTTTCTTTCCGTGTGAATCCGTGTAATCCGTGCCTAATTTATATCAGTTTACGGGATTTTTCCGTTTTATTCGAGGTTCTCGTCGATGGCATCTATCTTTTTAATGATGAGTGCCATTTCGTCTTTTAGCTTGTCGATCTTGCGTTCCATCTCTTTGAGCAAGCCGCCGCCGCCTTTGGAAGAGATGCTTAGGAACCCGATGTTGTTTTCGTAAGTTTGAAGTTCGTTCTTCATCCGTTCGTACATGCGCATCAGTTTTTCCCGTTCTCCGTAAAGTTTCCCTTTTCCCCGTTCGTCGTTGCTCATATCGCTGAGACTATTGCGGAAAGTCTGCATCTTGCGGTCGTTCTGGTCGACTTTAAGACGGTCGAACTGTTTGTCGACAGCTTCGTGATATTCCTTGTAAATCTTGTCTTTTTCTTTAAAAGGGACATGGCCGATAGCGTTCCATTCTGTCATATATCCTTTCAAGGTAGCAAGTGCTTCGTCATGGTCGGCTTCGTCGATTGTGTTGATCTTTTCGATCAAAGCCTTTTTAGCAGCTAAATTCGTTTGCTCCACGCTCTTTTGGGAAGATACATTCTTGTTCTTCTGTTCGAAGAAATAGTCGCAAGCCGTGATGAAGCGCTTCCAGACGGCATCGGAATGTTTGCGGGCTACCGATCCGATCGTCTTCCATTCTTTTTGCAAGGCGATCATCTTTTCGGTTGTGCTCTTCCAGTGCGTACTGTCTTTCAATGCTTCGGCTTTTTCACACAAGGCTTTTTTCAGTGCGAGATTCTTTTCCATCTCGTCCTTTATATTCTTGTAGAATTCGCTTTTGCGGTTGAAATAAACGTCGCAGGCTGCGCGGAAACGTTCGAATATCTTCACGTTCGATTTCTTCGGGGCGAAGCCGATCGTTTTCCATTTGTCCTGCAAGGCAATTACTTCCTTATTTTTTTCTTCCCAATCTTTGAATGATTTCAAAGCCGGGAAATCGATGTTTTCTATCTGTTCGCAAATGGCTGTCTTGGCTTCCAGGTTTTCCTGTTCCTTCGCTTTCAATCCTTCGAAATGCTCCTGATGGCGTTTGTTGATGATTGTGGAAGCGGCTTTGAAGCGGGACCAGAGATCTTCGCGCAGTTCTTTCGCTACCGGACCGATTTCGCGCCATTGCTGGTGTAGTTTCTGAAGCTGATGGAAAGCGGATATGACATCCGGTTCCGTTTGCAGTTTCTCGACGGTTTCGCAAAGAGCCGTTTTCATTTCCAGGTTCTTCTTGAAATCGTAGTCGCGGAACTGGTTGTTTATTTTGATGATGTCATAGAACTTCTCGCTGTATGTCTGGTAGTTCTTCCACAGTTCGCTGACGTGTTCCTGCGGAACGGCTTTCACTTCTTTCCATCTTTGCTGGATGTCCTTGAAATCATTATATAATTTGTTGAAATCTTCCTGGCTTTCGGTCAATGCTTTCAGCTGGTCGATCAGTTGGAGTTTCAAGGCATAATTGGCCGCTTTAACCCGTTCTTCCTCGGCAAGGATGGCAGCCCGTTTTTCTTTGTAGACGTTGAGCAGTTCTTTGATCTTGCTTTCGGTTTCGTCTTCGGGAGCGACAAAATCCTTTTCTTCACCACCGGCTGTGAGGAATGCTTTCTTCAATTCGTCCACTTCGCTCCGGTGGATTTTGTAATAAGCCTGTTTGAGTGCTTCCACCTCGTTGCGTGTCGCGTCTGCCGCCGCTCCTACCAAACCGGTCAGTTTCTCCAGAATTTCTTCTTTCGACAATTTTCCCGTAGTCGCAACGGTTTCTTCACCTGCCGCAACTTCGTCTGTTTTGACTTCTGCTTCAGATGTTTCTTCTGCTGCAACTTCAGCGTCCGTTGTTTCGTTTGTTACAACTTCCTCCGCCGTGTTTTCCGGTGTTGTTTCCGGAGCCTTAGTTTCTTCCAATTTGCCGTTTTCTTCAGTTGGCAAATTAGCTTCGTGAGTGTCCTTCATATTCAATCGCATTTAGGAAAAGGATAAATGTATCCTATATCAAGTCACAAATTAAAGTAAATATTTTGGGATTACAGCATTTGGAAGCAAATAATTTGCAGGTAGATGTTAAATTAGGCACGGATTGGAGCAAATTCCATGAAATCCGTGCCTAAATATAATCCGTGTTTGAAATTATCCTAAGAACGAGATCAATACGCCGGCGGCTACGGCAGAACCGATAACGCCGGAGATGTTGCTGGCCATGCAATATTGAAGCACATGGTTCTTGGGGTCGTATTTCAATGCTATCTCATTTGCCACGCGGGATGCCATCGGTACGGCGCTCAGTCCGGTTGCTCCGATCAGCGGGTTGATTTTCTTCTTTGTGAAGAGGTTGAACAGTTTGACGAAGAAGATGCCGCCCGCTATGGAAAGGGCGAATGCAAGGAAGCCTCCGATTACGATACCGATTGTCGTGAAGTTCAGGAACGCCTCGGCCGTCATGGTCGCGCCGACCGATAATCCTAAAAAGATGGTCGCTGCATTCATGATGCTGTTCGATGCAGCATCGAACAGGCGGGATGTATTGGTTCCGATCTCTTTGACCAGGTTACCGAACATCAGCATACCGATCAATGGCACTGCACTCGGCACGAACAGGGCCACTACCGTCGTCACTACGATTGGGAAGATGATCTTCAAGACACGCAAATTTTTGATTTCCGTGGTGGACGGGTATTTCTTTTCCTGTTCCTTCATATTGATGGATAGCTCTTTCTTTGAACAAAGTAGCTTGACTACCAGTGGGATGATAACCGGAACCAGCGCCATATAGGAATAAGCGGCAATCGCTATCGGTCCTAACAGATGGGGGGCCAGTTTGATGGTCGTGAAGATGGCAGTCGGTCCGTCCGCTCCTCCGATAATTCCTAAAGAAGCAGCTTCTTTAGGCGTGAATCCCATCAGGATGGCTACCAGCAGCACGGTGAAAATACCCAGCTGTGCCGCCGCCCCGAATATGGACAGACGCAGGTTGCGCAGCATCGGCCCGAAATCCGTCAACGCTCCTACACCCATAAAGATGATAGGAGGAAGGAACCCAGTCTTGATCAGCATGTAGTAAATGAAGTTCATCAGCCCCAACTCATGCGCGATGTCATGGAGCGGCATCTCCCAAATGTTCTTCATCACTCCGTGCACGTTGATCATGCCGTTTTCGTCGGCCTGTATCACCCCCATATCGCCTCCGGGGAAGTTGGCAAGCAACACGCCGAACGCGATCGGTACGAGCAGCAGCGGTTCATACTGTTTTTTGATACCCAAATAAAGCAGTATGAACGCAATGGCATACATGATCAGAAACTGCGGTTCAGCAATGATGTTGCTGAACGCAGTCATCTCATATAGATTTTGAAATATTTCATTCATTATTGTATCGTCATTAGTACGTCATCTTCAGAAACCGCATCGCCGGAAGCTAGGCAGATCGCAGTGACTGTTCCACTAAATTCCGCACGTACGGCATTATATGTCTTCATGGCTTCCACATAGCAAAGCACATCGCCTTCCTTTACGACATCTCCTACTTTTACAGGTGTGTCGGAAGCACTTTTCACGAGGAAGAATTTGCCTTCCAGCGGCGAGAGCACTTCTTTGCCGGTACCGGCAGGAGCAGCAGCGGGGGCGGGTGTCGCGGCAGGAGCAGCCTGTGTTTCTGCCGGGACGGCATTCGCTGTGTCTCCGAATGCTACGGTTACCTTGTAGGATTGGCCGTTCACATCGACGGTCATTACTTGCGGAGTTGTCGGCATAGCCATTGCCATACTGGCCGGGGCTGCTTGTGAAGGAACGGTGGCAGGCTGGGCGGCTGTTTGCTTCTCGGCTTTTCTCTTGGCTACGTCGGCTTTGAATTCCACTTTGGCTTTTCCTGAACGGTAGGCTTCATACTGTGCCGGATGCATCGCATATTCGAAGAGTTCTTCGTCATCTTCACCCGTTTCCCATTGTTTTTCGTTCATCAGCTTGCGATACTTGTCGAGCGCGTCAGGATAGTTGTCCTGTGGGTTGCCTTCGAAGAATTTGCGTCCTTCGGCTTTCGCCTTCTCGATGATTTCCGGAGCCAACGGACCCGGCAGGCGTCCTGCCTTGCCTAAAATCATGTCCCAGATATCGTCGGCGATCATGCTCCAGCGGGCCTTCCCTTTCTCCATCTGCATCACATTCATGAGCGCCAGGTTCTTCACATACTGGCTGAACGGAGTCACTAATGGAGGGTAGCCGACACGCGGCCATACATAGGCAACTTCATCGAACAGCTTGATTAACAGCTGGTCTTGGCTCATGAGCGGCTTGTTGTTTTTGATATTGTTCTTGTTGATTGTCTCCAGGTTCTTTTCGAGGTCTGACATCAGGCTTCCCATCATGCCTCCTGGCAGGCCCGGACCGATCAGCAACGAGTTCATCAGGCGATTCTTCGGACTGATATACAAGCCGAGGAAGTCATCCATGAATTCCTGGATCAGGCTGCGGACTTTCATATAAGCCTCCATGTTGATCTCCGGCACTTTGTAGCCGGCGTCTTTCAACATCGCCTGCACGGTCAGCAGGTCCGCATGGCCTGTACCCCATGAAAGCGGTTCCATGCCAACGTCGATGTAATCGCAACCGGCGTTACATACTTCTAAGATCGAAGCCACGTTGAATCCGGGACCGGCATGGCTGTGATACTGAACCGGAATTTCCGGATGTTTTGCCTTGATGTTTGCTACGATCTGCCCCAAAGAATGCGGACGGCCGATGCCGGCCATATCCTTTATACAGATTTCATCCGCTCCGAGTTCGATCAGTTCCATCGCCATCTTGGTGTAATATTCGACCGTATGGATGGGAGAGTGGGTGATGCACAACGAGCATTGCGAGATCATCCCTGCTGCTTTCGCATATCGGATGGAAGGAGCAATGTTGCGTACATCGTTCAATCCGCAGAATGTGCGGGCGATATCTGTCCCCTGTGCTTTTTTTACCTGGTAGAACAACTGGCGAACGTCGTCAGGTACGGGACTCATACGCAGGCCGTTCAGTGCCCGGTCCAGCATGTGGGTTTGTATGCCGGCCTCATGGAACGGCTTCGTCCATTCGCGTACGGCTCTGTTTGGGTTTTCACCGAATAATAAGTTTACTTGTTCGAATCCTCCGCCATTGGTCTCTACGCGGGCGAAGCAGCCCATCTCGATAATGGCTGGTGCTACCCGTGTTAGCTGGTCTACGGTGGGAACATATTTCCCGGCAGATTGCCACATGTCACGGAAGACCAAACTAAATTTGATTTCTCTTTTCATGATATTTTATGTATAAATGCTATTATAATTTCTCGATCTTAACGACTTTGCCTTTTCCACCGGTCATAACACTTACAGCCGATACGATTGCGGCAGTAGTCTGGTTCGTGATGCCGGCAGCCGGTGTGGATGTAGCCGTCTGTCTTTGTGGTGTCACTTGTTTTTTGACAATAATCTCTTCGGGCGCATATTTGTTTACCAGTACGATCAGGCCCTTCCCAAGATTGATAACGATCAGTAGGATAGCAAAAACAGTTGTCATTCCTACAATCATTAGCAAAAGTCCAGTTTCTATGTTTTCCATACTCATTAATTGACGGGAAAGCGTGCGGTTGGTGTGGCTGGCACAATCCTTCCCAAGTTAAAAATCCTGCTACAAAATTAGAAAAATGTCTGAAACTCACTTATGGATTCTTCATAAAAAATATGAAAAGGGTTCGGACTTTTCGTATCTTTGCCTCCCTGAAAACAATTTGTAATTAAATCATGGGAAACTTCTTTAAATCACTATTCTCTTCTTCTAAGGCTGCAACACCTGAAGAGGAAAAAAGCAAGAACGATCAGAAAAATTTCGATATTCTGAAATACGACGGTGTCCGCGCCCAGAAAATAGGACAGGTAGCGTATGCCATCAAATGTTTTACTGAAGCGTTGAAGTTGCAGGAGGATTTCGAGACGATGACTTATCTGGTCGCTGCCTATACGACGGCGAATAAGGCGGAAGAAGCTCTTGAGGTGCTGAACCGCATGGTGGAACTTGAACCGGATCATATCAATACGCTTCTGACACGTGTGAACGTGCTTTTCATGCTGGACAAGGATGCGGACGTGATTGTCGATTGCCGGCATATTCTCGAACTGGAAGAGACGAACCATTTGGCCTGGTTCCTGATGGGGAAGGCGAAGCGGACGACTTCCGACCCCTTAGGGGCTATTGCCGACCTGACGAAAGCGATCGCCTTGAAAGAAGATTTCACGGATGCCTATCTGATGCGTGCCCGGATATTGTTGTCGATGCAGCAGGCAACCGAAGCGCTTCCCGATGTGGAAAAGGCCATCACGCTGGCTCCGGAAGAAGAAACATCCTACTTGCTACGCGGCCGTATCCATGAAGCGATGGGCAATATTGACGCTGCTGCGGCCGATTACCAGAATGTGTTGGAGTTGAATCCGTTCAATGACGAGGCGACGTTGCTCGTCGGCCAGCTCCTGATCACGCAGGAACGTCTGGATGAAGCCATTACTTTCTTCAACGAAGCGATTGATCTGAAACCCGATTTCGGCAAAGCATACGCCGAACGGGGCCGTGCCAAGAACCTGAAAGGAGACAAGGATGGCGCCTTCGAAGATCTGAAAAAGTCCATCGAACTGAATCCCGAAGGCGACGAAGCCCGGAAGCTGGAAGGGCAGCATACGAATTTCAACGATATGTACAAGGGCGGGATCTTCTGAGAAGGATGATTCAGATTTTACAATAACCCCCTGTTTTTTCTATTTCAACCCGGAAACCGAACCTTTTCGGGTTGTCTTTTTGTAAGCGGGCCGGAACATTTTGTGACGTGCAGACAGCACGTTTGCGCGGTTCGTCTCCGGTACATGTGTTTTTGTCAATCCGAATCTTGTTTTCCTTGACAATCCGGAAAACCTTAACTTCCGGAGAGTCGAATATCCGGATCCTGCTTGGGGATGGTGCAGGAATATGGAACGTATAAAGAGCCCGGTTTCAGGGAGGCCGGCAGCCCTTCCGTGACGACCGTCTTCATCGCGCTGGCGACCGTCTTCGTTGCCATGACGACCGTCTTCATGCAGGGTGAACTGCGCACTTCAGAGCCATGAAGACGGTCGTCATGGGAATTTTCTGCGCATCTCGCGGAAAATACCTCCGGAAATGTTTGTTGCCGCTGCTGGAGAAACCTTTTGGAAAGGTGGTTTTGACAGCTTTTTTCTTGTTTCTATGGGCATTTTTTACAATATTCCCAGGTTTCCCCGATATTTTTACCGGTTCAGCGTCAGGTCGGTTTCTCTAAAAATAAAACTTATTGTCATCCCTGGCTTATTGTACGGTTTTTCAAAATACCCGTTAGTCTGAATCGAAACTGTAGCGCATGAAATTAGGTTTTCTACCCCATATTTTTTAAGAAACTCGTGTTTTTGCAAGATGTTGAACAACAGAAAAATACAAATATATGCCTTTTGAAGGGGGGTATTGTGCGTTTTAACGTCTTTCGAAGTCTGGTGTTCTGTGTTTCTTAGATCTCTTCAGGATTACTTATTATAAGCTGATAGCCGGTTCCCCGACAAGATTTGATTTGGATAAATGGCATAGGGGCCAAGCTTTCCCGCAAGCGCACAATAGCAGCAGAGACCGCATCGCGTTCCGCTTTACCGATCTTTTCCTTTTTTAAGGCATTTCCGAGGATTTGTGAATAGATAATTTGAGGCGCTATCACTGATTGTTGAGAATTAATCAGATGAGTAAATAGCTTCAGGCCTTGCCCGCTTAAAGTCACATGTAGGTTTTTGTATTTCAAGATGCCGCTTTTCTTGTCGAACCGTAATCCGAAAGGTAAGGTCCCTTCTTTGGAAAAAGAACGGACAAAAGCGACAACCGGCTTTTCTACAATTTTTGTTTCTACAACTTTCTTTTCAAGCAATACCGCGTTTAGTTTTTTTATTCCCCATTTATAACTGCCGTATAAAATTCCGACAAATAAACCATAAAAGAGTAAAAAGAGAAGGATGGAATCTGCCCGTTTTAAAATAAAGGAAAGCGGAATTTGCACAAATGCTTGTAATGCTATATTGTCTTCTATATTTTTATTCTTCCGATATATAACTGGCTTCAAAGCGGTAGCTTTTTTCATAAAAAGGCTATCGGTGTAACTTATCGTTGTTTTTTCTTTACGCTTACAACGCACCGCTGTTTGTGTTTCCATACCTAAATCTGCAAGTCTGGCGCGAAAAAGGCTATCCAGGAAAATCCGGTTCGGATCATTCAGAGACAGATAGTCCTGGTCACACCATCTTTCTTTTTCTTCATAGGAAATAGAGTCCGATAATAATAATGTCCCTCTATTGGTTTTTATCGGTATGGAACCCAATCGGGTGTTTATTTCTTTACTGATAGCATCTTGAAAAGTAGCAGAGGCTTCAGTGAAAATCTTTTTACGGCATGAAAGGAATCCATGCCAGACCATTATCAAACAAAACAAAGTCATACACATATATAATAATATGCATAGTCTTTTAAAAAAAAGGATTTTGTCTGTATGTCTATTCTCTTCTTGCATGTTACAAAAATATAAAAAATGGACATCTATATAGGCTTTTCTCTTCAGATATATGTAATTCAAGTCCGAAGAAAACCTACAGAAAACCTACAAGAAATCAGGAAATGGCATTCTATTTATCTGGGTAATAGCGAATTGTGAAATATGTGGCACAAACCTATTGACATCCGAATTATATATCCCTACATTTACCTCAAAAACAAAAGTTATGAAAAAAAGAGTTTCAGCAGTAGTAATTGTTTTGGTTTGTTTGGGTGGAGTTGCTTGTATCAAGACATTGTCGACATCATCTGTCGGCTTGCCTCAATTGGCATTTGATAATATTGAGGCTTTGGCGTCCGGTGAGAGTAGTGCTTATAGGTGTTACGGGATAGGCGATGTCGACTGTCATGGTGATAAAGTTGATAAGATGTATAGTGGCTATAGTTTAAAATGACATGAGAATCTTCCTATACATATTATTAATAGGAATAAGTACATTAATCTCCTGCAGTGGTTCACCCGATCCTCTTTACCCTCGGTATACAACTTTTCCTGATGAGAAAATGGTAGCCACGCAGGAGATTTCTATTGATTCTGCCTTTTTCCGTTATCCCTACCGGGTAGCGGTAAAAGACAGTATCGCTATCATCATGGATTTACATAATGACAGCCATTACTTTTACGCTTTTACTTATCCGGAGTGGAAGCCGATCGCACCGTTCGGAAAGCGTGGAGAGGCCCCCGGAGAAATGCTTTCGGCAGAGATGTTCCAGTTTTCTGCATTGGATTCAGTTTGGACATTGGATGCTAACCGGATGCTGATCACGCGCTGGTCTGTCTCTCCGACGGACAAGACCGTTTTGCGCAAAGAGGAAATAAGATTAGATAAAACATTAGTTCGCTCTTTAGATTTTTATCGTACAGATTCAGCCTTTCTGATCACAGACTACTTAGGTGATTTTCGTTATCACAAAGTCAGTCATAGTGGTAAACCGATCAAAAACATAGGTAAAATTCCCACCGAAATCAGCTATGAGCAATATATTCATCCCGCCTTAGCACAAGCTTGGCGTAGCTTTACCGATTACAACCCGAAAAACGGGATATACGCGATGGCGACCCAATTGGGAGAAGCCCTTGAAATATACAATCTAAAAACTCAAACTCATAACGTTATATACGGTCCTGCCGGAGAACCTCAATTCATTGCAAAAGGAGGCGAAGGATTCCCGACCGGCATCAAAGGGTTTGTGGACATACAAGTCACAGACGATTATATTTATACCGTTTTCGATGGGATGTCCTGGAAAGAGCGGGACAAATTTTATGAACGCGGCATGTCTGCTCCCAAAGGAGGCCATTTCCTTTACGTGTTCGATTTGGCAGGAAACCCGGTTCGAAAATATACGCTCGACAAAAATATCTTGGGCATCCATATCAATGAAAAAACAAACACCGGAATTGCGACTTGCGCGGAAAGCGATAATCCGATCGTGACATTCAAACTATAACAAGAAAATGAAACGACTGCTCTACATATTATTCCTATTATTTTTGTTAGCCGCTTGCCGGGAAAACAAGAAAGAGCAATTCGCCCGCCTGGTTCAGGAATGGCAAGGGAAAGAGATCGTGTTTCCGCAGGATATGGTTTTCACCCGTTTTGTCACTGAGCAGGTGGAATACCGGATACCCGATGCAGAATATAAAGTGCTGATTTATGTCGATTCAACAGGTTGCACCAGTTGCAAATTGCAACTGCCGAAATGGAAAGAATTGATCGCCCATGTCGATTCGACAACAAACAGCAACATCCCGTTCATCTTCGTCTTCCAGTCGAAAGACGACAAAGAGTTGCGATACATCCTGAAACGCGACAACTTCGACCGTCCGGTCTGCATCGATCGGGACAGCCGATTGGACAAGTTGAACAAATTTCCACAAGATATCACTTTCCAAACATTCCTGCTTGATCAGGACAACAAGGTGAAAGTGATCGGCAATCCGGTGCATAACTTGGCTGTCAGGGATTTGTATCTAAAACAGATTGCTGGTGTGCAACACAAAGAGATATTGGCAAAAACCACCCTCGAACCGGAAAAGAGCGAATACGATTTAGGGACAGTCAAAGAAGGAACAACCAAGAAGCAGACGATCGCAGTCCGGAATACCGGAATAACTGTCTTTAAGTTGACAGGTTTCACCACCTCTTGCGACTGCACCGAAGCGACTTGCAATTGGAAAGAGTTGCAACCGGGAGAGAGCGGAACGATCACGGTCAGCTATGAAGCGGAACAGCCGGGAGATTTTTACCGAACAGTAGACATTTATGGAAACATCCCGAACAACTCACTGATGTTGAGTTTTATCGGAACAGTAAAATAATTAACGGGAAAAAGAAAGGAGTTCCTGCCTACAGGCTTGCAAACCGAGCAGAAACTCCCGGACTTTCCCTCATTCAATAACTAATAAAGAAGGAGGTAACGGCAAAAGTAGTAAATTTGGAGTAAACAACAAAAGGGTAGGAAATCACCCGGTCCGGGAAATGATACTGGGCGAAAGAGCCACAATTAATAATAAAATGATAAATCCCTAAAAATAATAATAAAATGGGAACGAAAATTTTGGGCGTTATCGCTTTTGTTGCGATCGCTGCAGCAGCAGGCTGGAACTACCAGCAAAATACAAATGAGGTTCAACTTTCTGACTTGGCATTGGAAAATGCCGAGGCTCTTGCCAGAGGTGAGAGCGGTACAGATTATTGTGATGACTTTACGACAATGAGATGTATGACTAGCGGAACTGTTTGGATGGATATGTATCATATCTGGTAATCAAATAATAAAGAGTGTGCCAGAATAAAATAAACTATAGGCGAAAGTATAGAATATGTGAATTTTGACACACTCTTTTGCTAAAAAAATTACATTATGAAAAATGTTATTATTTCATCAATATATATATTGTTGACATTTTTAAGTTTATCATGCAGTAAAAATAATTTACAAATTATATCTCTAATAGAAGAAACACCAATCAATGCAATAGACTATCCAAATGAATCTATAATGAGTTTCCCTTGGTCTATAGATGTTGTTAATGATAAGATTTTAACGTTTTTTACCCGTGATGAATACTTTATTAAGGTCTATGATGCTAATAATGGTATGGAACTTCATCATACAGGACATTTCGGAGGTGGTCCTAAAGAATTTACTCAGCCAGAATATTGGGGTAGAAATGAGTATAATGATATATTTATTTATGATTTAGGCTTAAAAAGTCTTAGAAAATATTCTTGGAATGAAATTTCTAATACATCAGATTTACCTGAAGTGAATAATATCCCGTTAAAAAATAAAGATATTTTAGTGCTTTCTGGTAAATATATGAATGATAACTGTTTTATAGCTTCATCAATGGCCGGATTAACGCAGCCTATCATAGAACTTGATAAAGATTTAGAAATAAAAGCAAACATAGGAAATGTTCCAGATGAACATCATCGTAGTACAGATTTGTCATCATATAGTGGATCTACAAGCGTATATGATAATAAATTTGTATTTGTAATGGCATCATTAGGATATATAGCTTGTTATGAAAAATTAGTAGATGGAGCAATCCAATTATTGTGGGATTTCTATTTGGAAGAACCTAAATATGTGAAAAAACAATTAGATAGAAAAAATTTAAAGCTTGGTTTTTCAGATGTAAAGATGACAAAAAACTATATTTTTTGCAGTTATTTTGGGCAAAAATATGTACGAGAAAATAGAAGAAATATAAAAGTGCATAATATTTTAGTATTTGATCATAATGGACATTTTTTAGCAAACTTGCACACAGACAGAAGTGCAAGTAGATTGTCTGTATCAGATGATGAAAAAACTATATATGCAGTAACTGAAGAGCCAGAAATAGCTATTGTACGGTTTGATATTAGTAACATACTGAAATAACAAGTTTATGAAAACATGGATTCTTCTCTTTTGCCTGTTTCTTGGGTCTTGTAGCAACCGACAAACGCAATCTTCCGATCATGAGAATTTTTATCGGATAGATTTTCGTCCTTTGGTCAAAAATGAAGCACAAGAAATAGGTTTAAATGAATGGGCGACAAATCCTCGATACGTGCAACTGGAAACCAACGACTTCATTCGGGTCAAATCCATCCAAAGGATCATACTGGACGATGAAAAACTGTTAGTGGTTCATTCGGACAGATTATCTCTATTTGATAAAGATGGAAAATATATGTATGAAATCGGTAAAAAAGGAGATGGAGAAGGAGAATATAAAAGGATGAATGGCGTTATTTTACGGAATGACACACTGTTTGTTGTGGATGGAAATTATGATTTTACACGATACAATTGGCAAGGAGAATATTTAGGTAAATTATTTTGCCCACGAATACGGCACACCCTGAATTTTTTCCTTATTCCCAATACGGGCATGTTTTTAGGGCATGTAGACAATCACACAGGAAAAAAAGAGGTCAGGTTTGTTTTTTTTCGAGATACGACAGCAATTAAGATTGTTCCGAATCTGGATAAATATGAGCCTGCTTCGTCAGAAGTCGTATATAGTGCACCACCCGAAATGAAAGCGTTTGACGGGCTTGTCCCCGCTTTCAAAGAAGTTTTCAACGACACGATCTATCAGGTTGATGAACACTTGAATTTAGTTCCTTATGCTGTAGTCGAGTTAGGAAAATACAAGGCTACCAAAGAAGCCATGTTTGCTTGCACGGCTGAACAGCTGATGAAAAAATGGGACTTCTTCAACGGCAAAATTGCGCTTGCTGCAACCGGAGAGAAAGACGGTATCATTTATCTGGCACACCATGATGTAACTGATCCGTACACTTACAGCTATGACAAAAATGCCAAACAAGCATTTTATCAAAAGGTCATCTATCCGGACAATTCTTACCGATTCAAGGAAGGAAGTACTTTTGTGCCTCATTTCATATCGACAGACGGAAAATATCTGATCGATTACGAGATACCGGAAAATGGAAATTCCCCTGTGATTGTCCTTGTCGAACGTTAATAAACAATTTATACCGTCCATGAAAACATGTTTCTTATTCATGATATTAAGTATTTTGACCTCTTGTTCCATGCAAAAAACAAAAGGTGTCAGTCTGGAACAAGCCTTATCCATGAGCGGAGAAAATCAGGCGGAATTGGAAAAGGTGCTCGAATATTACAAAAATGACAGTATAAAGTTAGAAGCAGCCCGATACTTAATCCGGAATATGCCGTTCCATTTTTCACGGATGGAATATTTCGTATCGCCCGAAGGCGAACGATATGTACCCGACATCCGGAATTTCACGGACAACCAGGCCGTAAAAAGGCATTGCGACTCTTTACAAGAAAAGGGATATACGATCAGGAAAGAGATCGTTTACGACATCAAGGCCTTACATAGTGATTATCTGATCCGAAATATAGACTTGGCTTTTCAAGCTTGGCAAAAACCTTGGGCTAAAGATATTTCGTTTGAGGGATTTTGCCGTTACATACTTCCCTACCGGGCAGAAGTGGAACCGGCATCCGATATGAGACAGGAATTAATGGAATATTACCTGCCATTGATAGATTCCGGGAAAGCCCGAAATGCTTTCGAAGCCTGTATGATCATAAACAAACAGTTTATAAACGATTTAAAATATAAAGAGACCGGACAGCCGTTTTATCCGACTGTGGAAGAGACTTTTCGGGCCGGTATCGGAGAATGCGACGCTTTATGCAATTTCGCGACAATGGCCATGCGCGCTGTCGGCATACCGGTAGTCGTGCAAACCACAACCTGGACGAAAATGGACTTAGCCCATAGTTGGTGTGCCGTACTACAGGATGGCGAATTTTATGATTTCAGTCCTGCTTATGCCGGACCAGACGAATACAGGCAAAAACTTATGACTGTCCGTTATCTGAAACCTGCAAAAGTGTACCGCAACTTGTTTGATGCCGATTTCAAAAAATCACGGACGGACGATGGTTATACCACATACTTAAAAAGCCCTTTATTAAAAGATGTCACGGCAGAAAGCGGTTATCCGGTTTTGGATTTGAGGATCGAGGCTGACAAAGAGCCATCCTCAGCAGAAAGCCTTGTTTATTTATGTGCTTATAATTACTACGAATGGAAACCGGTCGCTATTGGCATACAGACCGATGCTGTCTGTGAATTTAAAGATGTTGTCGGCAATAATATATTCATCATAGCTGAAGGTGGCAAAGAACAGGAGTTGAGATACATTACCGCACCGTTTTTAGTCGATTCGTCGGGACACATCTGGAAATTCATACCTGACAAAAATAAACTTGTCACGCAAGAACTTTGGATAGAAAAAGGAAAAACTCCTCGTAACCTACATTTTTGGGATGTCGAGAAAGAATATTTCATCCCTGTATCATGCGACAGCATTACTTCGGACACAACGCAACTTTATACCCGTATACCGGATAACGCCCTTTTATGGTATGCAACTTCTCACCGGGCATTGGGACAACGAGTAGGATTTATAGAAAACGGCCAACTGAAAAGGACATGGGATTTCTAAAGAAAATCATCAATTGGTTACTGAATGCGATTTTGGTTGTTTCTATTGTAGTCAGCATCTGGATTTTCTCCCAAGTCTTCCTCCTCGCCTCCTTCCGCATCCCCAGCGACTCGATGGAGCCGGAACTGGTCGAAGGGGATTTCGTGGCGGTCTGGAACCCGACGCTCGGCGCACGGCTGTTCGACCTCAACGCGACGCTGCGGCTGGAACAGACCGAGATACACCGCACACCGGGATTTCGGAAAACAAAGCGGGGCGACGTGCTGGTCTTCAACTTCCCGCATCCCAACGGCTGGGACAAGATCGAGATGCATATCCTGAAATACTACATCAAACGGTGTATCGGATTGCCGGGCGACACGCTTTCCATCCGGAACGGAAGGTTCCGGATAAACGGCACGAACGAACCGCTCGGAAACATGGATTCGCAGGAACGCATCGGGCGGACGTTGCCGGGAGAGTTTCCAGACGGTGTCTATAAGGCATTCCCGTTCGACTCCGTCATCAGTTGGAACATCCGGAATTTCGGACCGCTCTATGTCCCGAAAGCCGGTGACAAGGTCGAAATGAACCGGGAAAATTATCTGTTATACCGCAAGCTGATCGCATGGGAACAAAAAGCGGAAATCAACTATAATGATTCAACCGTTTTCCTGAACGGCGAACCGATACGGGAATACCGCTTCTTGAAAAACTATTATTTCATGGCGGGTGACAAAGGCCTGAACTCGCAAGACTCGCGCTATTGGGGCTTGTTGCCGGAAGAATATATCGTCGGCAAGGCGGCATTTGTCTGGAAATCGGTCGATCCGTACACCGGGCAGTTCCGCAGGGATCGGTTCATGAAGAAAATCGAATAAAAAACGGATAAGCATGGAAATAAAATACACCGGCATGGAACTCAAATTGCATAGGCATGGAATCCAGACTACACTGGCATCTGTTTTCGGAGCGATGCTGATCGCCACGCCGCTCGTCGGCGACAGCGCATTGGCGAACGGCATTGTGATGGGAAAAGTTTTCTGGTTCCACCTGTCGATGGCGCTGATGGCGATCGGGACGGTTGTGACGGCATGGCTTGGTGGGAGGAAAAGCATCCCGTTTGCATTGCCGGACGGATTGTTGCTCCTCTTTGCCGGGATCACGCTCGCGACATACGACTGGCAGCTCGATCCCGAACCCGAAAAACTGCTTTTCGGCGGGCAGTTGGTCGTGTTGTGGTTTCTGTTGCGCTATTTTCTTACAGAGGCTCCTTGCCTGAAGTTCTTTTTCTTATTTGTGCTGATGCTCACCGGACTGGTCGAAGCCGTCTGGGGAATGCAGCAATTGCATGGCTATGCCTATTCCAACCATTCGCTTTTCCGGCTGACGGGTTCTTTCTTTAATCCGGGGCCTTACTGCGGGTACTTAGCGGTCGTGCTGCCGGTTTGCCTGTGGACGGCGTTGCGGTTTCAAAAGGGGATGCATTATTTCGGCTGGGTATGCGCCGGAGCTATCCTGATTGTCCTGCCTGCCGGAATGAGTCGGTCGGCGTGGATGGCGGCGGTCGTGGCTTGCGGATGGGTGTACTGGACGGAACGGATCGGATGGGAGAAGACGAAAGCTGTATGTCGAAGGTATAAGAATGCTACAATTCCTTTTATTGCAATTGTGGCGATATTGGTGGGATGTACCATTGCCGGGGTTTACGGGATGAAACAAGATTCGGCGGACGGGCGATTGCTGATGTGGAAAGTGACGGGGAAAGCGATTGCCGGACAGCCGCTTGCAGGAACGGGGTTAGGCGGATTCCCGGCGGCATACGCGGAGGCGCAAGGCGGGTATTTCGCAACAGGGAACGCAACAGACCGGGAGAAACGGGTGGCGGGATGTCCCGAATATGCGTTCAACGAATACCTGCAGATCGGGCTGGAACAGGGGGTCGGAGGGTTGATCGTGTTCGTGGCATGGCTGGGGAACATGGCGTACTATGGAATCCGGAACAGGCAGCAGGGAGCGGCCGGTGGCGTGTTGGCGTTAGCGGTGTTCGCGGTGTCGTCCTATCCGTTGCAGTTGCCGTCGTTTTGGGTGGCGTTGGTGTTTTTGGGGGCGATATGCGTGACGGAAGCTGGGACGCGGACAAGATCATCTGCCCTATCCGTATCACCGGTGTGCCATATTACGATGATAAGTCTGTTGTCGCTTGCCTCCGTCTGTCTGTTCATCTTGCAGAAAGGGCAATATGAGGCATATAAACGATGGGGACGGATGCAGATGATCTACAACAACAAGGCGTATGAATCGGTTGCGGAAGATTATCACGAGCTGCATGACAAGTTGAAGCATAAACCGGAATTTTTGTTTGAAGAGGCGCAATGCCTCAGCAAGACGGGACAACACGCCGAAGCGATACGGGTGCTGGAACGGGCGAAGCGGCTGAGCGGAGACCCGATGATCCGGTACATGATCGCCAAAAACCGGCAGACGCTCGGAGATTACCGGGAGGCGGAAGAAGAATTGCTTCAGGCTATCGGGATACTGCCGGAGAGATTGTATCCATATTATTTGTTAGCAAAGCTATATGCAGAGCCGGAGTTCTACCAGGTGGATAAATTGCGGGCTGCCGCCAGTGTCGTGCTGGCCAAAAAGCCGAAGGTGGAAACGACCGCAATCCGGGAGATGCGGGAAGAAGTAAAAAAGATAATAGAAAAAAAGTAATTACGAAAGACTCGTAACTAAAATATGTTTGTATATTTGCGAAACAACTTTGATAAAAACAATAAAATATGAAATACTACAAATTGTTTGCTATACTGATTCTGGCCGGGATGATGGCTTGCTCCGGTGAAAAGAAAGAGAAAGGTTCCGAAGAAAGCATAGAAACCGTTCTGCCGGATGAGACAAACGAGGTGACGGTGATGAAGTTGAACACTACTGATTTCAACCACGAACTGATCAGTAACGGTAAACTGTCAGCCCGAAACTTTGTCGACCTAAAATTCGAATCGGCAGAACCGATCGCCAAGATATATGTGAAGAACGGCGATCGCGTGACGAAAGGGCAAAAACTCGCAGAACTCTCAACCTTCCGCCTTGCCAACAAGACAGCGCAAGCCAAAGATGCACTCGAACGCGCCAAACTGGAACTGCAAGACGTACTGATCGGACAGGGCTACAAACTGGAAGATTCTACAAAAGTACCGCCCGCAACCATGCAGTTAGTCAAGGTAAAAAGCGGGTATGACCAGGCACTGATCTCTTGGCAGCTTGCCGAATACGAACAACGAAAGGCAGTCCTGACCGCCCCTTTCGACGGTGTCGTCGCTAACCTGTTCGCCAAACAGTTCAACACGGCTTCTACCTCCGATGTTTTCT
>ERZ779645.72-NODE-72-length-59607-cov-8.245046_pt1 | contig 59607 bp, 47 predicted proteins | sample MGYA00511103_ERZ779645 | MGnify/ENA primary metagenome ERZ779645 (study PRJEB29588, sample SAMEA2158521) | human gut metagenome | biome: human gut; feature: human-associated habitat; material: faeces | place: Denmark | collected 2008/2010 ...
GGCGGTTTAGGGACTTGCACCCTTTAGAGTATGTTCGTGCTGGACGAACTAAAAAAGAGACCAACCCTTTTTGGGTCAGCCTCCTGGCTTTCGCCTTCAATGCCGGCATAAGAATCTGAAGGAAAGGAACTTGCAATATATTGCGCAATCACGGGTGCAAAGCCAGGATATACTTGATAGAGCTGACGGTATTCCCTAAATCGTCTTTCGGTAAATCCACGGCTGTTTATCCGTTGCTCAAGGCTTTTGAGCAGCTTTGCGCCATACTGCGCCCTGTCCTCACCATTCTGTTCAAATTCAGTTATATAGTATCCGATAACCCAGTTTCGAGCTGTGAGAGACAGGTTTATCGAGTGTGCTGCCTGAATTTGAAACGCATCCTTGGCGCTCCTGATGATATTTACCAATGATTCGAAATCCATGTCAAGTCTATTTATACCTCAAAGATACGTTTTTTATCTCATAGATTTTCACGAGGAGTTCTGGAGTATGTTTTATTCTGTGGATTTTCGTCCCTGTCCCACGTCCCGAGGGCGGGACGGGTGGGGACAGTTGGGACACGTGGGACAGTGCTGGGTGTCCTACGGTGGGACAGTCAGCGATGAGTAGGTCGGCGATGTCGATGTGTGCTTCGCGCTGCTCGGGCGTGGCGGTCTTTTCGCTTTCGACAAGGGCGACGCTGCGTCCAGGGCATTGCTGGAGAAGGTGTTCTCCGAAGAGGCATTGAGTGAGTTCCCAGTCCTGCGGGAGTGCTCCGCTACGTTTCATCTTGGAGTGCACCCAGTCGATTCGTCCTGCAGTGGCTTCGTCTTTGATGCGGTCAACATCGGCTTTTGCTCTATGTGCTTCTCTGACCTCTTCGGTGAGAATGCGCTGCTTGATGACGATTTCGCCACTATTGAAAAACTTGGGGAGGATGTAAACGTGTGTGTGGGCGCGGAGGGCGACTTCGCGAGTGTTGCGGTAACGCAGGAGGACTTCTGATTTGCCAGTGTCTTTGCTGGCGCGGCTTTAGAGCGACAGGGTAATTGATGCCATAAATCTTAAATTTTTAGCAATACAAAGTTACCTGCAAGTGGGGACAGAATAAAATCAGATTGTCCCCCTAACTGATAGCTGTTGTATTTTTTGGAAATTTGACAGACGTTAAATAGCCGCTTTAACCATTTTATAGTCAGAGGCTTAAACCTCTTCTTTTAGTGACTTCTATTCCGCTTCGTTCTGGTGTAATCAGATATTTTTTCCTATATTTGCAACCGTTGAATCAACAAAATTTCCGACAATAATGAGACAAGACATTGACATGCGCACCATACTCAATGAAGCAGCGAAATCAGGCCTGCTTCTCGGCCTCTTCACAGGGGTATTCATCTACGTCGCGATGCTGATCGGAATGATCAATTCGGACAGTTTCGGTGCCAAACTTATGATTACCGTTGTCAATGCCCTGCTGTGGATGCTCAAGTTAGTGGGTTGCCTGTGGCTTCTGAGATTCTTCATGGTCAGGTTCGCCGTGGCAAATCCGACGCTTACGCCACGTTCGTCATTCAGGTTCGGAATGTTTACGGCATTGTTCTCCGCCATCATCGTGGCCGGCATCGGACTTGTCAACATCACATTGATCGCGCCCGAAAGCATGCAGAGCGCAATTGAAGCAGCCATGCAGTCCTACTCGTCAGTCATGAGCGCCAGCGACCAGGTCACATTGGAAAGAACGCTCAGACGTCTGCCCCAGATATCATTCTTTTCATCATTGGTATATTGCTTCCTGTTCGGGACGGTAGCCGCGAAGATTTTCTCCGCATCGATACCCCCGCGGGACATTTTCGGCGAACCTACTGACTCAAACGAAGAATAAGATCAAACCCTCCGGAATATGGAAAATTCTATTGACTTGACTATCATCATTCCTTTTTTCAATGAAGAAGAATCATTGCCGGAACTTGTGGCCTGGATCCACAGGGTCCTCGACAAGGAGGGATGGAAATATGAACTGATAATGGTGGATGACGGAAGCAGGGACGGTTCCTGGGAAGTCGTCAGGAAACTGTCAGAGACAGACCCGACCATACACGGCATCCGTTTCAGAAGGAACTACGGGAAGTCGGCCGCACTGTACCACGGATTCAAAGCGGCCAATGGCAATGTAGTATTCACTATGGATGCGGATTTGCAGGACTCGCCGGAAGAGATTCCTGAAATGTACCGGATGGTGGCAGTTGACGGATGGGACGTGGTTTCAGGATGGAAGCAGCACCGTCAGGACAACAAGCTGACCAAGAATCTGCCTTCCAAACTGTACAATGCCACAGCCCGTTGGATAACAGGCATCAAGCTGCACGACATGAACTGCGGACTGAAAGCGTACAAGAACGAGGTCGTCAAGAATATAGAGGTATATGGGGAAATGCACCGCTACATTCCGTATCTGGCCAAAAATGCCGGTTTCGAGCGTATTACCGAGAAGCCGGTCCATCACCAGAAGAGAAAATACGGAAAGAGCAAGTTCGGAATGGAAAGATTCGTGAACGGATTTCTCGACCTGCTGTCGTTGTGGTTCCTCAGCACATTCGGAAAAAAGCCGATGCACTTCTTCGGATTCACTGGAATCCTGATGTTCCTTGCGGGCTTCATCCTCACCATCATACTGATTGCAGCGAAACTGATACACCAGAGCGGAGGAATGCATTTCCGCCCTGTGACGGACCAGCCCCTGTTCTACCTGGCGCTCCTCGCCGTAATTCTGGGCGTCATGCTGTTCCTGGCCGGCTTCATCTGCGAGATGGTCTCACGGAACTCGACGGAACGCAACAAGTACAATGTCAAAGAAGAGTTCTGAACTCTATCACATGGCAGTAAAAAAGGAGGGTGACTAAAAAGTATTAGTCACCCTCCTTGCTTTTTGGCGAGGTCAACCTCGACCTTGTCTCCTAAGTTTTTGTGAATATTTAGTTGATAATTATTCATAAAAACGTTATAATTAAAATTATCCTTTGTTTAAAGAAGTTTATTAGCTACCTTCATTGCGGTTTGAATAAAATGCCGCCTTGAAGGTGCCTGAGGACATATTCCCCCAATAATTGATGTCCTTGACGCGACAGAGTAACGGAACACGAACATTAACAAATGGATGAGCCTGTCCAGAGACAGGATAGGACGCATCCGAATTACGAACTTAACAAATTTTTACATGAAGCACTTCTTATGCTTGATGATCGCCTGCATCGCGGCAGGCTTTGGGTGTTTGTTCGCACAAGACACCCGAACGGTAAAAGGCGTGGTCATTTCTTCCGAAGACAATCTGCCCGTCATCGGGGCGGCTGTCATGGAGAAAGGGACCAAGAACGCCACGATGACAGACATCGACGGTAAATTCACCTTGAAAGTCAGGCTGTCAGCGAAAACTCTGGAAATCAGCTGCCTTGGCATGAAGCCCAAGGATGTGGGCATCACTGACGGGGAGATGAGGATCTCCCTTGAGGCTGACACCGAGGTTCTCGAAGGCGTGGTCGTGACAGGTATGCAGAAGATGGACAAGCGCCTGTTCACAGGAGCCACCAGCAAGCTGAGCGCCGAGGATGTCAAACTGGACGGTGTGGCTGAGATCAGCCGGGCCCTTGAGGGAAGAGCCGCCGGCGTGTCCGTACAGAACGTGTCCGGAACATTCGGTACATCTCCTAAGATCAGGGTCCGCGGAGCGACCTCCATCTATGGCAGCTCCAAGCCTCTGTGGGTTGTGGACGGCGTGATCATGGAGGATGTGGCCGAAGTGGACGCCGACAACCTCTCCAGCGGAGACGCGGTGACATTGATCAGTTCCGCCATCGCAGGTCTTAACGCCGACGACATCGAAAGTTTCCAGATCCTCAAGGACGGATCAGCGACATCGATCTACGGAGCCAGAGCCATGGCCGGAGTGATCGTCGTGACCACGAAGAAAGGACATGCGGGAAGCAACAAGATAGCCTACACGGGAGAGTACAGCATACGTCTGAAACCAAGTTACAACAGGTTCAACATCCTCAACTCCCAGGAGCAGATGGGTGTCTACAAAGAGATGGAGCAGGCCGGCTACCTCAACCTGGCCGATGTCTACCGCGCGTCCAACAGCGGTGTGTACGGCAAGATGTACCATCTGATCAACCAGTATGACGCCACCAGCGGCTCGTTCGGGCTGATGAACACCGAGGAGGAGCGGAACGCCTTCCTCCGCGAGGCCGAGTACCGCAACACCGACTGGTTCGACATACTGTTCAACAACAACATCTCCCGCAACCATGCGGTCAGCATGTCAAGCGGAACCGACAAGGCGTCATACTACACATCCTTGAGCGTGATGAACGACCCGGGATGGACAAGACAGAGTTCGGTCAAGCGCTACACCGCCAACCTGAACGCACTCTACCACATCTCGGAGACCTTGTCCATGAACCTCATCGGCAACGCCTCCTACAGAAAGCAGAGAGCGCCGGGAACATTGAGCTCATCGGTGGATCCGCTCAGCGGAGAGGTGAGGAGGGATTTCGACATCAACCCTTACTCCTACGCCCTCAACACATCCAGAACACTGGATCCTAATGAATATTATGTCCGCAACTACGCGCCATTCAACATCCTGCACGAGCTTGACAACAACTACATTGACCTGAAGGTCACCGACCTCAAGTTCCAGGGAGAGCTGAAATGGCATCCGGTCAAGCCATTGGAGCTGTCGGTGCTGGGAGCCTACAAGGCATCCTCAACGGTACAGAGCCACACTATCACGGACTATTCGAACCAGGCCTGGGCATTCCGGGCTATGGATGACGCCACGATGCGCAGCGCGAATCCTTGGCTCTACACCGATCCGGACAAGGCGAACTCCCTGCCGGTTTCCGTGCTGCCGGTGGGAGGCTTCTACCGTGAGACGAAATATTCGATGGAAAGCTACGACTTCAGAGCTACGGCAAGCTACAACAACGTGTTCGGCGAGGATCACATCGTCAATCTGTTCGGAGGTATGGAGACCAACGCCGTGAACAGGGAGAAGACCTGGTTCAATGGTGTCGGCATGCAGTACGAGATGGGCATGCTGCCATCCTATGACTATCTCTACTTCAAACAGGGCAACGAGGAGAACGCCGGCTACTATTCCGTTGACAGGACAAGGCAGCGTGAAGTCTCCTTCTTCGGGACGGGAACATATTCCTATAAAGGAAGATACACCTTGAACGGAACAGTCCGCTACGAAGGGTCCAACAAGCTCGGCAAGAGCCGCAAGGCCAGATGGCTGCCGACCTGGAACGTCTCCGCCGCATGGAACGCCCACGAGGAGGAGTTCTGGCAGTCCTTCAGGGACGTGGTCTCCAACATGACGCTGAAGGCATCTTATTCACTGACTGCTGACAGGGGTCCTGCGAGCGTCAGCAACTCCAAAGCCATCATCAACAGCTACAACACTTGGCGGCCTTTCACATCAGTGAAGGAGTCCGGACTCATCCTGTCCAGCGTCGAGAACAGCGAGCTGACCTACGAGAAGAAGCATGAGCTCAACATCGGGGCCGAGATCGGGTTCATCGACAACAGGATCAACATCGAGGCCGACTGGTACACGAGGAACAACTTTGACCTTATCGGACTGATCTACACGAAGGGAACGGGCGGACAACTGGCGAAGTTCGCCAATGTCGCCAGCATGAAGTCAAGCGGCGTGGAGTTCACGGTCTCCACACGCAACATCAAGACAAAGGATTTCAGCTAGAACACGGACTTCATCTTCTCGCACACGAAGAACGAGGTCACCGACCTCCAGTCAAACGCATCCGTGATGGACATGATCAGCGGCAATGGTTTCGCCATGGAAGGCTATCCGGTAAGAGCGCTCTTCTCGATGGATTTCCAGGGACTTAACGAAAACGGTTACCCGACATTCATAAACGAGAAAGGACAGCTTACCGTCAGCGACATCAACTTCCAGGAACAGCTCAAGAAAGATCATCTGGTCTACGAAGGACCGACAGATCCGACGATGACCGGAAGCCTCGGCAACATATTCCGCTACAAAGGTTTCACTCTGAACGCGTTCATCACCTACTCATTCGGCAACGTCATCAGGCTCGACCCTGTGTTCCACAATATCTACAGCGACCTGGATGCGATGCCGCGCGAGTTCATCAACAGGTGGACGACGGGAGGCGACGAGAAGGTCACCAACGTGCCTGTGATCGCGGACAAACGCGCGAACCAGCAGGATCCGTACCTGAGCTACGCCTACAACGCCTACAACTACTCCACGGAGAGAATAGCCAAAGGCGACTTCATCAGAATGAAGGAGCTCTCGCTGTCCTACAATTTCCCGAAGAAGATAATCTCCAGGCTGAAGGTCAATGATCTGTCACTCAAGATCCAGGCCACCAACCTGTTCCTGATCTACTCGGACAAGAAACTGAACGGCCAGGATCCTGAGTTCTTCAACACCGGAGGCGTGGCCTCCCCTGTCCCGAGACAGTTCACCCTGACATTAAGACTTGGAATCTAAACATTTACTCATCAAGATACTATGAATAAAGCATTACTATACTTATCGATGATTCCGTTGGCGGCGGCATCCTGCGACGGATTTCTGGACACGGTTCCGGACGACCGCATCGAGCTTGACTCTAAGGACAAGGTGACGAAGATGCTCGTCTCCGCCTACCCTACCGTCTCAACCATACTGATCTCCGAGCTTTCGTCCGACAATGTGACCGACAACGGCTCGCAGTACGACACCTACGGACAGGTGTGTGGGGACGCATACCAGTGGAAAGACATCACCACCGATGACACCGACGCGCCGAAAAGCGTCTGGGACGCACACTACAACGCCATCGCAGCCGCCAACCAGGCGCTCAAGGCCATCGAAGAACTCGGTGGCGGAGCGGACTATGACGCGCAAAGAGGCGAGGCTCTCATCTGCCGGGCCTTCGCCCATTTCCAGCTCGCCAATCTGTTCTGCATGCCATACGATGCCTCAACAGCGGAAAGCACCCTCGGCATCCCCTACACCACCGAACCGGAGACAACCGTGCTGCCGGACGGAATCGAGCGCGGAACCCTGGCCCACACCTACGAGATGATCGACAGCGACATCGAGGAAGCCCTGCCGCTGATCGACGACAACATCTACTCTGTGCCGAAGTACCACTTCAACCAGAAGGCCGCCTACGCCTTCGCGGCAAGGTTCAACCTCTACTATCACAAATTCGACAAGGTGATTGAATATGCCGGCAAGACCCTGGGGCAGGATCCTTCGGCGACCGTAAGGAACTGGAAGGCTTTCAGCGAGCTGGCGACAGACTTCGAGCTGCGCTGCAACTCCTACGTTTCCGGCGACGAGGCCTGCAACCTGATGCTCCTCACCGCCAATTCCTCCTGGCCATACGTCCAAGGGCCTTACGCCATCGGTCTTCGCTACGGCAGCGCCTACGACATCATGCTTAACGAGATCCTTCCCGGACCATGGGGCGGCTACAACAAACTGAACATGGCTAACGGCATCTGGGGATTCGAGCAGAAATATTCATTGCCGAAACTTCTCGGCTATTTTGAATATACCGACAAGACCGCCGGCATCGGCTTCCTCCACCTCGTGAACGTGGCTTTCTCGACTGACGAACTGCTGCTCTGCAGGGCCGAGGCCAAACTGCTGAAGACTCCGCAGGACATCGACGGAGCCGTGGCGGACATCAACATCCTCCTCAACTCCATGGCAGGAATAAACCTGACGAAGGATCAGATTGTCAACTACTTCTCATCCAAGCCTTACATGCCTCTGCACTTGAAGAAGAACAGCCAGCGATCGATCAAGAAGGAGCTTCACCCTCAGGGATTCTCCATCCCGGACCACACCACGGAGAATCTGATCCAATGCGTGCTGCATCTCAGGAGGGTAACCACCGTGCATGAAGGCCTGCGATGGAACGACATCAAGAGGTACGGCATCGAGTACTCACATGCAAGAAGCGGAAAAGCCGACGACGAGCTGCTCGTCAACGACCCGAGAAGGGCCGTGCAGATCCCTCAGGAGGTGATCGCGGCGGGACTTGAGGCCAATCCGAGAAACAACTAAAAGGAAAGACGAGATGAGAAAGTTAATATATTCATTTTTTATCATGACGGCGGTCCTTGCGTCCTGCTCAAAGGAAAAGCTTGACCAAAAGAGCATCTTCGACACTGACTCGCCGGAGAGAGGGGCGTTTGACACCTGGTTGCTGCTCAACTACGTGGAGCCCTATAATATTCAGTTCAACTACAAGTACATCGACCGTGAGTCCGACAACAACTACAACCTGGTCCCGGCTGAATATGACAAGGCCGTGGCGATGGCCAAGCTGACGAAGTACCTGTGGATCGACTCCTACAACGAGCTGCTCGGCGACACCTTCATAAAGACATACTGCCCGAGGATGATCCAGCTCATCGGCTCCAAGGCCTTCAACGACCAGGGATCCGTCGTGCTTGGAACCGCGGAGGGCGGACTGAAGATCACACTCTACAACATCAACGGTCTGAATCCGTCCAGCCCGAGCATAGATTTCCTCAATGAGTGGTTCTTCAAGACGATGCATCATGAGTTCGCCCACATCCTGCATCAGACAAAGAACTACTCCACGGACTTCAACCTGATCTCGACCGACTACCAAGGACCGAGCTGGCTGAATCTGGAAAGCGACGCCGTTGCCAACAAAATGGGCTATGTCACACGCTATGCCAGCTACAGCCCGGACGAGGACTTCGTGGAGATCATCTCCAACTACGTCACCCATGCGAAAGGCTACTGGGAAAGCGTACTCGCCACCGCCGGGGAGGAAGGCGGGGACAAGCTCGCGAGAAAGTTCGAGATTGTCAGGAACTACCTTCAGGAAAGCTGGGGCATCGACATCGACAAACTCCGCGACATCGTGCAGAAACGCTCCGCCAACATCTCACAACTTGATTTAAAAACACTTTAGGGATTGACACCATGACAAAGCATTTTATTGAATATCTACTGACAGCGGCCCTGGCCGTCATGACGGCGCAGTCATGCGTCTCGAAGATTGATCCGATCTTCGACGAGTCTTCCGCCAACCGTGTCGAGGCCCTGGCCGAAAGGCTGAACGAGACCCTGACCGGCGCGCCGAACGGCTGGCTGCTTGAGTACTACCCTTCCTCCGGGCAATACTACGGGGGATTCAACGTGTTCCTCTCCTTCAGCGAGGGCAACAAGGTGAAGGTCGGCAGCGAGGTTGCCGGCAAGGGGAAAACCGCGACAAGCACCTATTCCATCTACCAAAGCGCGGGCTGCGTGCTGACACTTGACACCTACAACGAAGTGATGCACTACTTCGCTGATCCGGAGACCACCGGCGGACAGGGAGCCGGCTTCGGATTCGAGGGCGACTTCGAGTTCAACGTGCTGGATCTTCAGGACGAGAAGATCACACTCAAGGGCAGAAAGACAGGCTCCACGATGACAATGACCCCGATGCCCGTCTCGATGTCCTGGGATGACTACATCGTCGCCTTGAAGGAAGAGGAGAGCGCGATCTCCAAACACACCCGCATAAGGTACCAGACAGCTGACAACAAATACGACGGCCGCATCAACGGCAGGACTCTGGAAATCTTCAGCGAGGTTGACGGCGAACAGGTCACGACATCCTACCCATTCATATTCAATCTGATGGGAGTGACTTTCTACAAGCCTCTCGAACTGGGAGACGAGAGGATCGACGGACTTGTCTACAACCCGGACATGGCGGACGGCGGAGCGTTCATCCCGGTCAACGACGGGGCGGAAGGCTACTTCGTGCCGACATACCCGACGATCACCGACTACCTGATGGACAAAAACTGGTTCTTCTCCTACAAGGGATTGAGCGACTATGGCAAGAAGCTCTGGGACAAGGCGGCGGAATCCCTCAAGGCTGCCGGGGACAACATCACCTACTGCTACCTCGGCAACATCAGCAACTACTACGGAGACTTCTACGCCTTCAACTTCTACTGCACCAACTCCGGTGGCCGCGGCTACCTGGCTTTTGACTACGAGATAAAAGGTGAGGACAGGATCTCTCTGAAATTCAGCCAGGAAGGCAGTCAGATCGGCAAGGACTACTACACCGGTCACTACTTCAACTACATCATCACCCCGCTGGGCAACGACAAACGCCGCACCTTCACCCTGACGGTCGATGACATCAAGAACCCTCAATGGATAAAATTCTCGGACGAGGACGACAAGGCCAACTACTTCACGGTCTACCGGGCCACGCAGTACTATCCGTTGAACAACTAAAGACACTTATCTTCAACAAATTAAACAAAAAAAACGAATGAAAACAAGAAGATTCCACGCACTGAGTTGCGCATGCGCGCTTTTCTGCGCCGCCTTCTCTTCCTGCAGCAAAGAGAAGCTGATCATCAACGGGAGCATCACGGTCTCCGAACCCCAGGCCGCCGAGGGAGCCTCCGTCAACGGTGGCGATGTGACTTTTGAATATGCCGGCGGAGAGATCGCCTTGCCGCTTACCATGACGACAAACGCTCCTGAAGCCGATGTTGTCTACACCTATTCCGTGAAATCAAACGCCGACTGGTGCGCCGCCGGCATCGAGAACAACGTCCTTAAGCTCTCCGTGAAGCCTACCGCCGAAAAGGCGGAGAAGACCGGCACGGTCGATCTCACAGTGGCGTGCAGCGACGAGACCGCCGAGCTCACCCCGTTGACACTGAACGTGAAGCAGAATGCGTTCGCTTCCGTTTTCGACATGGTGATCGTCAATCCTGGCACATTCAAGTTCGGTGAAGGAAAGAACAAGACCGACGGTTCCACGTACGCGCAGAGCTACGCCCACGAGGTAACTCTCACCAAAGGCTACTACATCGCCACGACTGTCGTGACGCAGAAGATCTATGAGGAGGTCATGGGCAAGAATCCTTCCTATTCAAAATTCGTCGGGGACAACTATCCGGTCAACAAGATGACCTGGTCCGAGGCCTGCGAGTTCTGCAACAAACTCAGCGAGAAAGAGGGTCTCACTCCTGTCTACACCCCTGGAGAGATCATCACCGTGACCGACGGATGGAGCTACATGAAGATGCAGGACTACAAATACGATCATGCCACTGCCGGCAACGGCTACAGGCTTCCTACCGAGGCCGAATGGGAGTTCGCTGCCAAAGGCGGTAAGGAGGGATGCAAGAATCCGACAATCTTCTCCGGCTCCGATGTGGCCGACGAGGTCGGCTGGTTCGAGAACAACTCCAAAGTAGGCGGCTCCCCGGCTCTTCACGAGGTAGCGCAGAAAAAGCCGAACGGACTTGGATTGTACGACATGAGCGGCAACGTCTCCGAGTGGTGCTTTGACTGGGCCTACAAGTACAATGATGAACTCCAGACCACCGATCCTAAGACAGACCCTGTCGGGGCTCCTGAAAGCAGGAACGGAGGCAAGATCATCAGAGGTGGCTACTACTCCGGAGTGGATGACAAAGGCAAGCTCTGGGATTCCCAATATCAGGCCGGAGCCGAGACCAGAAGCACTACCGGATTTCGTGTCGTAAGAAGCATTAAGTAACAGTAAATGAAAAGATTATGAAATTAGGAAAGATAGCATGTTTTTTGTCGGCTCTCACCGTCGCATTCTCCTTCGCCTCATGCGAAGGAAGCGGCGATGATCCGGTGGCCAAAGTAGAGCTCTCCACGACGATCTCACAGATCCCCGAGGGCATCATCTCCTTTGATCAGGAGAACGGCATCCTCACGGTTGACAAGTCCGGAGTCATGACCAGCGCCATCTCATTTGTCGACGACAAAGGCGGCGACCTGAGTGACTACAAGTTCAAGACGAATGTCCCGGCAGCGGACAAGATGTGGTGCCTGGCGTCATGCAGCAAAGCACGCCTGTCCCTCTCCGTGGCGAAGAACACTACAGCGAATCCTCGCCAGACCACAATCGATGTGACAGCCTACCTTAACGACACCGAGGTGGACACCTACACGATCACCGTCATGCAGAACGGAGAGAGCGGAGGAGAAACCGTGGATCCCACGCCAGGCACCGAAACCGGTGCGGCCATCACGCAGTTCCTCATCCCCGGACAGATCTCAAGTGTGATCAACTACCCGACAATCACCATCACGATGCCCGAAGGCACGGATGTCACCGCACTAAAGCCGGTGATCGTCGTCACGGAAGGCTCGACGGTGACCCCTGGCAGCGGTGTCGCGGCAGACTTCACGGACGCTGTCCGCTACCAGGTCATCAACGAGAAGGCGAATGACAGCAAGACCTACTTCGCCGTCGTGACCACCAACTCCACAGGCGGTGGCGGCACTACACCTGGAACCGGAAAGGAGACCAACCCTAACTTCAAGCCGTTTGACATGGTGACCGTCGGAGCCGGCTCGTTCATCCTCGGCAAGCAGCCAAGCGAGTACTATTCGACCGTCAAGAACATCAAAGACGAGAAAAACTCCCACAAGGTCAACATCTCGGCTTTCGAGATCGGACGTTACGAGGTCACGCAGAGGGAGTTCCTCCAGGTGATGGGCTACAACCCGTCCAACGACAAGAGCAACGATCTCTACCCTGTCTCAAAAGTGACACTTTACGAGGCGATGAACTACTGCAACAAGCTTAGCGAACAGAAAGGCTACACTCCGGTCTACGCGTTCTCCAACACGAAGTGGGACAGGGAGACCGGCAAGGAATTGCTTGAAGCCACGGTCACAAGGAACAAGGGGGCCAGGGGCTACCGCCTTCCTACCAACGCCGAGTACGAGTACGCGGCCAAAGGCGGGCCTGAAAACGAGAAGTATCCTTTCTACTATGCGGGAAGCGACAATCTTGACGAGGTTGGATGGTTCGAGGATAATTCAAAGATAGGAGAGGAGGAGCATGTCCATGTGGTCGGCCTCAAGAAACCTAACGCCCTTGGCCTGTATGACCTCAGTGGCAACATCGAGGAGATGACCGGCGAATGGTACATCTCATTGGACTACGCGAGCGACGCCGAGGAGACCGATCCTTGGGGACCGGAGACCCCTCGCGACATGACCGAACAACTTGTCATCACAAGAGGCGGATGCTACAGAACCTACACCCACAACTGCTCGGTCAAGACCTGGCGTATACAGAACGGGAACTGCAAGACCAACCAGAGCATTGGCAGCGGCCCTGTCGTGTACGACATCATGGGATTCCGCGTGGTGCGGTCTCTCAAATAAGAAGGCACATAACGATGAAGAGGGTGACTAAAAAGTCGATAGACTTTTTAGTCACCCTCTTTATTGATTTACTGACTAACTGACTAGTACCTGTTCAAAGGTCTTCCGCTGGTCATCATGTGAACCTTTCTCTTGACCTCTTCAAGCACTGCATTGTGCTCTTCGAGAGAAGCAAGCTGCTCCGGAGTCCTTTCGCCCTTGGCCGTGATGGCGTCGAGATGCTCGGAAGCGGAAGCCAAAACACTGTCGACAAGTTCCACGATATCTTCCATATCCTTCTCCACGAAACCTCTTGAAGTCACAGCAGGAGTACCGATTCTGATTCCTGAAGTCTGGAATGGGGAACGGCTGTCGAACGGAACCATATTCTTGTTTACGGTAATGTCAGCCTTTACCAGCTCTGTCTCAGCCACTCTTCCGTTCACCTCAGGGAAACGGGTACGGAGGTCGATAAGCATCAGATGATTGTCCGTGCCGCCTGAAACCACCTTATAACCCTTGGAAATGAATCTCGCGCACATGGCCTGGGCATTTGCGACAACCTGCTTCTGATATTCCACGTATTCAGGCTGCATCGCCTCATAGAATGCAACAGCCTTGGCAGCAATCACATGCTCGAGAGGTCCGCCCTGGATACCCGGGAACACGCTTGAGTTCAGGATCTGGGACATCTTCTTCACCTCGCCCTTAGGAGTCTTGCGGCCCTGAGGATCATCGAAATCCTTGCCCATGAGAATAACGCCTCCACGAGGTCCGCGCAATGTCTTGTGGGTAGTGGATGTCACGATATGAGCGTACTTCACAGGATTCTTGAGAAGGCCTGCAGCGATAAGTCCCGCAGTATGAGCCATATCCACCCAGAGCAATGCGCCTACTTCATCAGCTATCTTTCTCATCCTCTCATAATCCCACTCCCTGGAATATGCGGAAGCGCCGCCGATGATAAGCTTAGGGCGATGCTCTTTAGCCAACTCCTCCATACGATCGTAATCGATGCATCCCGTTTCAGGATCAAGACCATAGGCCACTGCCTTGTAAAGGATTCCTGAAGCATTCACCGGCGAACCGTGAGTAAGATGACCGCCCTGGGACAAGTCGAGTCCCATGAAGGTATCTCCCGGATTCAGGACTGCCATCTCCACTGCGAGATTTGCCTGGGCTCCGGAATGAGGCTGGACATTTGCATATTCAGCATCAAACAGTTCGCAGAGTCTGTCAATCGCTGTCTGCTCGATCTGGTCAACTACCTCACAACCCCCGTAATATCTTTTTCCCGGATAACCCTCCGCATATTTGTTCGTGCAGACTGAACCCATTGCTTCCATCACCTGGTCAGTGACATAGTTTTCCGAGGCTATCAGTTCAAGGCCCTGAGACTGTCTTTCTCGTTCTTTCTTGATTAATTCAAAAATCTGTAGATCCTGTTTCATATAAGAAGCTGTTAAAATCAATGATGTACTACAAATATAGCATTTTTCGGATGAAACAATTTAGAAACTGTTCAAGATTTGCATAAATTTGCAGAAAATCGAAATAAACCGATGAAAAACAGGAAACTGCTGAACATAGAACTCGGAAGAGTAACTGCGGAACAGTATAAGGAACTCCCTGACTCAGGAGTCTGTGTAGTGCTGGACAATATCAGAAGCGCGCACAATGTCGGCTCCGTATTCAGGAGCGCCGACTCCTTCAAAGTGGACAAGATATGGCTGTGCGGCATCTGCGCCACACCACCGTCAGCAGAAATCCACAAATCCGCACTCGGCGCCGAATTCAGCGTCGAATGGGAGTACTCCCCTTCCACAACGGATGTAATAGGCAGGCTCAAAGAAGAAGGCTACACCATTCTGAGCGTGGAACAGGCCGAAGACTCCATCAGCCTGGACAAGTTCATCCCCGAAAAGGGAAAGAAATACGCCCTGGTCTTCGGAAATGAAGTCGAGGGCGTACAGCAAGAAGTCGTAAGCAGTTCAGACAGCGTCCTGGAAATCCCACAGTACGGGACCAAGCACTCGCTGAACATCTCAGTCACAGCCGGCATTGTCCTCTGGCACTTCCGCCTCACCGCCGGCATATAACACAACCGTTATTTTTCGATCGTAAGCAGCGTCACGGTGCCGTCCATCGTTGACGCAAGGACAGTCATCCGTTTCTTGTCGGAAGACACCTTCAGCGGATTCACCAATGCCACTGACACCTTGTGCGCCCACAGGAATTCGCCCGTCGCAGCGTCCAGAGCCACGATATTGCCCTTGTCCGACGGAATCAGCAGCACCCCGTCTTTTTCTGTCAATGCAGAGGTCCCGATATCGTATCCGAGACTGTCCGCCACCTCCCAGAGCTTGTTGCCGGACGAAATTTCGCCGCCGTCTGCAGGGGCCGGAACATCGGAACGGAACGCATAGGCCTTGCCGAACATCACTTTGGAGAACACGGTCTTTCCGTCCTCACTTCCACAGAGCGCATCCCTGCCGCCATCTACATTGAAAAGACATTTGCCGGTAGCGGCATCTATAGCATAGATCTTCCTGTCAGGCACGGCTACGAATATGCGTCCCGAGCCATAGACAGGCACACAATGCGCAGGAGAATACATCCTGGAAGGCTTTTTCACCGTCCATTTCCACTGTTCCCTGCCGGTACGCGGATCCAGAGAATAAAGCGTCCTTCCCCAAGTGCCGAAAACCACCCTCTCACCGTCACAATAAGGCGTGGAAATGGCATGCCCCTCAACCGGAGAATAAGTCCACACCGCACTTCCGTCTTTCAGGGACAATGCCCTGAACTTGTGGTCAGAGCCGCCGATATACACCAGTCCATCCATGATGACAGGAGAAGCCAGCACTGATTTCTCAGTATGATATTTCCATTTCACAGAGCCGTCTGAGGCTTTCAGAGCATAGACATTGCCGTCGGTACATCCGAAGACCAATGTCTTTCCGCTTATCGCTGGAGTCGAATATATCTTTCCGTCGAACTGCCTTGACCAGATTTCAGAGCCGTCCTTCAGGGATATGCACTTGACTACACCACAGGCAAGCGGGAAATATGCCCGGCCTCCACGCACAGCAAAACCCGCCACTATATTGGCCTCGAAAGAACGCTTCCAGTTCTCCTTGACCTGAGGATAGCGCACGTTCACGTCATAGCGCATCCACGGATAATCTTCCGGCAGACCGTCATTGTCATACTTCACACTGTCCTGAGGGGCATTTCCCGAAAAACGATACCTGTACCACGGAGCAAATTCCACCGCAGTATCTCCATAGATCCGCCTTTCGGAAAAACTGATATTGTCCCCGTTGATCCGGACAATGTTATACCCCGGCACAGCCCCTGCTGACAATGACGAGCGGCACAGCACCGCGGGAATTCCCTGATAGTTCTTCACCACATTCCTGTGCCAATGTCCTCCGACACAGAACCGCACCCCGAGGCGCTTGAGCTGCTTGGTGACATCGAAATAATTCAGGACCGACGAATCCATCGGATAATGATTTATGAAAATGCTCCTGCCCTCATTTTCAAGAGAGCCGAGCCACTCCATAGTCTCCTTCGGCACAAGTCCCGGAGCCATGCGCATATCCGGACCGCTGTTGCACCCTATAAAACGCCATCCCTTCTTGGAGAACGAAAAGTGCTCATATCCAAACACTTTCAGGAAAGTATTGCAGCCGCTTTCAGACCAGTTTGCATCGTGATTGCCCTGCACCACATAATATGGCACACGAAGCGTATCCATCATACTCTTGGCTATACCGATTTCCTCATCTGTTCCGAAATCCGTAATATCGCCTCCGAAAAGCACGAAGTCCAGAGAATCCGACTTGTTAATATCTCTCAGGCACGCGCTGAGGTCCTCTATCGCACTGGTATGTGTCGCAAGATGAGTGTCAGTGACAAATGCGAATCTGAGGACACTGTCCCTGTCAGAAAAAGCAGATGCCCGCGCAACGCCGGAAAGCGTGGCCACGGACATCAGTAGAGTGACGAAAAGGTTTCTCATATTATTTCCATTTCATTGTTTCGGATCCAGCCCTGCCTGCCGTCAGACAATTCCACATTATTCCAGTCTCCAACAGAATCCAGCACCTTCACCTCCGTTCCCTCATGCAGCACGAACAGGTCCTTAGACGCGTTCTCAGAAGGTGAACTCTTCACGGACGATACCGGAGTCATGATCACAGCATTGCTCTGCTTCAGGAACATGCTGCGCTGCCATAATGCGAAACTGAACGAGGACACCGCCAGGAGGAACACCACAATGGCTCCGTAGAATCCGACTCTGCGTCCCGCCGCCGAATGGCTCATAAGGAAAACCAGGGCCAATGCCAATGAAACTGCAAAAAACAGCAGCGACAGCACAGCCCACACATTGGAACTGAGCGTATAGCAGAGCTTCCTCGCCCAACTCTTCAGAATGAACTCCGGGACGACATCGATTTTGTCTTTGATTCTGCTTCTGACTATATCCAAGTTATATCTCGCATCGGCGAATGAAGGATTTGCCTTAAGTGTCCTTTCATAATAAAGGACCGCATGGGCATTGTCACCTGACTTGAAATAAGCATTTCCGAGATTGTAATACAGTTCCGGAGAGACCACACCGGCCTTCTCAAGTGTACCCCAAGCCTCTGCGCTCTCGCTCCAATTTCCTGAAGCATAAGCATTTGCACCCTTAGTCCAGAGAGAATCGAGATAAGCCGTCTCCCCAGCCTGCAGACCTGTCTGCAACAAGAGCAGGGAGGCTATGGCCAATGCAGCTGACTTGGCAGCCGACCCGCCTGATGTTCTACGTTTCATGACATAATCGATAGATGAAATGACATCCACAGCTTCTTTATAGTGTGTATTCATGGCTTCGTTTTCGCCATCCGGAGAATACCTCGCAAACTCACAGGCATCAAGCAGAGCCACGAAACGGTCCGCAAGTTCAGCGGAAACGCTGCCTGCGACAAGCTGGGACTTGATATTGTCCTTGTTCAGCTCCTCAGCGCCCATGTTCAGTTTGTCTGAGATGAAACCGAGCAGCGCCTTGTGCAGTTCCTCGTAGAATGCGGAATACAGATTCTTGCTGAGGAAGCCTTCGGCTGTCTTGAGACGGGACAATGCCATCTTGGTGGCACGCCTGTTACGGCTGCCCACGACGTCTGCTCTTCTCGAGACTATCTTCCTGAAAGCCAGCCAGATGACCACAGCACAGAAAAGAATCAACACCAATGCGAACCAATATCCTGCACTGCCCACAAAGAACACGGTCCTGAACTTGTACGAAGGCTCTTTCGTGCGGATATATCTGACATCTTCACCGAGATTCTTCACATCCTTTCTGTCCGGAACCGCCACTTGCATTGACGAACCGGTAGTTTCCGGAGTATCCCCTTTCTCCACATTGAAAGGAATAGGGGCGGTGGTCAATGTTTCATATTTGCCGGTCGTCACATTGTAATACGAATATTCTATCGGCTCTATGATGAAGTCACCATGACTTCTCGGAATGAACGGATATTCAAATGTCTTGCTTCCTGAAGTTCCGCCGCTGTTCGGGGTTGTATTTTCAGAAGACTTGGTATCATAGACCTCCATATCCGGAGGGAAGTTCACCTTAGGCGCCTCGAGAAGCGACACATTGCCGCGTCCTGACACTGTGATTATCAACGAATTGGCTTCGTGCGCCTTAAGTTGAGACTGATTAAGCTTGGCATTTATGGTGAAGTTGCCGACTCCTCCGCAGAATGAAGCCGGGGCCCCGCCTGGGAGATTCTTGACATTGACCCTGACGGACGAAGTCGCTATGCGCTTCCTTATGGTCGTGGTTCCTGTATCGAAGAAACTGTCGAAAATACTGCGGGCCGAACTCGATGAAGAGCGCACGTTCACAAGGCAGACAAGTTCGGACGGGTCAATGACGAGAGTTCCGGTCTGCTGCGGCACGAGTACATATCTGCGGAGTGTCGCGGCATTGTAAAGACGGCCGTCCACATCTTCTCTCTGGAAGTTCACATTGTTCGGAGCATACGTCTCCTTGCTCCAGAAACCGTTGAAAGTAGGGAACTTGGGGCTTTCATAGCCTGCAACGTCCACTCTCTGATAGAGCTTGAGTTCAGCATTGATTGGCTCCCCTACCACTACATTGGTCTTGCTCAGGGAAAGTCTCAGGAAAATGTCGGATGAGGACACATCAGAGGACGAAGAACGCTGCGAAGTGCTTGGATGTGAAGCAGATGCAGCCTGATTCGACGAAGAACCGCCGGAAAGCACCTCTATCTGCATAGGGGCGGATGAAATCATCTCACCTTTTACCTTTGCAGTCGCCTGCGGCAATGTGAACTTGCCGGTCTTCTTCGGCGCGATTATATATGTGTAAGTGAACTGGGATGACGATGTCCTCTTTCCATTGATTATGCTTACGCTGGACGAAGAGCCGCTCTGAGGGCCCCACACCAAGGTAAAATCATCTCCCGGTGCCCAACTGAAATTCCCCGGGCGGCTGCTGCCTTCGATTATGAACGTGACATTGAACTGCTCGTCCGACTCCACGATGTTCGGAGCATCCACCTTGATTTCCGTCTGGGCGAAAGCTGTCAGTGTGATGAGCGCCAACAGCATCGTCAATCCTGTTTTTCTTACGATATCCAACATATTCTTCTCCTTCTTCCGTTACCAGTTCTTTTCCTTCTGTCTCGACTTGAGAGCCTCTGCCTTTTCCTTGTTCACCTTGTCCTGGGTCTCTTTTTCCTTAGCCTGAATGGCCCTCAACATCTGCTGGGCCTGCTGCGGTGAAATCTTCATCTGCTGACCGTCCTGCTGACCGCCCTGATTGTTCTGATTGTTCTGCTGAGGCTGATTGTTCTGGTCATTCTGATTCTGGTCCTGATTTTTGTCCTGGTTCTGATCCTGGTCACCCTGGCCATTCTGGTCATCCTTGTTCTGCTGATTGTCCTGATTGTCCTGACCATTTCCGCCGCCACCGTTCTGCTGATTTTCAAGCATCTTCTTGGCGTAGATATAGTTCTCCTTTGCCTCCAGGTCGCCAGGATTGCGCAGAAGCGACTCCTTGAACGCGGTCACGGCGCCCTGCCAGTCCTTCTTGGCAATCGCTATATCCCCGACATTGTAGAAATAATCAGCGGCATTGGCCGAAGACGGAGCCGAATCCTTGATCTTTTCCATCGTCTTGGCCGCCTCATCATAGTTCTCGGTACGGTAGAGCGTATTGGCAAGATTGAAATTTGCAGGAACCGATGTGGAATCCTTCACAAGTGCCTTCCTGTAAGATATATCTGCGGCCTTCCAGTCCCCCTTGCGGAACTTACGGTTTCCCGCACGCACATCGTGCCTGTCCACCTGGGCGGACACGGTCAATGACAGTGCACACAGCATTGTCATCACCGCAACAATATTTCTAAACCACCTCATAAACAACCTCAATTTTTAGCGAACAGATTTCCGAACACCTTGCGTTCCCCTATCAGCATCTGGACAACCAGCAGCACGAGCGCAATCGCAAAGAAATACATATACTGTTCGTCATATTCTTCGAAAACGATGGAATTGAATTCCTCGTCATTAAGTTTCCTGATATTGTCGATAATCGGATTCAGTCCGAATTCATCATTCCCCGCATGCACATAGGCGCCCTTTCCTGCCTGGGCAACCTGCTTGAGCGTAGCTTCGTCGAGCTTCGTCACCACGATATTCCCCTGTGAGTCCTTCAGCAGACCGTCCTTCATCGGGATAGGCTGTCCCTGAGAAGAACCGACACCTATCGTATATACGGATATGCCCATCTCAGCCGCCTGCTTTGCTGCCGACAGAGGGTCGTCCTCATGGTTTTCACCGTCAGTGATGACCACTATGGCACGGCTGTTCTCACTCTGGGCACTGAAACTTCTTATGCAAGTGTTGATGGCGTCACCCATGGCAGTTCCCTGGACAGGAACCGACTCTGTGGAGATGTTTCCCAAGAACATTTTCGCCGACACATAGTCAGTCGTGATAGGAAGCTGGACAAATGATGTCCCGGCGAACAGTACAAGGCCGATGCGGTCTCCGTTGAGTTTGTCCACCAGGCGGGATATCGCCAGCTTGGCTCGCTCCAGACGATTCGGAGAGTAGTCCTTGGCCAGCATTGAGTTGGACACGTCCAGGGCAATCATCACCTCGGCGCCCTTGCTCTTGTGCTCCTTGAGTTTGGCACCTATCTGAGGACGGGCAAGGCCAATGCTGAAGAACAGAAAAGCAAGCGAGAACAAGATTATCCTCGTCCAGCCTTTCGCTCCGGAGTAGGACGGCATAAGGTCCTTCACCAGCTTCTCGTCACCGAACTTTCTTATATTGCGGACACGCCTGTATCTCACCACCCCGTACAGCACCAGGAAAACCGGCACCAACAGGAGGAGAAACAGATACTGTGCTTGTGCAAAATATATCATAACAAATCCTTTCTTTCCGCCCTTTTAAGGCAATCTCTTGATGGCAAAGCACATACAAACCTCAAGCAGCAGGCAGAGCAATGCTGCGAGAGCAAACGGCGTGAACATTTCCTTATATACAGGGAAACTGTCCACCGTAGTTTTTGCCTTCTCCATCTTATTGATTTCACTGTATATTTCGGAGAGCTTGGTATTGTCCGTAGCCCTGAAATACTTTCCGCCGGTAGTCTCGGCAATGTTCCTGAGCAGGTCCTCGTCGATTTCCACCTGCACATCCTGCACCTGCACGCCCCACGGCGTAATCACCGGATATGGAGCCGTACCGTTGGCTCCCACACCTATAGTATATACTCTCACGCCATAGGTCTTGGCTATGTCCGCCGCCATCTGCGGAGTGATTTCTCCGCTGTTGTTCACACCGTCGGTCAGGAGAATCACCACGCGGCTCTTCGCATCTGACGACTGCATCCTCGCCACAGCGGTAGCAAGACCGTTGCCGATGGCAGTACCGTCCTCGATGAGACCGGTTTCTATCTCCTTCATCAGGTTTATCAATGTCGCCCTGTCGGTAGTGAGAGGACACTGCGTATAGCTCTCGCCGGCAAAGACCACGATTCCCATCCTGTCGGACGGTCTCTGCGAGATGAACTCGATGGCAATGTCTTTCGCAGCACTGATTCTGTCTGGCGTGAAATCCCTGGCCAACATACTGGTAGAAACGTCCATAGCAAGGACTATGTCAATGCCTTCCGTGTCGATCTTGTCCATCTTGGTAGAAGAACGCGGTCTGGCAATGGCTATGATTATCATCACAAGAGCCGCAGTACGCAATATGAACGGCACATGCCTGAGCACCGACATTGCTGAACGGCCTCCCGCTTTCCAGAATTTCACGTCCGGAACTCTCAGATGAGGGCGGCGTCCTGCAAGCTCCAGGTAAATGTAATGGGCTATAAGCAATACCGGAACGAGCAGCAGCCACAGAAGATGAGGATATTCGAAAAACATCACTTGGCCTCCTTTTTGTCTTCGGCACCGGACTCGGAGGACTCTTCTTCCTCATATTTCCAGGTCGAGGTTACGAAACGTACAGCAGTAGGGACAGCCTTGACATTGTCCTCGTCTGTAACGGTCATCTTGGCAAACTTGACAAGGTCTGACATAAGGAACAGTCCGCGCGTCTCCTCCATCAGAGGCTGCGGTATATCCTTGTCCTTCAGTCCTTCAAAAATTTCCGCAGTGGTCATTTCCATCGCGCCTATACCGAATCTTGCCACTATGTATTCTCTCAGCACGTCTGTTATTCCGCTGTAGAACTGCTTCTGCTTTTCAGGCGCCCAGAGTTTGTTGCCTCTGAACTTGTCCAGTTTCTTGAGCGCCACGATATATGCAGGCTCGCTGGACCCTGCTTCTTCCGCGCCCTTCTTCTTGTGTATCATATAAAGCGCCACCGCCAATATTATGAGCACCGCAAGCAGCTGTCCGCCAAGCAGATACGGCAGGATTTCCCTGAACGTGACAGGATAGCGCATCTGGGCCTTGATGTCGTGAGGCTTGTAGGTCGCCGTGTCCACCGGCATTGTCGTTACATCCAGATGAAGCCCCTTGAAGAAAAGCGTATCAGTCTGACCGTCGGGCAATGTTCTCATGACCGCAATCGGAGGAAGATCGTACGAGCCTTCGTCAAACGAGGTGATGACAATACTGCCTTCAATGTCCATCTCCGCCTTTTTCTTCCTGAATTTCAGCGTATCGAGGCTCCAGCCTTCCACCACTTCCACGCTGTCACGGATACCCTGTGACAGATCAGGAAGCGCCAAGGCGGTACCTGCCTTGACATTGTCCAGACGGAAACCATATTTCATCTGGTCCGCAATCAGCACGCTGTCCCGTTTCTGCAGAGGCTTCAGGAAAGCGTCTCCTGCAAACACGACACGAGTGCTGTCAGCATCCGCCTTCGCTAAGAAAGAAGGCAAAGCCAAGAGCACCGTCGCCAATACATATATGTATAATCGCTTCAACATAAATTATCTTTTATCAAAGAACGCCATAAGCCCTCTTACATAATCAGAGCCCGTGGATATGTCCACACTGTCTATCTGATAACGCCTGAGGAGTTTCAGCGCCTTGTCATCTGCATTTTTGGTCGCCTGCGCATAAGCCTCGCGCATCTTGCGGCTGGAAGTGTTCACCCAGGCGCTTTCCCCGGTCTCCGAGTCCTTGACATTGACAAGTCCCACATCCGGCACCACCCGCTCACGGGGATCATATATCTTGATGACTGACAGGTCGTGCCTGTTCACCGCCACCTTTATGGCATCCTCATAATTAGGATTGCCCTCTGCATCGGTATCCATCATGTCCGACAAGAGAAAAGCAGTACATTTCTGCTTTATGGCATTGGTCAGAAACCTCAACGCCGCGCTGATGTCCGTACCTGAGGAACTCGGCTCAAGCTCGATGATTTCCCTTATTATATGGAGAAGATGGCTGCGTCCTTTTTTCGGCGGGATGAATTTCTCCACCTTGTCGCTGAAGAACAGGGCACCGACCTTGTCATTGTTCAGAATCGCCGAAAATGACAGCACGGCGGCAATCTCGGCAATCAAGTCACGCTTGGTACCTCCGACTGTCCCGAAGAAACCTGAACGGCTTATGTCAATGAGCAGCATCACCGTCATCTCACGCTCCTCCTCAAACACTTTCACGTAAGGGGAACGCAAGCGGGCAGTGACATTCCAGTCCATGTTCCTCACATCGTCACCATACTGATACTCACGCACTTCGCTGAATGCCATACCGCGTCCTTTGAACGCAGAATGGTACTCGCCCGCAAATATCTGATGCGACAGAGCCCTCGTTCTGATTTCTATTTTCCTGACCTTCTTGAGCAGGTCGCTTGCTTTAGAGTCCATTTCTTTCCTCTCCTAAGGAACAATTACTGCATTGAGAACCTGTGATATGATATTCTCAGTGGTAACATTCTCAGCTTCAGCCTCATAAGTCAGACCTATACGATGACGGAGCACCTCGTTGCAGACCGCGCGCACATCTTCAGGAATCACATAGCCTCTTCTCTTTATGAACGCATATGCCTTCGCCGCCATTGACAATGAAATGCTGGCACGCGGAGACGCACCGTAAGAAATGAGTCCTGACAGGGCCTTGAGGTTATAGTCCTCAGGTGTTCTGGTGGCATAGACGATATCCACGATGTACTTCTCGATTTTCTCGTCCATATACACGTCACGTACCACCTGTCTTGCCCTTACGATATCCTCCGGCGAAACCACAGGCTGCGCTTTAGGGAACTCTCCGGTATTGTTCATACGGATAATCTGCCTCTCCTCTTCCTTCTTAGGATAGGACACGACCACTTTCAGCATGAATCGGTCCACCTGGGCTTCAGGAAGTGGATATGTACCTTCCTGCTCGATAGGGTTCTGGGTAGCCATGACAAGGAACGGCTCAGGGAGTTTGTAGGTCTCCTCGCCTATCGTGACCTGCCTCTCCTGCATCGCTTCGAGCAATGCTGACTGCACCTTGGCCGGAGAACGGTTGATTTCATCCGCGAGTACGAAATTGGCGAAGACAGGGCCTTTGTGAACTTCGAAACGCTCATTCTTCTGAGAGTAGATAAGAGTACCTATCACGTCCGCAGGAAGGAGGTCAGGGGTAAACTGAATTCGGCTGAACTTGGCGCTGACCGCCTGAGCCAAAGTGTTTATAGCCAATGTCTTGGCCAGACCAGGCACACCTTCGAGAAGGATATGGCCGTTCGCAAGCAGACCTATCAGCAGGTTCTCCACCAGCTGTTTCTGCCCGACAATGACCTTGCCCATTTCCATTGACAACAAATCGACAAAAGAACTTTCACGCTGAATCCTGTCGTTAAGTTCCTTGATATTCACACTATCCATTATATTATTGTTTAATTTTCAACATACCACTATCTTTGTACCATATAAAGAGCACAAAATGAGATATCGCATACGCCTGTCCTACAATGGTTCAGCCTTCTCCGGCTGGCAGATTCAGCCAAACGCCCCTTCCGTTCAGGAATGCCTGCAAAGAGCATTGAAAACGCTCCTGAACGAAAGCATCACGATAACCGGAGCCGGAAGGACTGACACCAAAGTCAATGCAATAAACTATATCGCGCACTTCGACGCGGAATCCTCCCCCGATATCGACACGGACTTTCTGCGCTACAAATTAAATGCCATCTTACCCGCTGAAATCGCCGTGCACGAAGTCTCGGAGGTCAGAGATGACTTCCATTCGAGGTTCGATGCCACGAGCAGGGAGTACAAGTACTTCATACATCGGAAGAAGGACCCGTTCATGTCGGACAGGTCATACCTCTTCACATTGCCCCTGGACCTTGAGGCGATGAACCGCGGGGCGGCGCTGCTTCTGGGCGAACACGATTTCAGCTGCTTCGAAAAAGTCGGCGGAAACAACAAGACGTCCGTCTGCAACATCACCGATGCCAGATGGGAGACCTGGACACCGGACCATGTCAGGATGATGGGTTATCCCTGCATTGACGGAGATTATATCGTCTTTACAGTCCGCGCCGACAGATTCCTGCGGAATATGGTCAGGGCGATTGTCGGGTCAATGATAGAAATCGGACGCGGGAAACGCTCTCCGGAATGGATAGGAGAACTCGTGGACCACGGAACCCGCTCTGATGCAGGCCAATCCGTTCCGGGCCATGCATTGTTTCTCACAGAATGCGCCTATCTTGAAAACGACTGAAAAAAAGTTCGGAGAAGGCTGATTCCCTTTAGGAAAATCAATGAAAATTCGTAAATTTGCACTCCTTTAGGCCAAGTCATCAGACTTTAGGCCAAATGACGGAATAATTGACAAAATAAAAAAGTAACAAAATATGTTGTTCAATCTCTTACAGACCGCAGGCTTGGATTCAACCGATTTCTCAGCCGCAGCACAGGCAGCAGCGGAAGCTGTTCCTCATGAAGAAGAAATGCACCTTCTGGAAATGGCCACAAAAGGCGGCTGGCTCATGCTGGTCCTCTTGGCATTGTCCATAATCGCCATCTACATTTTCGGCAAGAAATGGTGGATGATCCACCAGGCAAGCACCATCGACGCGAACTTCATGCGCGATATCCGCGACTATATCCGCGAAGGCAAAATCAAATCAGCGCAGTCCCTTTGTGAGAGGTTCGACTCTCCGGTTGCGAGACTTGTGGAAAAAGGTCTGTCCCGTATCGGACGTCCACTCTCTGACATCCAGACCGCCATCGAGAACACCGGCAACACAGAAGTGGCAAGACTCGAAAAAGGTCTTCCTATCCTCGCCACGATATCCGGCGGCGCGCCTATGATCGGATTCCTCGGAACGGTACTCGGTATGGTCCAGGCATTCTTCAATATGGCCAATGCAGGAAACAACATCGACATAACGCTGCTTTCCAGCGGTATCTATACGGCGATGATCACCACAGTGGGCGGTCTTATCGTCGGCATTCTCGCATACTTCGGATACAACTACCTGACTTCCAACATCTCAGATGTAGTATTCAAGATGGAGAACGCGACCATTGATTTCATGGACCTTCTGCAGGAACCTGAAGGCAACAAAGAATCTTAGAAACATTTACTGATGGCATTCAAAAGACAAACGAAGAGTCTGCATGAAACGGCGATGTCGTCAATGACCGACCTCGTCTTCCTGCTGCTCATCTTCTTTCTCATAACATCCACGCTCGTGAATCCGAACGCGCTCAAGCTCCTCCTGCCGAAAAGCACGGGACAAGTGTCCGCGAAGGCTACCGTGAGCGTATCCGTAAAGGACTGGAACAACGGCCAGTTCACCTACCACATCAATGGTGACGAGCAGCCTGTTCCGTTCAATGAAGTGGAGGATGATCTCGTAAACCTTCTTCAGAGCGATGAGGATCCGACTTTCTCCATCTACGCTGACGAAAGCGTGCCGGTGAAGGAAATCGTGGCATTGATGAACATAGCCAAGCGTAACCACTACAAAGTCATACTGGCGACGCAGCCTGAATAGTCATGAAAGAATATCGGGAAATACAGAAACGGAGGGAACGTACAGGGACGGTTATTGCAGTAGTCGCCACTGTGCTGTTTCATACCGGCCTGATTGCTTTCGGCAGTTTCAGCGGACTCACATACATTTATCCGCCGCCACCTGAGCAGGTTTTCCTGGTGGACTTCACAGAAGAAGCAGAAAAAGAACCGGTAAGGCAGCACCTGAGAGGGTCAATGCCGCAGTCAGAGACTCCTGACAGGACCAGGCCGGTGGAGCTTGCACAGAAATCCGAGGCGATGGAGAAAGGCACGAAGAACAATCTTGCCGAAGAATCGACGGTGGATGATTTCGGAGACGTGGAGAAATACGAGCCTGAAAGAGAAAAGCCGATAAACAAGAAAGCCCTGTTCAGCGCAGCGAAGAACAAGAATGCGAAGGACACATTGGCAGCGCAGACAGCAGCTAAGGTAAGCGACGCGCTGAAAGCCGGACATGCCCAGGGAAACACCCACACGTCCATAAATTCCAATACGCCGAATGCCGTACTGAAAGGCAGAAAGACAGTGGGAGTCATAGCCAAACCTGAATACAGTGTTCAGGAAGAAGGCATAGTAGTTGTAGATATATGGGTGGACAATTACGGCAACGTCACCAAAGCTCTTCCGGGAGCACAGGGAACTACCGTAAACAATGCCGACCTCTGGCAGGCAGCCAGAAAAGCAGCGCTGAGCACACATTTCAATATGGATGCCGATGCTCCGGCCCTGCAGAAAGGCAAGATCACTTACATATTCAGATTGAAATAAACGAAAACACGGCGCAAGCCGACAATATATTTTTATACCAATGGCGTGAGCCATATAACAATTAAACGCCCGCAGAGGGCAAAATCCAAATGGAAGAAAACAACAAGAGCGGTTTTACCGCAGAGGGAAGAAAGCTGAGACCGAGACGGCCTCGCATTTCCGGAAAGGTCTATTCATCATCAGAAGGACCTGCAGAAAGAAGATCTTACAGTTCAGAGGGAAGGAATTCCTCAGGAGAAGAAAGGACCTATGGAAGACGGTCCTACGGCAGTTCCGAAGGACACGGAAGTTACGGCAGAAGCCAGGACAGAAGAAGCAGCTACGGCCGTCCGTCTGAAGGCCGCAGTTACGGTGATTCTTCAGAGAGAAGAAGCAGCTATGGCAATTCTGACAGAAGAAGTTACGGCAGCCAGGACAGGAGAAGCAGCTATGGTCGCCCGTCTGAGGGTCGCGGTTATGGCGATTCTTCAGAGAGAAGAAGCAGCTACGGCCATTCTGACAGAAGCAGCTACGGCAACTCTGACAGAAGAAGTTACGGCAGCCAGGACAGAAGGGGCAGCTACGGACACCCGTCTGAAGGTCGCAGTTATGGTGATTCTTCAGAGAGAAGAAGCAGCTACGGCTCATCCGAAAGAAGTTTCGGCCCGTCAGGCAGAAGTTTCGCTCCATCAGGCAGAAGGGCATTCGGCCCTCGAGACAGCCGTGACAACGGCGCAGGAAGAGGCGGATTCAACAAAGGCGCAAAATTCGGCGGCAGAGGAGATGCTGCACGCACCCCTGCAAGAGGCAATGCAAAGAGAAGCCAGGCCAAACCAAATCCGTACAAATTCAATGACGCTGACGAAAAGAGCATCAATATGATGCTGAGCAGAAAGCCGCAGCTCGACCAGATACAGCTTTCAGACAATGACTACGTAGAGACACCTATCAAGGAAGTGATCCGTCTGAACAAGTTCATTGCAAACTCAGGCATCTGCTCACGTCGTGAAGCAGACCAGTACATACAGGCCGGCGTGGTCACTGTGAACGGAGAAGTCATCTCTGAACTCGGTACCAAGGTCAATGTCCTCACAGACGATATCCGTTTCAATGGTGAAAGAATCCGCGGTGAAGAGAAAGTATATATCGTCATGAACAAACCTAAGGGATATGTCACCACTGCAAGCGATCCTCATGCTGACAAGACTGTCATGGACCTGCTCAAGAACTGCAGCGCAAGAGTATTCCCTGTAGGCCGTCTGGACAAGAGCACGACAGGTGTACTCATGTTCACCAATGACGGAGAAATCGCTGAAAGGCTCACACATCCGTCATACGACAAGAAGAAGATTTATCAGGTCATCCTGGACAAGCCGCTTGAGCAGGAAGACTTCGACAAGATAGTAAACGGCATCACCCTTTCAGATGGAGACATCAAGGCTGACGAGCTAGAATACATTGATGCTGAAGACCATAGAAAGCTCGGCATCGAGATTCACTCGGGAAAGAACCGCATTGTCAGAAGGATTTTCGAATCCTTGGGCTATGACGTGAAGGCTCTCGACCGCGTATATTTCGCAGGCCTTACCAAGAAGGGACTGAAGAAAGGCGAGTGGAGATATCTTTCTGAAGGTGAAGCCAATGTCCTGAAAATGGGCTCATACGTATAAGGTATGAACAAGATTCAGGAACCGGAAGAGCACAGAGCGGGATTTGTCAACATCATCGGTAATCCGAATGTCGGCAAGTCCACTCTTATGAATGCCCTGGTCGGTGAGAAACTGTCCATCGTCACGGCGAAGGCACAGACTACAAGACACAGGATCAGGGGCATTGTCAATGGAGAGAACTATCAGATTGTCTATTCCGACACGCCTGGTATTCTCAAGCCGAACTACAGGCTGCAGAAAAATATGATGGACTTCGTGGACACCGCCATCGGTGACGCGGACGTCATATTGTACGTGACAGATGTTGTGGAAAAAGCGGACAAGAACGCTGAATATATCGAAAAGCTGAAGAGGGTGGAATGCCCTGTCATCATCGTGATAAACAAAATCGACGTGAGTGACCAGGAAAAAGTGGTCAAGACCATGTCGGAATGGCAGGAAAGGATACCCGGGGCACTGATCATCCCTGTTTCAGCAAAAGAGAAATTCAACATTGACAGTGTTCTGAATGCCGTTATTTCACGACTTCCGGTATCGCCGGCCTGGTTCGACAAAGACGCTTTCACGGACAAGAATCTCAGATTCTTCGCTTCTGAAATCATCAGGGAACAGATTCTGGAAAACTACTCTGAGGAGATTCCTTACTGCTGCGAAGTGGAGATCGAACAGTTCAAGGAAGGCGAGGAACGCTACGAAATCAGCGCCGTAATCTATGTGATGAGGGATTCCCAGAAAGGGATCATCATCGGCAAAGGGGGAAGCGCATTGAAACGCACGGGCACGAAGGCAAGAATCGAAATGGAGGATTTCTTCCAGAAAAAGGTCTTCTTGTCAATGTTCGTGAAGGTGGATGAAGGCTGGAGGGAGAACCGTAAAGAACTCAGGAAGTTCGGATACGAAGAATAATTATTTGAAAATCAGACTTTATGAAAGAATTTGACGATGACGAGCTGTCTAAGGACGAGCTGGATGATGATGAGAACTTGAATGAAGAGCCGATTGACGACTCTTCGGCGACTCCATCGGACAAATACGAGAAACTCTTGGGAAGTGACAGCAAGAAATACAAGCTGTCGGGCATGTTCAAGGACTGGTTCCTCGACTACTCTTCCTACGTGATTCTCCAGAGAGCCGTCCCGAATATCGTGGATGGCCTCAAGCCTGTTCAAAGACGTGTTCTGCACGCAATGTACGAACATGATACCGGAGCCTACAGCAAAGTGGCCGGAATCGTGGGCGAGGCTATGCATTACCATCCGCACGGAGACGCCTCCATACTTGGAGCTCTCGTCCAGTTGGGACAGAAAGGCTATGCCATAGACTGCCAGGGTAACTGGGGTAACATCCTCACAGGCGACCCTAACGCTGCAGGACGATATATCGAGGCCCGTCTGAGCAAATTCGCGAAGGATGTGATTTTCGACCCGAAGATCACGGAATGGATGACTTCATACGACGGAAGAAACCAGGAACCGGTAGAGCTCCCGGTACGTTTCCCTCTGCTGCTCGCACAGGGCACGGAAGGAATCGCCGTCGGTATGGCATCCAAGATCCTTCCTCATAATTTCAATGAACTGATAGACGCATCCATAGCATATCTCGAAGGCAAACCGTTCGAGCTACTTCCTGACTTCCCGACAGGAGGATACGCCGACTGTTCCAAATACATGAAGGGAAAGCGCGGAGGCAGCGTCAAGGTAAGGGCGAAAATCGAGAAGATCGACAAGAGCACATTGGCCATCAAGGAGATACCTTACGGAAAGACGACTCATATCCTCGTTGATTCCATCTTGAAGGCGAAGGACAAGGGAAAAATCAAGATCAAGAAGATCGAAGACATGACCACCGCGGAGGCGGACCTTGTCATCCATCTTCCGAATGATGTTTCCCCTGACAAGACCATCGATGCATTGTACGCATTCACGGACTGCGAGACCACGATCGCACCGAACGCCTGCGTCATCAAGGACAACAAGCCTCAGTTCCTGAGCGTGGATGACATCCTCATCTACGACACGGAGCACACAAGGGATCTGCTCCGCCAGCAGCTCGAAATCAAGAAGAATGAGCTCGAGGACAACTGGCATTACACTTCATTGGAAAAGATCTTCTTCGAGAACAGGATTTACAAACTCCTGGAAGAGGACCAGAAGAGCTGGGAGGCCCAGGTAGGCGACATCTTCTCCAAGATGAAGGAATACCAGGACAAGCTGCTCAGGGAAATCACGAAGGAGGATATCCTCAAACTCGTGGAGAAGCCTGTCCGCAAAATATCCAAATTCGACACGAAAGTCATTGACCAGAAGATACTTGAAATCGAGAAAGAGCTCAAGACTGTCAATGACCAGATCGAACATATCACAGAATACACCATCAAGTTCTTCAAGGGCCTGAAGACCAAATACGGAAAAGATTTCCCTCGAAGGACCGAGATTACCGGATTCGAGACTATCACCGCCACCAAGGTTGTCAGCAACAATGCCAAGCTTTACGCCAATCTTGCGGAAGGATTCGTGGGAATCGGACTCAAGAAAGACGAGAGCGAATACATCTGCGACTGCTCGGACATGTCTGAGGTCGTAGTTATCAACAAGGAGGGCAAATATTGGATCAAGAAAGTGGTGGAGAAGGACTTCTTCGGCAAGGACCTGCTCTATGTGGGCATTTTCAACCGTGGTGACACACGTACCATCTACAACGTAATCTACAGAGACGGCAAGTCCGACCTGTACTACGCCAAGAGGTTTGCCATCACGAGCATCACCAGAGACAAGGAATACGACATCACTCAGGGCAAGCCGGGTTCCAAGATCGTATGGTTCACAGTAAACCACAACGGAGAGGCTGAGACCGTGAAACTCACGTTCATACCGAGACCGCGACTCAAGAATCTCAGTATGGAGTACGATTTCTCCGAGCTTGCGATCAAGGGCAAACTGTCCCGAGGCAATGTCGTGACCAAGAATGCAGTACGCCGCATCACCCAGAAGTCCAAAGGTGTTTCCACAATCGGCGGAAAGGACGTCTGGTTCGACCCTGACGTGATGAGGCTCAATGAAGATGGACGTGGAGAGCTGCTCGGACAGTTCAGCGGAGATGACAAGATTCTTGCAATCTTCAAGAACGGCACATACTATACGACTTCATACGACCTGAGCAACAGATATCAGGGCGACCTGCTGAGGATCGAGAAATACGACGAGAACAGGACCTATGCTGCACTGTACTACGACGGCTCGGCCAAACTGTTCTACATCAAGCGCTTCTCTTTCACATTGAGCGACAATACTCCTGCCCAGTTCATCCCTGAAGGAAGAGGCAACTATCTTGCTGACTTCAGTGCGGACAAGCACCCTCAGTTCAAGGTGTACTTTACCGGAAGACACGAAAACAGAGAGCCCGAAGTATTTGATGCTGAGGAATTTATTGCAAAGAAGGGTATCGCGGCCAAGGGTAACAGATGCCACAGGCTGGATGTGCTCAAGGTGGAGTTCATCGAACCGCTTCACAAGCCGGAAGACGATGAGGAACTTCAAGAAGTGCATGAAGTCATTTCTGCAAACATAGAGGAGGACTCTTCAGACGATTTCTCACCGGAGGCAATGTACCACGAGCCGTCAGACGAGACGGAAAGCCGTGGAGACATAGGCGAAAGCGACAATGCTGACGAGAGCGAAGAGGAGCCTAATCTGTTCGACTTGTAGGCTATGATAACTCTGACCGGCTTTATGGGGTGCGGGAAAACCTGCACCGCCCAGGAACTGAACCGACTCAAGGGGTGGGATTTCATTGACCTGGATAAAGCTGTGGAAAAAGAGGCGGGACGCAGTATAGGGCAGATTTTCGCGGAAGACGGAGAATCCGGGTTCAGGGCAATCGAAGCAACTACATTGGCCCGGATCATTTCCGAAAACGGGGTGAAGGTGCTTTCGCTGGGCGGAGGGACATTGACTTCGCCGGAATCCGCCAGACTTGTCCATGACCGGACTACCTGCATCTATTTGAGGGCGAGTACAGAAACTCTTGTTTACAATCTGACGATGTGGCCGGAGGACAGGCCGATGCTGAAGGACCTGCCTGACCAAGAGACGCTTGTCAGACGGGTTGAGCAACTGATGGCGGAACGTGAACGGATCTATGAGCGTACAGCCCACATAATCATCGACATAGACGGAAAGGAATACGGCGAAATCGCCGAAGAAATCGCAAGAGCGACTGAGAAATCAGGACAATGAAGTGCGAGACGCGGGACAGGTTCAGCCCGTGGCTATATAATGTCTTCCCGCTCGTGAATATCCTTTATACGCAGCTGGAGGGTGGAATTTCCTCTATAATAGTTCTCCACGATGCTGTAGCATACATCAACAGGGTTGCCGTTGCGGATATGCTCGAATGAGTCCGCCATATTGAATGCGATGGCCGACACCTGATGGTAAGGCTGCGATTCCTGGATAAGTTCCAGTTTCAGATGCTGACCACCCGGACCGACTTTGCGGCCGTTTCCGTCATCATACACATTCCTGGTAAGGAAAACCGGCGAACTGTTGCCCGGACCGAACGGCTGGAACTGCTTGAGCACCCTGAAGAACTTCGGGGTTATCTGCGAGAAATTTATTTCCGAATCCACATCGATTACAGGCGTCACCATCTCCTTGGTGATGTGACTGCTTACGTATCTGTCTATCCTTGAAGCGAATTCCGCAAGATTTTCCTCACGCATCGTCAAGCCGGCAGCATAGATGTGTCCGCCATAGTTCTCGAGCAGGTCCGCGCAGCTGCTGATGGCTTCGTAAAGGTCAAAGCCCCTGACACTTCTTGCTGAACCAGTTATGAAACCATTTGACTTGGTGAGCACGAAAGTCGGCTTGTAATATGCCTCCACAAGTCGGGAAGCGACAATGCCCACGACACCCTTGTTCCAATCCGGGCCATAGACGATCACTGCATTTTCAGATGTGCAGCAGGTTCCGTTCTGGACCATATCCAGGGCCTCCTTGGTGATTTCGCGGTCAATGCTCTTCCGCTCGTTGTTATTGTCATTGATCTTCGTGCCGATGCTCATCGCGGTCATATCGTCCTCTGCAGTAAGCAGTTCCACCGCGAGTCGGCCTGACTCCATACGTCCTGCGGCATTGATCCTCGGTCCGATTTTGAACACGATATCGTCTATGGTGATGTGCTCCGGCTCCAAATTCGCCAGACTGATCATGGCCTTGAGCCCCACGCGAGGCTTCTCGTTCAGCCATTTCAGTCCGAAATGCGCCAGCACGCGGTTCTCCCCCACCACTGAAACCAGGTCGGAAGCGATACTTACCACCAGCAGGTCCAGCAACGGAAGCAGCGACTCGAACGGAATTCCGCATTTGGCGGAATATGCCTGAACCAGTTTGAAGCCGACTCCGCAACCGGAAAGGTCGTCGAAAGGATAATGGCAATCCTCCCTCTTCGGGTCCAGCACCGCCACAGCCGCAGGAATCTCCGATTCCGGAAGATGATGGTCGCAGATGATTATGTCAATGCCCTTGGACGCGGCATATTCTACCTTGTCGATGGCCTTGATTCCGCAGTCCAATGTTATGATGAGCCCGAAACCGTTTTCCGCAGCCCAGTCGATACCCTTTTTTGACACGCCATAGCCCTCGTCATACCTGTCGGGAATGTAGAAATCCACAGAAGAAGTCAGCCTGCGGATAAAAGAATAGACCAATGCCACTGCTGTAGTCCCGTCCACGTCATAGTCTCCATAGACGAGAACCTTCTCATTGCCGTACACTGCCTTTTCAAGACGCTCCACTGCCTTGTCCATATCCTTCATCAGGAACGGGTCATGGATGTCTGACAGGTTCGGCCTGAAAAACGAGCGGGCTTCCTCAAATGTCCGGATGCCCCTGTGGACAAGCAAAGTCGCAAGCACAGGATCCACCCCCAGCTCGGCTGAGAGCTGTTTCACATTCTCCGGATCGGCCGGAGCCCTTAATCTCCATTCTCTTTCTTTCGGCATAACATACAAAGATACCTTAATTATTTCAATTTTAGAATTAAATATGTAATTTTGTAGATGTCGCGAAATGGCGGAGATCATCCGCAGAGATTGGTTGCGTGACACTTACCGAGAATAAAAAATATTGAAATAAAAGATATGGCAAATTTGGAATTGAGCGAACAGGAACTCATCAGAAGAGAGTCCCTCGACAAACTCAGAGAGCTTGGAATCGAGCCTTATCCGGCTCCGTTGTACCCAGTAAATGCGACTGCGAAAGTCATTGAGGCTGAGTATGATCCTGAGAAAGGAAATTTCCAGGACGTATGTATTGCAGGAAGAATCATGTCCAGAAGAATCATGGGAGCCGCTTCTTTCATGGAGCTTCAGGATTCCACCGGAAGGATACAGGTCTATGTGAAACGTGACGAGATCTGCCCTGGTGAGGACAAGACCATGTACAACACCGTATTCAAGAAACTTCTCGACATCGGTGACGTGGTGGGCATCAAGGGATTCGCATTCCACACGCAGACAGGCCAGCTTACGGTTCACGCCAAGGAGCTCACTCTCCTCAGCAAGTCATTGAAAGTTCTTCCTATCGTGAAGGAGGCTGACGGCAAGGTGCACGACGCGTTCACCGACCCGGAGCTCAGATACAGACAGAGATATGTGGACCTCATCGTAAACCCTCAGGTAAAGGACACTTTCATCAAGAGGGCTAAGATTATCGCTACGATGCGTGAGTATTTCAACAATGCAGGCTGTCTGGAGGTGGAGACCCCGATTCTCCAGTCGATACCTGGCGGCGCTACGGCAAGACCGTTCATCACACATCACAATGCATTGGACATCCCTCTGTATCTGCGTATTGCCAATGAGCTTTATCTGAAGAGACTTATCGTGGGAGGCTATGACGGTGTCTATGAGTTCGCCAAGGATTTCCGCAACGAGGGCATGGACAAGACCCACAACCCTGAGTTTACATGTATGGAAATCTATGTGGCCTACAAGGACTATATCTGGATGATGGAGTTCATCGAGAACCTTCTCGAAAAGATCGCGATGAACCTCTACGGAAAGACCACAGTGATGAACGAGGGCGTGGAAATCGACTTCAAGGCGCCGTACAAGAAAATCGGCATTCTCGATGCCATCAAGGAATACACCGGTATCGACGTGAAGGGCATGGATGTGGAACAGCTCCGCGAGACCTGCAAGAAACTCAATGTGGAAATCGAGCCGTCCATGGGCGTGGGCAAACTGATCGACGCCATCTTCGGAGAATATTGCGAGAAACATTTCGTGCAGCCTACATTCGTCACGGACTACCCTGTGGAAATGTCACCTCTCACCAAGAGACACAGAAACGACCCGACCCTTACAGAACGTTTCGAGCTGTTCGTATGCGGCCACGAGCTTGCCAATGCATATTCAGAGCTCAATGACCCTATCGACCAGAGGGAGCGTTTCGAGGAGCAGGCCAGGCTCAAGAGCAACGGAGACGACGAGGCAATGTTCATTGACTATGACTTCCTCCGCGCTCTCGAATACGGCATGCCGCCTACATCAGGCTTGGGAATGGGTATCGACCGTCTGACAATGCTCATGACCGGCAACACTACCATCCAGGATGTTCTCTTCTTCCCGCAGATGAGACCTGAGAAGATGCCGAGCAAGAACGAGGCTAACGAACAGGAATAGTCAATGCGGACAGAAACGATAACTTCTGCACAGAATTCTAAAATCAAGATGCTTCTCGCGCTTGGGGAAAAATCTCGTACCAGGCGCGAGAACTCTCTTTTTGTCGTAGAGGGCAGAAAGGAAATCGGGCACTGCCTGGACGCGGGATACAAAGTCAGGACCTTGTTCGCCTGCCCGGAAATCATACCGGAACGCGAATTGGAGAAAATCGCAGAGAGATGCGGTGAGGACTGCACCATTGTCAATGTCCCGGCTCACCTGTACGAGAAAATCGCCTATCGTGGAAGCACTGAGGGCGTGATCGCAGAAGCGGAAATCATTGACAAGTCATTGGGCGACATCAAGTTGCGCGAGAACCCTCTGGTAATCGTGCTGGAGTCGGTGGAGAAGCCGGGCAATCTCGGCGCTGTACTGAGGACGGCTGATGCGGCTGATGCAGATGCAGTGATTGTCTGCGACCCGCTGACAGACTTGTACAACCCGAACCTGATACGTTCGAGTCTGGGTGCCACTTTCACGAGACAAGTCGTGGCGGCATCTTCCGGCGAGGCTCTCAAATGGCTGAATGACAACAATATAAAGATATATACAGCACAGCTTCAGGACTCCGAATGGTACTACGATACGGATATGAAATGCGGCACTGCCCTGGTGATGGGAACTGAGCACGAAGGGCTTTCCACTTTCTGGAGAATGCACGCTGACGCCCATGTGAAGATTCCTATGCTCGGCCAGATGGACTCTCTGAATGTGTCGGTTTCTGCAGCAATCCTGATGTTCGAGGCGGTGCGTCAAAGAAATTCCAAATTATGAACAGATTCGGTCTGATCGGCGACCCTATAGCCACTTCCCTGTCTCCTGCATTGTTCGAGGCAGCATATTCGGGAGAGTTTTCCTACGACCTGATCCAGGGCGCTGATTTCGGCGGTTCATGGAAGGCTTTTGAGGACAGATACAAGGGTATCAATGTCACGGCTCCGTTCAAACAGCAGTCTTTCTCTCAGGCTGACATTTTCACTGCCGGCTGCAGGAAAATCGGTGCTGCAAATATCATTGTCAAGACTGATGACGGTATCCTGGCGGACAATTCGGACTTTACCGGAGTCATCCTGAGCATTGCCGAAGCCTATGTTCCGGGGATTGTCAGGGAGTTTTACGAAAAATACGGCATCAAGGCCCATATCAAGATTCACCAATATGTAAAACAGGCATTGACAATGCTGTTTTCGCGCAAGCCTCAGGCTCTGATCGTGGGCTGCGGCGGGGCAGGCAGGGCTGCGGCTGTGGCTGCGGCTGAGCTTGGATTCGACACGGCACTGATGAACAGGACCGGGGAAAAGGCTCAGAAGATGGCGGACGAGATGCCGGAATACGGCTTCATCGTGGACCAGCTCAGCGATTTCCGTGCGGCCGTGAAGGAATGTGACCTCGTTATCTATACGTTGCCTGTGGCATTGGATGATATTTCTTGTCTTACTGTTGAAGATTTCGAGGGTGAGGACAGATACACTTGGCCGCGTCCGGGAAAGGTCATCCTGGAGGCAAACTACAAGACGCCTTCTTTCCGTGACAGGACATTGGTCAATGCAGCGGGCGCACAATATGTTCCAGGCCTCAGATGGCTGCTGTACCAGGCTCTGACGGGATATTCTGTGCTGACAGGCAAAATGCCTGACTTGGACGCCATGGAATCTGCTGTGATTTCCAGGATGAAAAACCAAGAATAATTGCTAAATTGCAGAACTAATACATATAACTATGTCACTTAACAAAGTAATGCTGATCGGTAACGTGGGAAAAGATCCGGAAGTCCGTTACCTTGAGAACAATCCTGCTCCGCAGGGAACAAATCCGAAAGTCGCACAGTTCACTCTGGCCACCACCGAAAGGTTCAGGGACAGGAACGGAGAGGTGCGCGAAAACACTGAATGGCACAACATCGTGGCCTGGAGAGGGCTTGCTGACCTTGCTGAGAAATATATCAGGAAGGGTTCGCAGCTCTATATAGAGGGCCGCATACGTACAAGGTCATGGAACGACCAGGCAGGTGCCAAGCAGTACCGTACAGAAATCGTGGCTGACTCCATTCAGCTGCTCGGTCGCAAGTCTGACAATCCTGCTTCACAGCAGCCGTCCGACAATCATCAGACCGGTTATCAGCCTCAGGGTGGTTACCAGTCACAGGGCGGAGCCGACATGCCTGCCGGATTCGCTCCTCGCCAGGCTTCACAGCCGGCTGCTCCACAGGCTCAGCCTGACTATTCAAGTCCGTCTGACGACCTTCCTTTCTAAGAAATAACAGTAAATTATAAGCAATATGAAACTTGACGTAGTTCTTGGACTCCAATGGGGAGACGAGGGCAAAGGTAAAATTGTGGACGTTCTGGCCGGAAGGTATCCTGCCGTAGCAAGATTCCAGGGCGGTCCGAATGCAGGCCATTCACTTCATTTCGATGGCCATAACTTCGTGGTAAGAAGCATTCCTTCAGGTATTTTCAGGGATGGGTCCACGAACATCATAGGAAGCGGTGTTGTACTTGACCCGATTACATTCCGCGAGGAGTGCGGCAACATCGCCAAACAGGGCATCAATCCTGAGGAGAAGCTCTATATTTCCAAGAAGGCACACCTTATCCTGCCTACTCACAGGCTTCTGGATGCGGCTTATGAAGCAGCTGCCGGAAAGAGCAAGATCGGCTCTACATTGAAAGGTATCGGACCTACTTATACCGACAAGATCAGCCGTCACGGTCTGCGTGTCGGCGACATTCTCGCCCCTGACTTCAAGGCAAGGTTCGAGAAACTAAAGGCAAGACATCTCCAGCTTCTCCAGGACCTCAAGTTCGAATGCGATCCGGACAAGGACGAGGCAGAGTGGATGAGTGCCATCGAATTCCTCAAGAAGTTCAATCTCATTGACTGTGAATACTTTGTAAACGAATGGCTGGATGAGAAGCCTATGTTGGCAGAGGGTGCGCAGGGTTCGCTTCTGGACATTGACTACGGTTCATACCCGTACGTGACATCTTCATCTACGACAATCGGCGGCGTCTGCACAGGTCTTGGTGTGGCCCCTTCAAGAGTGGGCCATGTATATGGTATCTTCAAGGCTTACTGTACACGTGTCGGAAGCGGTCCGTTCCCTACGGAGCTGTTCGACGAGACCGGTGACAAGATCCGCGAGATCGGTCATGAGTTCGGAGCCGTGACAGGACGTCCACGCAGATGCGGCTGGCTCGACCTCGTAGCATTGAAATATACTGTGATGCTCGACGGCGTTACCGACCTCATCATGATGAAGTCCGACTGCCTCGATTCATTCGAGACCATCAAGGTCTGCACATCCTATATCATTGACGGAAAGGAGACGAACCAGTTCCCATTCGATACGGAATGCGAAATAACTCCGGTTTACACTGAGTTCAAGGGATGGAACCAGGACCTTACAGGCTGCAGGAAAGAGGAGGAACTTCCTGAGACATTCAAGGAGTACATCCGCTTTATGGAGAACTACCTGAAGGTGCCTATCAAGATCATCTCTCTCGGACCTGACCGTGAGGCGACAATCGAAAGATAATTTTCTATAACATTATACCAAAAAAAAGCCCGGCTGCTCATCACAGTCGGGCTTGATCATTATGTCAGAACCTTATTAAAGGTCATTCATTTCCTTGAGGTAATCCTCTTTGCTGCTTACTACGATATCCTGGAATTCCTTCTGGCCTGTGCCGGCTGGAATGAGGTGACCGCAGATGACATTTTCCTTAAGACCTTCGAGGTCATCGACGCGGGCGCGGATAGCTGCCTCGCTGAGCACCTTGGTAGTCTCCTGGAATGATGCGGCAGAGATGAAGCTGTCTGTCTTGAGGGCTGCTCTTGTAATACCCTGGAGCACCTGACTTGCAGTTGCCGGGTGAGCTTCCCTGAAGGCCATAAGTTTCAGACCCTGTCTTTCGAGAGAATCATTCTCGTTCTTGAGGTCACGTGCAGAAATGATGTCGCCTACTTTGTAGCGCTGAGAATCTCCGGCTTCCTTGATGTAGTACTTGCCATAGATCTCATCATTGACATCCATAAACTTCCACTTGTCCACAAGCTCCTCAGGCAGGAACTCCGTATCTCCGGATGAAGTGATCTGAACCTTTCTCATCATCTGTCTTACGATGATTTCGAAGTGCTTGTCATTGATCTTCACACCCTGGAGGCGGTACACGGCCTGAACCTCATTGACAATGTACTCCTGCGCCTTTACAGGACCGAGGACATTGAGGATGTCAGTAGGTGAAACGCCGCCGTCTGAGAGTCTTGAACCTGCCCTCACGTAGTCGTTCTCCTGAACGAGAATCTGCTTGGACAGAGGAACGAGATATTTCTTCTCGATACCGGACTTGTTCTTGACGAAGATTTCACGGTTACCTCTTGTGATTCTACCCATACGGACCTCACCGTTGAGCTCGGAAATTGTAGCAGGGCTTGAAGGATTTCTTGCCTCGAACAACTCTGTAACTCGCGGAAGACCTCCGGTAATATCGTTTGACTTGCCGATCGCACGAGGGATCTTCATGATGATGTCGCCGACTTTCACCTGAGTGCCGTCGCTGACAGGGATATGCGCACCTACAGGAAGGTTGTATTGCTTGAGTGTAGCGCCCTTCTCATCAAGAATGAGGATCGAAGGAGTCTTGGTCTTGTCCCTGGACTCGATGATGACCTTGTCCTTGTTGTTAGAGTACTCGTCTGCAGACTCCTCGCGGTATGTCGCACCTGCGATCATGTTCTCGAAACGTACTGTACCGGCTGTCTCGACGATGGTAATCGCATTGTACGGGTCCCATTCGCAGATAAGATCACCTTTCTGAACCGTATCGCCATCCTTCTTGTACAGAATCGCTCCGTAAGGAACGTCGTATGAAGAGAATGTGATACCTGTGTTCTCGTCGATAATCTTGACCTCAGTCATACGGCTGACGACAACTTCCTGTGTCTGACCGTCGTCTGTCACTCTCTGAAGAGTTCTGAGTTCGTCAAATACCAGCTTTCCGTTGTATTTGGACTCGATGGAAGAATCAGCTGCCGTGCTGGATGCGGTACCACCGACGTGGAAGGTACGAAGTGTAAGCTGGGTACCAGGCTCACCGATAGACTGTGCTGCGATAACTCCGACAACCTCACCCTTCTCGACCATTCTGCTGGTAGCAAGGTTACGTCCGTAACACTTAGCGCAGACACCCTTACGGGATTCGCAAGTGAGCACTGAACGGATTTCCACCTGCTCGATAGGGAGAGAGTCAATGAGGTTTGCAGTAGCCTCGCGGATTTCTTCACCGGCCTTGATGATAAGTTCACCCGTAATAGGGTTGAAGATATCGTGTACTGACGTACGGCCGAGAATTCTTTCGCCGAGTGACTCGACAACCTCGTCCTTGTTCTTGATGGCTGTAGCAATAAGTCCCCTGAGTGTTCCGCAGTCTTCCTCATTGATGATGACATCGTGAGAAACGTCCACGAGACGACGTGTCAGGTAACCGGCATCGGCTGTCTTGAGGGCGGTATCGGCAAGACCCTTACGTGCACCGTGGGTAGAGATGAAGTACTCGAGCACTGTCATACCCTCCTTCAAGTTGGAGACGATAGGGTTTTCGATAATCTCCGCTCCTGCCGCACCGGACTTCTGAGGTTTTGCCATAAGTCCTCGCATACCGCAGAGCTGCTTGATCTGCTGTGTGGAGCCACGGGCTCCTGAGTCAAGCATCATGTAAACAGGGTTGAAACCTTTCTGGTCTGCAGAAATCTGCTTCTCCACGATTCCGGTAAGCTTGTTGTCAATGGATGTCCAGAGGTCGATAACCTTGTTGTAACGCTCGTTGTTGGTAATGAAACCCATAGCGTAGTTGTTCTTGATATCCTCCACCTGCTTGTAGCCCTCATTGATGAGGTCGTATTTTTCAGGCGGGATGAGGACATCGCCAAGGTTGAATGAGATACCTGCACGGAAGGCGCGGTCATAACCGAGGTTCTTGATATCATCGAGGAAACGGGCTGTTCTGGACACGCCTGTATTCTTGATGACCTCAGTAATGATTTTTCTGAGGGCCTTCTTTCCGAGTACGTCATTGACATAAGGAACCTCTACCGGAACGAACTGGTTCACAATGATACGGCCTGCAGTGGTCTTCACCATCTGTGTGCCGGCCTCAGGATGCTGCTTGTCCTTAGGGAGCCTTACATTGATCTCGGCGTGAAGGTCAATGGCTTTCTCGTTGAGAGCCACGATAACTTCCTCCGGACCATAGAAAGACATCTTTTCACCCTTTGCACTAGGTCTTATCTTAGTGATATAGTAAAGACCGAGCACCATATCCTGTGAAGGCACAGTAATAGGAGTACCGTTGGCAGGATTCAGGATGTTCTGGGAACCGAGCATGAGGAGCTGTGCCTCCATGACCGCAGCGTTGCCGAGCGGCAGGTGGACTGCCATCTGGTCACCGTCGAAGTCCGCATTGAACGCGGTACAAGCGAGAGGGTGGAGCTGGATGGCCTTTCCTTCGATCATTCTCGGCTGGAAAGCCTGAATACCGAGTCTGTGAAGAGTAGGTGCACGGTTAAGGAAAACCGGATGACCTTTCATCACGTTCTCGAGGATATCCCAGATGACTGGTTCTTTTCTATCTACAATTTTCTTTGCAGACTTGACTGTCTTTACAATACCCCTCTCAATCAGTTTCCTGATAATGAACGGTTTGTAAAGCTCGGCAGCCATAAATTTAGGAAGACCGCACTCATGCATCTGAAGTTCAGGACCTACGACGATGACTGAACGCGCAGAGTAATCGACACGTTTACCGAGCAAATTCTGACGGAAACGTCCCTGTTTTCCTTTAAGGCTGTCTGACAGTGACTTGAGAGCCCTGTTGGACTCGCTCTTCACTGCATTTGATTTCTTGGAGTTGTCGAAGAGTGAATCCACAGCTTCCTGAAGCATACGTTTCTCGTTTCGGAGAATGACTTCAGGAGCCTTGATCTCGATAAGTCTCTTCAGACGGTTGTTTCTGATGATGACACGTCTGTAGAGGTCATTGAGATCGGATGTGGCGAAACGGCCACCGTCAAGCGGAACGAGAGGACGGAGATCCGGCGGAATGACCGGAATCACCTTCATGATCATCCACTCAGGGCGGTTGATGCCGTTGGACTCCTCAAACCATTTGACGATGCTGAGGCGCTTGAGCAGCTCAGCTTTCTTGAGCTGGGAATTGGCCAGACGCATCTCTGTACGGAGGCTGTCGGCAAGTTCCTTTATGTCAATCTCCTTCAGCAAGTCATAGATACCCTCTGCACCCATCTTGGCAACGAACTTTGCAGGATCGTCGTCAGGAAGGTTGTAGTTGTCAGGGTACTGGTCGAGAACTGCCAGATACTCGTCCTCGGAAAGGAGTTCGAGTTTCTGCCTGTCTGTCTGTCCAGGACGGATGACAATGTACTTCTCGTAGTAGATTACCGCCTCAAGTTTCTTGGCAGGAACGCCGAGAACAGCGGAAATCTTGTTCGGAGCTGACTTGAAGTACCAGATATGGGCAACAGGGACAGTAAGTGAAATGTGTCCCATTCTCTCCCTGCGCACCTTCTTTTCTGTAACTTCCACACTGCAACGGTCGCAGACGATACCACGGTACCTGATGCGCTTGTATTTACCGCAATAGCACTCGTAGTCCTTGGTAGGTCCGAAAATCTTCTCACAGAAAAGGCCATCTCTCTCAGGCTTGTACGTCCTGTAGTTCACAGTCTCAGGCTTGAGGACCTCTCCGTGGGACCTGTCAATGATGTCCTCCGGAGAAGCAAGCGAAATGCTGATTTTCTGGAAATTGCTCCTTACCTTGTTATCTTTGTTATTGAAAATAGGCATAATATATCAAATCAAAATTGACTGTTACTATTCAAGAGTCACTTTAAGTCCGAGACCTCTGAGCTCGTGCAGGAGCACATTCAGAGATTCAGGAATACCTGGAGTAGGCATCGGCTCACCCTTGACGATGGCTTCATAAGTCTTGGACCTTCCGGTCACGTCATCAGACTTGACAGTAAGGATTTCCTGGAGAGCGTTTGCCGCACCGAATGCCTCGAGCGCCCAAACCTCCATTTCTCCAAATCTCTGACCACCGAACTGAGCTTTACCGCCCAAAGGCTGCTGAGTAATGAGAGAATAAGGACCGATAGACCTTGCGTGCATCTTGTCATCAACCATGTGACCGAGCTTGATCATATAGATGATACCTACAGTTGCATACTGGTCGAACCATTCACCGGTACCGCCGTCTCTCAGATGAGTACTTCCGTACTTAGGAAGACCTGCCTTGTCAGTATATGCGCAAATCTCATCAAGACTTGCACCGTCGAAAATAGGGGTGCTGAACTTGAGACCAAGTCTTTCACCTGCCCATCCCAAAACAGTTTCATAAATCTGACCGAGGTTCATTCGGGAAGGCACACCGAGAGGGTTCAGGACAATGTCCACCGGAGTACCGTCCTCAAGGAACGGCATGTCCTCCTCTCTTACGATCTTGGCAACAATACCCTTGTTACCGTGACGTCCTGCCATCTTGTCACCGACAGTGATCTTTCTCTTCTTGGCGATATATACTTTCGCAAGCTGCATAACACCGTTTCCGAGTTCGTCACCGACCTTGACCTTGTCCTGGATCCTCTTGTTTGCTGCGAGAGCCTCTTTATAGGCGATGCAGTAATTGTTGATGAGGTCACGGATCATGAGGTTGGTCCTGTCGTCGTCAGTCCATCTGTTTGAATTAATATTTTCGAAGTCAATGGTCCTGAGCTGGGAAGCAGTGATTTCTCTGCCCTCAGGAATGATCTCAACGCCATAAAGGTCACTGATTCCCACACTCTTCTTGCCTTCAGCCAATGCAACGAGCTTGTCGAAGAACTTGGCGTACAAAGACTCGGCTTTCTTGGTGAAATCTTCCTCGATGCTATCAAGTTTTGCTTTCTGCTCAGCCTTGGCGCCCTTGCGGTTACCCTCTTTGGCAGCCTTTGAGTAAAGAGCGGTCTTGATGACAGTACCGCTGAGTGACGGATTGGCCTTGAGTGAAGCATCCTTCACGTCACCTGCCTTGTCACCGAAGATTGCACGGAGAAGTTTCTCCTCTGGAGAAGGATCGCTCTCTCCCTTAGGAGTAATCTTGCCGACCATAATGTCACCCGGCTCGATATGGGCACCTACGCGGACAATACCGTTGTCATCAAGATTTTTGGTAGCGTCCTCGCTGACATTAGGAATATCGAATGTGAGTTCCTCCATACCACGCTTGGTTTCCCTGACTTCAGTAAGGTACTCGTCCACGTGAACTGATGTGAGGATATCCCATCTGACCATTTTCTCTGAAAGAACGATAGCGTCCTCATAGTTGTAACCCTTCCAAGGCATGAACGCAACCATAAGGTTACGGCCGAGTGCGAGTTCACCGTTCTGGGTAGCATATCCTTCTGTCATCACCTGACCTGCAACTACCTTGTCACCTTTCTTCACAATCGGTTTCAGGCAGATAGTTGTATTCTGGTTTGTCTTTCTATATATAGGAAGATGGTAAACAGTGATGTCCGGAGAGAAGCTTACGAATTTCTCGTCCTCTGTGCGGTCATACTTGACGTGGATTTCATTTGCGTCCACATATACGACTTCACCGCTTCTTTCTGCCATCACCTGTGTCCTGGAGTCGATGCAGACCCTCTCTTCAAGACCGGTTCCCACGATAGGAGCCTGAGGCTTGAGAAGCGGAACTGCCTGACGCATCATGTTCGCTCCCATCAATGCACGGTGAGCGTCATCATGCTCAAGGAACGGAATGAGGGATGCAGCCACAGAAGCCATCTGGTTAGGCGCAACGTCCATATAGTCAACCTCTTCTTTGGAGACTACAGGGAAGTCAGCCTCGAGACGGCACTGGATTCTGTCCTCTTCGATGGTTCCGTCATCATCCATCTTCACATTGGCAAGAGAAACGAGTTTGTCTTCCTCTTCCTCTGCGCTCATAAACTTCCAGCCGTCATCGGAAAGATTCACCTTTCCGTTCTCGACCTTACGGTAAGGGGTCTCGATGAATCCCAGGTCATCAATCTTCGCATAGACGCAAAGAGATGAGATAAGACCGATGTTCGGACCTTCCGGAGACTCGATAGGACAAAGCCTTCCATAATGAGTATAGTGCACGTCTCGAACCTCGAAACCTGCCCTGTCTCTGGAAAGGCCGCCAGGACCCAATGCAGAAAGACGACGCTTGTGTGTAACTTCAGCAAGCGGGTTCGTCTGGTCCATGAACTGGGACATCTGGCTTGTACCGAAGAATGAATTGATTACCGAAGACAATGTCTTGGAATTGATGAGGTCAGTAGGGCTGAACTGCTCACTGTCCCTTACGTTCATTCTTTCGCGGATAGTCCTTGACATTCTTGAGAGACCTACGCTGAACTGGTTAGCCAACTGCTCACCTACTGTTCTTACACGTCTGTTGCTCAAGTGGTCGATATCATCAACCGTAGCCTTGGAGTTAATAAGCTGAATGAGATACTTGATGATCTCGGTAATATCCTGATTTGTGAGAACACGGAGTTCAGGATCAGTGTCGAGGCCGAGTTTCTTGTTAAGACGATAACGGCCGACGATACCCAAATCGTATCTCTTTTCGGAGAAGAACAACTTGTCGATCACGTCTCTCGCGGTTGCCTCATCAGGTGGTTCTGAATTACGCAACTGCTTGTAGATGTAATTGACAGCTTCTTTTTCCGTATTTGTCGGGTCCTTCTGCAGGGTGTTGAATATGATGGCATACTCACTGTCGCTGGCCTCATCCTTCTGGAGAAGCACAGTCTTCACCTCTGCATCGGTAAGTTTCTGAATTGTCTCATCGTTGATGACTTCACATCTCTCGACAACCGGAGTTGTACGCTCGATAGGGATAACCTCACCGGTATCCTCATCAACGAAGTCCTCGTTCCAGGTCTTGAGAACCTTTGCGGCGAGCTTTCTGCCCTCATTTGCCTTCAGATTCTCAGGAGTAGCCTCAATCTCTTCAGCCAGGCCGAAAATGTTTATGATATCCTTGTCCGCATCGAAACCGATAGCACGGAGAAGTGTCGTTACAGGCAACTTCTTCTTACGGTCGATGTAGGCATACATCACATTGTTGATGTCCGTGGCGAACTCGATCCATGAACCCTTGAACGGAATGATACGGGCTGAATAAAGCTTGGTACCGTTTGCGTGGAGGGTCTGATCAAAGAACACACCAGGAGACCTGTGCAGCTGTGAAACGATGACACGCTCTGATCCATTGATGACGAAGGTTCCGCCAGGAGTCATGTACGGGATGTCACCCAGATAAACGTCCTGAACTTTTGTATCGAAATCCTCGTGTTCGAGATCACTGCAAGAAAGGCGGAGTTTTGCCTTAAGAGGCACGTTGTACGTGAGACCTCTCTCAAGACACTCTTCAATCGAGTACTTAGGAGGATCAATGAAATAATCTATAAACTCGAGCTTATAGTTGTTCCTCGTATCTTCGATTGGAAATATTTCCTGGAATACTTGGTAAAGACCTTCGTTTTTTCTGTTCTCAGGGGTGGTGTCAAGCTGGAAAAAATCCTTGAATGATTTCAGCTGCACCTCAAGCAGATCCGGATAATCCAGGATTTTTGATGTGGCGAAATTTATTCGTTTATTGGTAGTCTTATTTGACATATTCTGCCTTTGAAATGAGAAAAACTTAAATACGACAAAAAGGTTTAGAGCCTATAATCCGACTCTAAACCTGATTTCGTTCCCAACCAGGGGAGAAGCGAAGTTATTTAACCTCAACTTCTGCACCAGCTTCCTCGAGAGTAGATTTGATCTGCTCTGCTTCTGCCTTGGATACTTTCTCTTTCAAAGTTGCACCTGGAGCCTTGTCAACAAGTTCCTTTGCCTCTTTAAGACCGAGGCTGAGGAGATCCTTAACGGCTTTGATAACGTTAAGTTTAGCGTCACCAGCTGACTTGAGGATAACGTCGAACTCAGTCTGCTCTGCTGGAGCTGCCTCTGCGGCTGCTGCAGGACCTGCAACTGCAACTGCAGCTGCTGCAGGCTCGATACCATACTCTTCCTTGAGAACTTTAGCAAGTTCCTGAACGTCTTTTACAGAAAGGTTAACCAACTCTTCTGCGAGTGCTTTTACGTCTGCCATAATTAATGTAGATATTTAAAATTGTTAATATTATTTCTCTTCTTTTTCTGAAAGGGTCTTGACGATTCCTGCAAGTTTTCCGCCTGCTGACTCGAGAGCAGAAATAACGTTGCGTGCAGGAGACTGGAGAAGACCGATGATGTCTCCGAGGAGTTCCTCTTTAGACTTGATAGCTGCGAGTTCGTCAAGCTTGTCTGCACCTACGAATGCGCACTCCTGAACATAAGCGCCTTTGAGAACTGGTTTCTCAAGACCGCTCTTCTGAAGCTTCTTGATAAGCTTTGCAGGAGCATTTGCAACCTCAGTGTACATGATTGCGGTATTGCCTACGAGAGTCGGAATAAGGAGATTCATCTCTTCATTGCCGAGCTCATTGAGTACGTGAGTGAACAATGTGTTCTTCACAACTGTAAGCTTGATACCTGCCTCAAAGCAAGCACGACGAAGTTTTGTTGTATCTTCAGCATTCAGACCTGCGATATCTGTAACATAGAAGTTCGGGGTCTCTTTGATCTGTGCTGAGATAGATTCAATTATCTGGGCTTTTAATTCTTTTCTCATAACATTGAATATTTATTATTCAGCACTGAATGCTTTAACATCGAGTTTGATACCAGGGCTCATAGTAGTGCAGATAGCTGCGCTCTTGAGATATGTTCCCTTAAGTGTCTGCGGTTTCAATTTGAGGATTGCTGACATCACTACCTTAGCGTTGTCATAAATCTGCTCAGGGGTGAAAGAAGCTTTTCCGATAGCGGTGTGGATGATACCGGACTTGTCAACCTTGAAATCGATCTTACCAGCCTTAACCTCTTTTACAGCGCTGCCGACAGCCATTGTAACTGTGCCAGTCTTAGGGTTCGGCATAAGGCCTCTTGGACCGAGGATACGACCGATGACACCGACTTTAGCCATAACTGATGGAGTACAGATGATGACATCCACGTCAGTCCAGCCGCCTTTGATCTTCTCGATATAATCGTCGAGACCAACATAGTCTGCACCAGCCTCTTTAGCCTCAGCTTCCTTGTCAGGAGTACAAAGAACGAGAACTCTTGTGACTTTACCGGTTCCGTGAGGAAGTGTAACGACGCCACGGATCATCTGGTTTGCCTTACGAGGGTCAACGCCCAAATTTGCGATAAGCTCTACTGAAGCATCGAATTTCGTGAAGGTGATTTCCTTAAGGAGACCACACGCTTCAGAAAGGCCATACTGCTTTGTCTGGTCAACTTTGGCCAGCGCAGCTGTCATATTTTTTGAAAGTTTACTCATGATGCGCGTGATTATTTAACATCCTCAGGGAAAGTTCCTGAAACTCTGATACCCATGCTTCTTGCTGTACCTGCGACCATCTTCATAGCTGACTTGAGGGTGAAAGCATTCATATCTGCCATCTTGCCTTCTGCTATGGTTTTAACCTGATCCCAAGTAATGCTTGCTACCTTCTGTCTGTTAGGTTCGCCTGAACCCTTCTGAATTTTCGCAGCCTCTTTGAGGGAAACAGCAACTGGCGGCTGTTTTACAACGAAAGTGAAAGACTTGTCTGAAAATACGGTGATTACTACTGGAAGCACTTTACCTGCAGAAGCCTGAGTGGCTGCATTGAACTGCTTGCAGAAGTCCATAATGTTCAGTCCTTTCGAACCGAGAGCCGGTCCTACAGGAGGCGCAGGATTCGCTGCTCCACCTTTGATCTGGAGCTTAATGAATCCAGTTACTTCTTTTGCCATAACTTGTTATTCTTTAGTTACTTGATTAAAGTTGAGTTCGAGCAGAGTCTTTCTGCCGAAGATCATAACTATTACCTTTATTTTGCTTCTGTCAACTGCAATCTCATCGACTGTTCCATCGAAGCCGCTGAATGGTCCGTCAGTAATCTTGACTGAATCGCCAACCTGATAATCCACTTCTGTATCAGCTACAGTTTCGGTCTGCTCGTCCTGCTGTCCAAGAAGCCTCTTGACTTCATCCGGATGCAGAGGCACTGCAACTTTCTCGCTCTGGTTTTTGCTGTCCTTCTCGGAGAGGAAACCTGCGAGACCAGGTATGACGTGACTGCGGATGAGGTAATCGGAATCCTTGCCAAGTTCTGCCTCGATAAACACATAGCCAGGGAAAAGGATTTTCTCAGTAGCTACGCGCTTGCCGTTCTTCACGGTATATTTCTTCTCAAGGGGAACAAGTACCTGCGAAATTTCTTTCTGCAAATCTACGCTCCTCTCGATCTCTTTGTCGAGGTACTCTTTGACTTTCTTCTCTTTGCTTCCTGCAGTCCTAAGGACGTACCATTTTTTCTCGCCCATGGTAATGAATAAAATTACAACGTGTAAATTGCTGTCATCAGATACTGGAAAATGTAGTCAATGACGAACAGTACAGCCGCGATGATGACAGTTGCGACCATAACAAGGAGAGCAGAACTCTGAAGTTTTGCCCAGGTCGGCCATGTCACCTTCTTGGTGAGTTCCTCATACGACTCTTTCAGATAGTTAATGAACTTACTCATCTTTTCTTTTAATGGACACCACTTGTTGGAAGCAGATGCGGTGTCAGTTAAACATTACCAAATCGTAACCTTTGATATTAGCAGGGGCAGAGAGATTCGAACTCCCATCAATGGTTTTGGAGACCACTATACTAGCCCTTATACTATGCCCCTGTAAATGGGTGCCGGATGTCCGGCACCACTTGTATTGTCTTATCGAAAATTAGTCGATAATCTTTGTAACCTGGCCTGCGCCGACTGTACGACCACCCTCACGGATTGCGAAACGAAGACCTTCGTTAAGTGCAACTGGAGTGATGAGTTTTACAGTGATCTCAACGTTATCGCCTGGCATAACCATCTCAGTTCCCTCTGGAAGAGTGATCTCACCTGTCACGTCAAGTGTACGGATGAAGAACTGTGGACGATAGTGGTTGTGGAACGGAGTGTGACGGCCACCTTCCTCTTTCTTGAGGACGTAGATCTGAGCCTTGAAGTCAGTGTGCGGAGTGATTGAGCCTGGTTTAGCAACAACCTCACCTCTCTTGACGTCCTTCTTGTCGATACCACGGAGAAGAAGACCAACGTTGTCTCCAGCCTCTCCCTGATCGAGAAGTTTACGGAACATCTCAACACCTGTTACAGTTGTAGATCTTGGAGCGTCACCGAAACCTACGAGCTCTACCGGGTCGTTAACGTGGATAGTACCTGTCTCGATACGGCCGGTAACTACAGTACCACGACCTGTGATAGAGAAGATATCCTCGATAGGCATAAGGAATGGTTTCTCGTTCTCACGAACTGGGATAGGAATGTATGTATCAACAGCATCCATAAGCTCCATAACCTTCTCCTCCCACTTAGGGTCTCCGTTAAGAGCACCGAGTGCAGAACCACGGATGATAGGGCAATCCTCATCGAAACCGTAGAATTTGAGGAGGTCTCTGATTTCCATCTCAACGAGGTCGAGCATCTCAGGATCGTCAACAAGGTCAACCTTGTTCATGAATACAACGATCTTAGGTACGTTCACCTGACGAGCGAGAAGAATGTGCTCACGAGTCTGAGGCATAGGACCGTCAGTAGCAGCAACAACGAGGATAGCACCGTCCATCTGAGCAGCACCGGTAACCATGTTCTTCACATAGTCAGCGTGACCCGGACAGTCAACGTGTGCATAGTGACGATTTGCTGTTTCATACTCGATGTGTGAAGAGTTGATGGTAATACCACGCTCTTTCTCTTCTGGAGCATTGTCGATCTGATCGAAAGACTTGACTTCGTCAGCTTTTGTAAAACCTTTCTCAACAAGCACCTTGGAAATGGCAGCTGTCAAGGTAGTTTTACCGTGGTCAACGTGGCCAATTGTACCAATGTTGACATGCGGCTTGGTTCTTACGAATGTTTCTTTTGCCATAATATTATGTTTTTAATATGTTATTGCTATGAATAAACACGTATAGAGCCGGTGATGGGAATTGAACTCATGACCTCATCCTTACCAAGGATGCGCTCTACCCCTGAGCTACACCGGCGACACTTTTCGAAAAATTTGAGCGGAAAACGAGGTTCGAACTCGCGACCCTCAGCTTGGAAGGCTGATGCTCTACCAACTGAGCTACTTCCGCAAGTGTGAGTGGGAGAAGATGGATTCGAACCACCGAAGACATAAGTCAGCAGATTTACAGTCTGCCCCATTTGGCCACTCTGGTATTCTCCCATTATTTCACCGGAAAAGGCCGTTTCCGGAACTTGAGCCGATAGAGGGATTTGAACCCACGACCCCGAGATTACAAATCACGTGCTCTGGCCAACTGAGCTATATCGGCAATATTTTGTGTCTTACGTTTCGTAAGGGATTGCAAAGATAGGTAATAAATCTTATTCTGCAAACATTTTTTAATTTTTTTCGACGTTTTCTATCATTTTCACTGCTTTCCCGGCTATGCCTTCCGCATCCAAACCGCACGCAGCACGCTGTGAGGCCTGTTTGTCCTGTACGATGAACTCATCCGGGATACCGAGCCCCTGAACAGGTATTGCAATTCCTTCAGATGCCAGGTATTCTGCCACGGCACCGAAGAGCCCGCCTTTGATACAGCCTTCCTCCACAGTAAGTATCATTCCTTTTGAAGCCGCCTCCCTTACCAACTCCTCGTCCAGCGGCTTTATATACCTTATATTATATACGGCAGGCGTAACTCCTGTCCGTTCTGCCACCAATGCGGCAGCTTCCATAGCCCTGTTCGCCTCCGGACCTGCAGCGATTATCGACAGGACCTTTCCGTCCTGGAGTTTCTCGCCTTTCCCGGGTTCAAGAACATTGACCTCGGCATTTTTCCAGTCCACCCCTTCGCCACAGCCGCGAGGATACCTTATTATGAAAGGACCCGTCTTGGTGCTTGCCGCCGTGTACATGAGGTTCTTGAGTTCAGTTTCATTCCGGGGAGCGGAAATTATCACATCCGGAATCGAACGGTAAGCTGCCATGTCATAGCATCCGTGATGTGTGGCGCCGTCCTCTCCGACCAGCCCGGCCCTGTCGAAACACAGGACTACAGGCAGATGCTGAAGCGCCACGTCATGGATTATCTCGTCATAAGCCCTCTGCGAAAATGATGAATAGATATTGCAGAACGGCTTCATTCCTCCTGCAGCAAGACCTGCGGAGAATGTAACGGCATGTTCCTCTTCAATGCCGACATCGAAAAACTGCCCCGGAAGTTCCTTGGCCAGCAGATTCATACCGCAACCTGAAGCCATCGCAGGAGTTATTCCGACAATCCTGCTGTCCTTCCGCGCCAGGTCCAGAAGCACCTGACCGAAGACGTCCTGATAACGGTCAGGCCTGCCTTCTGACGAAGGACGTTCGCCTGTAACCGGATCGAACTTGCCCGGAGCATGCCAGACAGTAGGATTCTGTTCAGCCGGAGCAAAGCCTTTTCCCTTGCGGGTTATGGTGTGCAGCAGCCTCGGTCCCTTGAGATCCTTGAGTCTTTTCAATGCGTCTATAACAGCGCCCATATCATTGCCGTCCACAGGACCGAAATACCTAAGTCCGAGAGATTCGAAGAACGCACCTCCGAAATCATCCACGAGCGAAGACTTGGTAGAACGCACCAGGTTCTGCATCTTGTCACGAAGCCAGCCTTCCCCCATCTTGTTCCAGATTCCAGCCTTTATCCTGTTATAGGTCGGGTCCGTGGTAAGTCTCAGCAGATGATTGTGAATTCCTCCGAGATTCTTGTCAATGCTGCAGTTGTTGTCATTGAGTATTATGAGGATGTCGCTCTTGCTGGCCCCGACATTGTTCAGACCTTCCAGGGCCAGGCCTCCAGTAAGGGCTCCGTCACCTATCAGAGCGACCACTTTCTCGTCAATGCCCTGCATTTTCGCTGCCACAGACAGTCCGAGAGCCGCTGATATGGAGGTGGAAGAATGTCCGACACCGAATGCGTCATATTCGCTTTCTTCCCTTTTGGGAAATCCGCTGAGTCCGCCTTTCATCCTGTTTTTGAGGAATGCCTCCCGCCGGCCTGTCAATATCTTGTGAGCATAGGCCTGATGTCCCACATCGAATACGATCTTGTCAGCAGGGGTGTTGAACACATAATGAAGTCCGACAATGAGTTCCACAGCACCCAGACTCGATCCGAGATGCCCCGGATTCGTCGCACAACAGTTTATGATGTATTGACGGATCTCGGCGCACAACTGTTCGAGCTGCGCATTGTCAAACGTTCTTATATCTTCCGGTCCATTGATATTTTCCAGCATAGCAAATCTGTTTCCGTTTCGAAATTGCTGCAAGTTACAAACATTTCCCGACATTTCATCTTCCAATAATTTTGAGGTTTATGATTTATTGAATAACTTGCGAGTCTGTTTTTCGCCGCCCGCGTGCAGCAGGCCAATGATGAATACAAATAGTTTATAAATATGTCTAAAGCGCAAAAATTAATGAATGACAGTGCGGTAGCCCGCTGGTCAGTTCTCGTGCTAATCGCACTGATGATGTTCTTCGGCTACATGTTCGTGGATGTAATGTCACCTCTCAAGTCTCTCGTAGAAGAGAAACTCAAATGGGACAGCACCGTATTCGGAACATATGCAGCTTCAGAGTTCTTCCTGAACGTGTTCTGCTTCTTCCTGATTTTCGCAGGAATCATCCTGGACAAGATGGGTGTCCGCTTCACAGGACTGCTTTCAGCCTCTCTGATGGTAGGCGGCGCCGTCGTAAAATATATAGGTATCAGCGACTGGTTCCAGGCTACAGCTTTCTGCGGCTGGCTTGACAGCTGGTGGGTAGCCCTTCCCGGAAGCGCAAAGATGGCCTGCCTCGGATTCATGATTTTCGGATGCGGCTGTGAAATGGCCGGAACTACAGTATCCAAGGCTATCGCCAAGTGGTTCAAAGGCAAGGAGATGGCATTGGCAATGGGACTTGAGATGGCCATCGCCCGTCTCGGCGTGTTTGCAGTGATGTGGATTTCTCCTATGATCGCTTCCAAGTTCAACGGCTCCGTGGTTGCTCCTGTAGGATTCTGCACAGCACTTCTCTGCGTAGGACTTCTTTTCTTCCTTACATTTACATTTATGGACCGCAAGTTCGACAGCCAGCTTGTCGAAGCAGGTCTCATGACAGCCGAGAAATCACCGGAAGACGAATTCCACCTCAGCGACCTCGGCAAGATCTTCAGCAGCAAGATGTTCTGGATTGTCGCTCTGCTCTGCGTACTCTATTACAGCGCAATCTTCCCATTCCAGAGATATGCACCTAACTACCTCGAGATCACCCTCGGAGTATCCGCTGAAACCGCTTCTCGCCTGTTCAGCTGCTTCCCGATTCTCGCAATGGTACTTACTCCGTTCCTCGGAGCATTCCTCGACTTCAAGGGCAAGGGCGCGTCAATGCTGATGTTGGGTGCCATCATCATGATTGTCTGCCACCTCAGCTTCGCATTCCTTCTGCCGGCATTCCCGAGCAAGGCATTGGCACTTGTATTGATCGTAACCCTCGGAGTATCATTCTCATTGGTCCCTGCCGCTCTCTGGCCGTCAGTTCCTAAGATCATCGACGAGAAGATTCTCGGTTCAGCATACTGCCTGATTTTCTGGGTACAGAACATCGGACTCTGCCTGGTTCCGCTTCTTATCGGCGCTACACTTCAGGCAACCGGAGGATATATGGTTCCGATGATTATCTTCTCCACATTCGGAGTGCTCGCCTTCATACTGTCATTCATGCTCAAGTTCGAGGACAGGAAGAAGGGATACGGCCTGGAGCTTCCTAACGTCAAGGAATAGTCCCGATGGCTACAGATACAGCAAAGATCCGCAACATCACACGTTGGCTGGCACTCGCCTGCCTGGTGGTTCCGATGTTCGGATCTTACTTTTTCGATGATATGTTCTCATCCCTGTCACAGCTTTTCCGCTCACCGGAACTGCTGGAACTGGGATGGGATTCTGCCGACTACGGCTTCTACGCAGGTGGTTATTCATTTCTCTGCGTATGGGGAGGCCTGATTGTCTGCGGAATGCTCTTAGACAAATGGGGTGTCAGGATAACCGGCTCCATCTTCGTGGGACTTATGGCAGCCGGCGCCGCCATCGTGACTTTCGCGATAACGTCTGGGATGGCGCCTTCATCTTCATTGCTCACAGCCTATGCCGGATGCATGATATTCGGTCTCGGCAGCGAAATCGCAGGCGTGGCAGTGACACGGTCCATCGCCAAATGGTTCAAGGGCAGGAATATGGCTCTCGCAATGGGACTGCAGCTGGCAATCGCCCGACTCGGTACTGCCCTCGCACTTATACTTTCTCCGCTTCTTGTTACGGCTAAACCAGCCGGAGAAGCCTACACATTGGCAGAAACCGCCCGTCCCGCATCCGCCGGACTGGTTATCCTGATGGTGGGGTGCATCGTCTGGGCGATTTTCGTGGCAATGGATGCGAGATTCGATTCCGTGACGGGCGAGACTGACAGGAAAGAGACTTCAGAAGAAGACAAGTTCAAGTTTACCGACATATTCAAGGTGCTGGGCAACAAGTACTTCATAATGTCGGCGCTGCTCTGCGTGTTCTTCTACTGCAGCATCATTTCATTCAAGAAATTCGCCACCTCCATATTGATCCCGAGATTCGAACTGCCGGTGGACAGCGCAAGCCTGATGGTGTCAATGATTCCGTTCTTCACGGTAATCTTCGCACCGCTTTTCGGACTTTTAGTGGATAAAGTAGGCAAGGGAACCAGATGGATGATAACGGGTTCCGTCCTGGTCCTCGTTTCCCATCTGATGATAGCATTCGCGCCTCAGGGCGTTCAGGCTTACGGATATGTGGCTATCGCAATGTTGGGTGTCGGCTACTCTCTCGTGCCTGCCGCCCTCTGGCCGACCATACCTAAGATCATTCCTGAGAAGAATCTCGGCACTGCATATTCTCTGATTTATTGGATTCAGAATATGGGCATGCTGCTTGTTCCGATTGCGGTCGGCTTCATCTTCAGAAATGAGGTGACAATGCCGGGGAACGCCGCCCAGGAACAGAACGCGGCACTGCATGCTGAACTGATTTTCATCACGCTAAGCATTCTAGCCATTCTGATTTCAGTGCTGTATGCAAGGTCTTCGGACAAGGCTCCCGAATTAGGCATTGACAAGGCGATAAAATAGTGTGCAGATGGGTTGGCGCTTGCTTATTTCCCGTCCGGAAGGCGGAAGCCTGTGACTTTCATCACACGATCCGGTGCTTCAGGGGTTCCAGTCATTGGGGCCCCTTTGTCCATTGACCTGATTTCCAGCATTTCTGCCGGCGAAAGTTCGAAGTCGAAAACATCTGCATTGGCCTTGATCCTTTCGCGATGGACGCTCTTCGGGATGATGATGACTCCGCATTGGAGCTGATAGCGGAGGGCGACCTGGCGGGTGGACTTCCCGTGGCGGGCAGCTATCTCCAACAGCCGTGGCGACAGGAAGAGTTCGTCAATACGGCCCTGTCCGAACGGCATGTAGCCTTCGTGCGCCACTCCGAGACGCTCCAGCCACT
>ERZ779645.73-NODE-73-length-59065-cov-5.124148_pt1 | contig 59065 bp, 64 predicted proteins | sample MGYA00511103_ERZ779645 | MGnify/ENA primary metagenome ERZ779645 (study PRJEB29588, sample SAMEA2158521) | human gut metagenome | biome: human gut; feature: human-associated habitat; material: faeces | place: Denmark | collected 2008/2010 ...
GAGCGCATGACTGTTAATCATGATGTCACTGGTTCGAGCCCAGTTGGGGGAGCCAAAAGAGGCTCATAGTTTTTCTATGAGCCTCAATTACTTATATACAAAATTTATTTCCGGTAGAAGTGATAATTGTTTTATCGGAAAGGAAAAGATATGGAGTTCGAAAATATGACAGACAAACAATTTGATGTTCTTATGAACTCAATTATCCAAATAGTGAAGGATTCTGAAACTAAAGATGAAGCTGTTGAAAAGCTACAAAATTTAGTTAAAGGTAAAGAAAACTGATTACTTTCGCTAATCTGCTTAATTTAATATTATCAAATATATGAGTCAATCATTATATTTCTTATTTTAGAGATATAGTAATTGGCTCTTTTTTTATTTGGCAATCGTTTTAATTTTTTTGATTAGAACGGTTGCTTTTTTATTTACAAAAAATTGAAAGGAATGATTTTAAATGTATTTTACCGACACACCTGAACTCAGGAAGTTTGAAAGAGAGATGCGTCAGAAACCTAATTTTGACAGGCGTAATGATGACTGCGATGAAAATAATCAGGCACATTTCTCTGATAACAAAAATCTCAACACAAATAAAAAGAAAGAATGAGGTTGATTTTATGACTATAAAAATCAGGAGTCCTACTAATGGATATTGCTTGAATCAAAACTAAAAAAATAGGAGATGTATAACTTGAAAGAATATGAAAGACAGCGCAGAATCGCTGAAAGTACAAAGAAATTGTATCCGCCGGGTACAAGAATCGAACTTTTAAGTATGAGCGACTCCTACGCACCTGTTCCATCAGGCACAAGAGGAACAGTAAAATTTGTTGATTCAATGGGAACGATATTCCCTGAGTGGGACAACGGTCGTTCACTTGGAGTGGTTCCCAGCGAGGATTCATTCAGAAAGCTCACACAGGAAGAAATCGAAACGGAAAACCAATCCGAATCACAAGTTGATGATGAAGTTCCTGATGAGAATAGTGGAATTACTATGGGAATGTGAGGTGATTTTAAGAATATAAATCTTCGTTTGGAATGAAGATTTATGTCCATCAAATTCTTTGATATGTTTGCAGGCTCGGCGGTTTTCGTTCAGGTCTTGAAGCCATAGGTGGTTTTGAGTGCGTCGGATACTGCGAAATCGATAAGTATGCAAAGCAGGCATATGAAGCAATATACGATACCGGAGGTGAACTTTACTTTGATGACGCAAGAAAAATTGTACCCGAACAGTTACCCGATTTCGACCTTCTTGTTGGAGGATTTCCCTGTCAGTCCTTCTCAGTCGTAGGAGCGAGAAAAGGATTTGATGATATAAGAGGAACGCTGTTTTTCAAGATTGCTCGAATTGCTGCCGTTAAAAAACCTAAGTATCTCTTCCTCGAAAATGTTCCCGGTCTGCTTAACCACGACGAAGGCAGGACATTTGAAACAATCCTCCGTACGGGGTCCCCGAAAAGCTGTAAGCTTTTTGGGGAGAGGAGGCACAGCATAGCGGACGAGCTTTTGACCGCTTGCGGTCGAAACGAGTAAGCAGAGCTTGTGCCGACGAGGGGTATGATGTATGCTGGCAGGTACTTAACAGCAAAAATTTTGGAGTTCCACAGTCACGAAATCGAGTGTTCATTATCGGATATCTTAGAGGACAATGTGCCGGAGAAGTATTATCTTTCACGCAAACAAGCGGAAAAGCTCTTATACAAAGAAAAGCCAACGCAAGGTGAACGAATCTACTCATCAAAAGGACTAAGCTGTACACTTACAAGCGGTTCGGGCGGTTTCGGCGGTCATTCGGGACTTTATCTCATTGAAAATACCGAAAATTTTGGTCTGCCGATAAAATCTAAAACCAAAGACGGTTATCAGATCGCATATCCCGGCGACAGCATTGATACCGCCTTTTCGGGACAAAATTCAAGGCGTGGCAGAGTCGGAAGTCAGATAGCACACACGCTTACTACTTCCGCAACGCAAGCGTATTATTTTATCGACCTGAACCCTGATCCGAAGCTGACAGAAATTGCAAGGTGCATAACTGCAAGACACGATTCGGGAATCAGTAACCGAAAGGGTGAGCATTCAGGTGTATTCGTTGAAAGCACGAATTTTACAGATGATGAAAAATTCGCAGTTGCTTTTGTTGATCCAAACGGCGAAGTCCATATCGGCAGAATCAGAAAGCTTACTCCGAGGGAGTGCTGGAGATTACAAGGCTTCACGGACGATCAGTTCGACAAGGCAAAAGCGACTGGACTATCCGACAGCAGGATTTACAAGATGGCAGGAAATGCGGTGACAGTAAATGTAATCTCTGAAATCGGGAAGATTATCAAAAAAGTAAACGATAAAAATTAAATAATAACAACTAATATCAATCGTTCCGAACGACTGATATTGGTTTCAATATATATAAGCCGTTGGTTGAGTTAAATACTTAATCAACGGCTTTTTGTCGTTTCAGGGGCGATTGATAAATTCATAAAGGCTTGATTTGGAGGTGGGATTTATTAAAACCCCTGTGAGTTGGATGGGAAACAAAACTTCCGTCCTTCATATTTTGTACGCCTTGTTTCCTCTGAATTCCGAAAGGTATATTGAACCTTTCGGAGGTTCGGGTGCGGTGCTTTTAGGCAAGAAAAAACCTGATAAATTTGAAGTGTATAACGATTACAACCACAATCTTGTAAACCTCTTTCGCTGTATGCGTGACAGACCTATGGCGTTCATAAAAGAACTCGGATTTTATCCGCTTAATTCAAGGGATGATTTCAATGCAATCAGGGATTTCTTTAGACAGGAAAAGTTTGACGATAAGTACCTTGATGAAGAATTGGAACTGACGAAGATTATACTGCCTGACTTAAAAGCAGAAGAAATCATAGAGCTATATGTCAGAATGAAACAGGACTACGATTTGCGCAGAGCCGTAATGTTTCTTAAACTCTTACGATACAGTTATTCAAGTGGCGGAAAATCATTTGCCTGTCAGCCTTTTTCAGTAGTGAGCCTTTTTCAACTGATAGAACAAGTTGGTAAAAGACTTGAAAATGCGGTAATCGAAAATCAGGATTTTGAGGTTTTAATCAAGCATTATGACCGAGAAAATGCCTTTTTCTACTGCGATCCGCCTTATTTTTCAAGTGAGTATGTTTATCAGTGCGGTTTCACTTGGGATGACCATATAAGGCTGAAAAACGCACTTGCAAAAGCAAAAGGCAAATGGCTTGTGTCATACAATGATTGTGAGGAAATACGCAATTTGTACGACGGCTGTTCTTTCTTTGATTTTACAAGACTGCACAATATGAAACAGCGAATAAACGCAGGCGAACAATTCCCCGAATTGCTTATCGGCAATTACGATATGTATGAACGGCAGAGAAACAAGCCGTTGCAGTTAAGTCTGATTGACTTGACAACCGAACAACAAATTGATTTAGAACAAATTTTGAAGGAGTGTATTATTAATCATGGAAAATAGAATTTATGTAAGCATACCGCTTGACGCACTTATTGTATCAGGAATCACATCTGACTGTGCTGTGCAGATTTCAGCTGTGAACGGAGCAATTCTGATTGAGAGGTGCGATGATGATTGCAAAGAATGTTGTTGCGACTGTATCTGTGATGAGTGCAGAGCAGAGCTTGCGGAAAGCGAGGACGAGTAGTGCTTAAAATTTACAGAGTTCTCGGAAAAAAAGGAAGGATTACAATCCCCTATGAAATCCGTCAGCGAATCGGATTCAGATACAACGATGTTTTATCATTCATCCAACAGGATGACGGCTCGGTACTTGTCAGGCGAGAAAAAATCTGCGACAACTGTAATGAATTTGCAGAAGAATTCGAGGAAAATTTCACCCTTGAAGACTTCCTCGACAGTCTGTCAGAGGAAGAACAGAGAGATGCACTTGTTCATCTTTCTTTGAAGTGGGTGGAAAAACAGAATGTTAGTTTACCGTTTGCGTCTGCCAAAAAGAAATGATTATCAGTTGGTATTCAAAAATCTCTGGACATTTCAAATTCTTTGGATATACTTGTTGCTGAAAGGGCGGCGATAGTATGAAAAAGAAAATCGCAATAATGATAAGCATAATATTAATGGCAGGAACATTCACAGCTTGTACAACAGGAGAAAAAGTGAATAACAGTTCTTTATCACCCACGGCTTCAACTTCCGTGGGTGTTTCTGCATCTGCGGAAAGTTCTGAAATGGCAACAACCGAAACAACAACCAACACCGAAAAAGCCACAGTTTCAAAAGAAACAGAGCCTTCGGGACAGAATGCCAAAACCGAAGAAAAAGCCGACAGTGAGCAAAATTCGGCGGTTGTTTCGGCAACGGCTCCGATTCAGAAAACACAATCCGAGGTTCAGAATATCAGCAAGAATACAGCGAACAGTAATAAGCAAAAATCAGAATCGACTGCTAAAAAAGAAACTGAAACTCCTATTCAAAAGCCTGCTGAAAAGCTAACACAACCGCCTACACAGAAACCAACGGACAATACTTCGCAACCGCCTTCCAAAGCAAAAACGGTTGATGTTCATTATGCGGTGAGTGCCTGCATAGCCTATGGTCAGCAGCTTGGAATGAAATACGATTTCTCACTAAACACTGTCAACGCAAGCTGGTTCTCGCCCACAAACGCATCATATTATGATGATACGCAAAGCCTGACGGCAGATTGCTATGGTGATGTTGAGTATGTAGCCTACTACTTCCAAAGCAGTGGCATAGCTCCGAGAGACTTATCATTCAATGTAATTGCAGAAAACAACAAAATATATGTAGTCTACTGTTGAGCATACGATTAAGCAAGGCACTCACTTCATTGTGGGTGCTTATTTTTATGAAAGGAAGATGACAATGAAAATCAATAGTATAACACTCTCAGACCTCCGCCGTATGAACGGTAAGGAAGGACTCATCTTGCAGGGCTGTGGAGGTGAAATTAAAGAATGGATGGACGGCATCAATAAAATGCTTACGGACAAAGGAATACTTCTTGACAATACAAAGTTTGAGAATGTTTCTGTGTTTCAAAATGACGGCGTTACCTGTATTCTTTATCCATTTGAAGAAGTCTACCTTGATATCGGCAAGCTTGCAATGTGGAGATTACAGTCATACACAGCATTTGCCGGAACTTGGCTTTCCGACTATGTGGAAAACAAGCTCGGTGGATTTATTACCGATGAGCAAAGCAAAGCAGAAAAGGTCAAACCTGACTGTGCGTTGATAGGTCAGGATGGCAATATATTCAATCTGTTAGGAATTGCAAGTCACACTCTCAAACAAAACGGTATGGCTGACGAGGCAAAAGAAATGTGCAGTCGTGTTACGAGTTCGGAAAGTTACTGCGAAGCGTTGAACATTATCGGCGAATATGTAAATATTACGGATGGCAGTGAGCAGTCCGATGATATAGATGAAGATTTCAATGAAGGGCAGGCGATGAAATTATGATTGTATTTAAACAGAATAAGACGTCAATCGGGGCAAGGGTAAAATCTTGCCCCATATTTTTTATGAAAGGATTTTTAAAATGACTAAGTTAATCAGAAATAAGAAATTCACAAGAATAACTGCACTTTTACTCGTGGTTGCCGTAATATTCGGAACAATGTTCTCGCTCCCTGTAAGTGCAGCAAGCGGTGATAAAGTTACAATTACCTTTGACTACTGTTATGACAGTACAGGAAACACAATCAAATTTCAGCAGACAACAGTCAGCAACGGCTACACGGTCGGAACTCCCGGAGAAGAGTTGTGCAAGATTTTTGCAGATGGCAAAGAAGCCTACTGCATTGAACCCGGTCATACACTCTACTCAGGCAATACGCTGACCGAGGACGGCTCGACCGTCTGGAAGAATTTAGGCTCTGCGAAGCAGAAAGCAATCAACCTTGCTCTGCTTTACGGCAAACCCGGTTCAGGGAAATGCTTAAGCGGAACAGAGGATCAGAAATGGGTAGCAACACAGCTGATTGTATGGGAGTTTGTTTCAGGTTGTCGTTCTACAAGCGAAGGCTATAAATGCACAAATACAAAGTTCATTGACGGTATCTGTGCAGGCGGAGCAAATCCCGGAGTTAAGTCAGTTTACAATGCTATCTCAAAAAGCCTTGCAAATTATTCAACCGTTCCGAGTTTTGCAAGTGCAATCGCTTCAAAGGCTGAAACCTATGAGATGAAATATTCAGACGGAAAATATACTTTAACCTTAACAGACAGCAACAGTATTCTTTCGGATTTCAGCTTCAAAACCACAAGCGGAATTTCCGTTTTAAAATCCGGTAATAAGCTGACATTAACTTCAACTTCGCCAGTCAATAATGCAGTAACATTCAACTCTGCAAAGTCAATGCCAAGCGTAGGAAATACAACTCTTGTTCCATATGGTGACGCAAGCTTGCAGGATGTCATAACAGGTGTTGAAAACGACGCAGACCCGATAAGAGCATATTTCAAGGTCAAGACAAGCTCGGGTAATCTCAAACTTGTTAAAACCTCCGAGGATGGCAATGTTGCAAATATTGAGTTTACCGTCAAAGGCGACGATTACAGCAAAACTGTAAAAACAAACTCAAAAGGTGAATTTGAATTAACCGACCTTGTCCCCGGAAAATACACGGTTACCGAGCATACTCCGACAGAGTATGCCGAACAAAAATCAAAGACCGTAAATGTTGAAAGTGGAAAAACGGCAACTGTATCTTTCAGTAATGTCCTTAAAAAGTGGAATCTTACTGTTACCAAAACGGACGCTGAAACAAAGTCTGCACAGGGTGATGCAACACTTGCAGGAGCAGTTTACGGCATCTACAATAACGGCAAGTTGGTTGACAAGTACACCACCGATAAAAACGGCGGTTTTACAACTTCATACTATGTGTGCGGAGATAACTGGACTTTAAAAGAAATTGAGCCGAGCGAGGGTTATTTGCTTGATGAAACCGAATATCATATCGGTGCAGAGGCAAAAAAATATACGCTTGAAAACAACAGCATCTCAATAGGTGTTACCGAAGATATACTGAAAGGAAAAATTGCAATCATAAAGCACACCGATGACGGCAGTACAAAAATTGAAACTCCCGAAAAAGGTGCTGAATTTCAGGTGTATCTGAAATCATCGGGAAGCTATGCAAAAGCAAAAGAATCCGAAAGAGATAATCTTATATGTGACGAGTACGGCTTTGCGGAAACAAAGGATTTGCCTTACGGCACATACACTGTTCATCAGACCAAAGGCTGGAACGGTACAGAGTTCATTGCTGATTTTGATGTGTTTATTTCTGAAAATAATAAGACTTACAAATACCTCATCAATAACGCAAGCCTTGAAAGCTATGTAAAGATAGTAAAGGTTGACAGCGAAACAGGCAAACAGATTCCATATGCAGGCGCAGGCTTTCAGATTTATGCTCCCGATGGAAACAAGGTAACAATGAAGTACACCTATCCGACTGTTACAGAGATTGAAACATTCTACACGAACAGCGAGGGTTATCTCATCACACCCGAAACTCTGCCATACGGCAAAGGTTATTCAGTAGTTGAGGTGCAAGCTCCTTACGGATATACCCTCGACAGCACACCTGTATCTTTTGATATTACAGCAGAAAACACAAGTGAAGAAAACGGCGTTACAATCGTAAAAACCGAGAAGAAAAATACTCCGCAGAAAGGCACAATTACCGTAGAAAAAACAGGCGAGATTTTCTCAAATGTAACTGCAGTCGGCGGCGGATATACTGATGAAAACGGAAATGATGTTGCACTTCCGACTATCTATCAGCCTGAATATTCTGTAAGCGGTTTGGCGAGTGCGGTGTTTGAAATCTATGCTAATGAGGACATTACAACGCCTGACGGAACAGTAAGGGCAAAGAAAGACGAGCTTGTCGCAACTCTGAAAACAAACACGAAAGGCACAGCAACAAGCAAACAGCTTTACCTCGGCAAATACCGTGTTGTAGAAACCGTTGCTCCGTATGGAACAGTTATCAATCCCGAACCTCATACGGTTGAACTTACCTACTCAGGACAGAACGAAAAGGTAACCAACACCTCAACCTCATTTACAAACGACAGGCAAAAGGTTGAAATCGACCTTACAAAAATTCTTGAACAGGACGAAAAATTCAATATCGGAAACAATGACGAAATTCTGAATGTTTCATTCGGACTTTACGCTGATGAAGATTTGAAGGCTTCTAACGGCACAGTTATTCCAAAGAACGGACTTATTGAAATCATCACCTGTGATGAAAAAGGCAAATCACAGTTTACAACTGATATTCCAATCGGCAGTTACTATGTTAAGGAAATTAGCACAGATAACCACTATATCCTCTCCGATAAAAAATATCCTGTTGTGTTTGAGTATGCAGGACAGGATACAGCAACTGTTCATATTTCGGTAAATGACGGTGAGCCGATTGAAAATGAAATTATCTACGGCACAATCCAAGGCTTGAAAATTGACCGTGAAACAGGCGAAAATATCGCAGGCGCATTGTTCGGCTTATTTAGCACTGATGAAACAGAGTTTACAGAAGAAACTGCAATTTTAACATCTGAATCAAATAAGGAAGGAATCTTCACTTTTGAAAATGTTCCATACGGAAAATACATTGTCCGTGAGTTAAAGCCTGCCGAGGGTTATCTGCCTAATGAAGAAAACTATACCGTAACAATTTCTGAAAACAAGGAAATTATCGAAATCACAATTGAAAACGATAAAACACCTGAACTCGGAACAACTGCAACTATAGACGGCAAAAAGAAATTTACAGCTAACGGTGATATTACCATTGACGATGTTGTTTCCTACAAACATCTCACAGCAGGAAAAGAATACACAATTAAAGGCGTCCTTATGGATAAATCCACGGGTAAGCAATTCCTTGTTGACGGCAAAGAAGTTTGTTCCGAAGTAACATTCACACCCGAAACAGCAGACGGCGAAGTAACAGTATCCTTTACCTTTGACGGTTCTGTAATTACCAAAGAAACAGAAATTGTTGTGTTTGAAACTCTCTACCGTGAGGGAACAGAAATTGCAGTACACGCTGACATTGAAGATGAGAATCAGACTGTAACAATTCATCCGCAGCCTGAACCTGAAAAACCGCAGACAGGCGACGATTCAAATATTGGCTTTTATATTGGCTTAGGTTCTGTTGCTGTCGGAGGTTTAATTGCATTTCTCATCATCAAATTCAAAAAGAAAGATGAGGACGATGAATAATGCACAGGGTGTATATCTGTTCGCCTTTGGGCGGTAATGTATCTGTAAACATTGAAAACGCAAAACGATATGCCCGTTATGCGTTAGAGTGCGGTATGGCTCCGTTCATACCGCATTTTTATGTGCTGATTTTAGATGACAGAAATGATAAAGAAAGGAATCTCGGTATGAACGCAGGACTTTCTATGCTTTGGGTTTGTGATGCGGTTTGGGTTTTCGGAGATGAAATAACTGAGAGTATGAAAACAGAAATTCGCTTTGCAGAAAAACTGAACATCGAAGTCAGATATATATCGGAGAATGATTTAAGAAAATCGGAGGTAAAAAATGATAAAATCAAGAAGAACTAAGTTAATTAAATGGTTATCAGGCGTATCAGTAATACTGTTAATGCTCGGAATATCGGCAGTAACAGTATTTGCCGCAGGAGATGTATCATCAGCAATCGAAAGCACATGGACATCGGCTCAAACACAGATTAAAAATGTTGTAAACAATGTTGTCTTTCCTGCGGTTGATATGATTCTTGCCATACTTTTCTTTGTTAAACTTGCTACTGCTTATCTCGATTACCGCAAGCACGGACAGTTTGAATTCACCGCGCCGGCAATTCTTTTCGGCTGCCTTGTGTTCTCTCTGACTGCACCGCTATACATCTGGACGGTACTCTAATAACAATAAAAACAAAGGCTGTTGTGTTGAGTCATAACAGCCTTTTGCGAGGTGATTTATATTTTTGACTGGTTAGGAGATTTTATCGGTGGTATCGGAAGTGCCATAGGAGGTGTGTTCGATTACCTCGGTGAGCAAATCTCAAATGCTATATGGAACACAATGATTAAGAGGCTTTATGAAACGATTTACAACGCTGTTGCCGACTTCTTCACAATGATGGGAAATATGGGAGCAGATGTGTTCGACCTTGAATGGGTGCAGGCGACAATAAACCTGTTTACGCTTTTTGGCTGGGCATTGTTCGTCGCAGGAACGGTCGTTGCCGTATTTGATGTGGCTGTTGAATATCAGAACGGCAGAGCAAATATCAAAACAACAGCAATAAATGTATTAAAAGGTTTCTTTGCCTGTTCGCTGTTCGGCGTTGTGCCTGTGGAACTGTATAAATTTTGCATCAGCCTGCAAAACATATTCTCAAAGGATTTGTCCTCCATAATGGCAGGACAGCAAAGCATTGATTTAGCAGGACAAAGCACAAGTGTTTTAGAGGGCAGTTTTGCAGTTGCAAACCAGACAACATTCGGATTATTGAATCTGTTATGCATGATAGCCTTTGCCTACTGCGTAATAAAAATCTTTTTTGCGAACATCAAGCGTGGAGGAATTCTGCTCATACAAATGGCGGTAGGTGCGCTGTATATGTTCAGCGTTCCGAGAGGATATCAGGACGGCTTTAATCAGTGGATGAAACAGATAGCGGCGTTGTGCCTGACGGCATTTATGCAGACAACTCTTCTGTTCCTCGGTTTGCTGACATTCCCCGGCAATATGCTTTTAGGACTTGGAATTATGCTTGCATCAAACGAAGTGCCGAGAATTGCACAGCAATTCGGACTGGATTCATCAGTTAAGGTAAATATGACGAGCATTGTTCACGCAACTACAACTGCCGTGAACCTGACAAGAAGTGTTGCAAGGGCGGCAAAGTAAGGAGAATTTATATTATGACAACTTATCTATATCCGCAGAACCTCAAAGCTACCGCCAATCTGTGGTTGTGGAGCTTGCGGGATTTTGCAATTATGAGCATAGCGCTTTTATTATCAATCCTTATACTTGCACAGACGAGGATAATAGTACCGCTTGCAGTAACACTCTGTTTCGGCTTTTTGTCAATACGACTTGAAGATACAACAATTCTTGATTTTATCCGCTATGCTGTGAAGTATTTTATATCAACACAACAAATTTTTTACTGGGCAACGTGACGCTGCACCCAATTCGCACACTAAAAATCATTTTTACAGACTATGTGTGCCTGCGAATAAATTATATATGGAGGAACAGCAAAATAATGAAAAAAACAAACAAAAGACATAAAGGTAAATCAGTACAGGACTTGCTGGGTATAAAAACCTTTACGAAAAACGGCTTAAAGGTCGGTAAGGAAGAGATTATCTTCTATATGGTTCAGCCGACAAATATTTCCGTACTTTCTCACACGAATATCGAAATCAAGGTGCGCCACCTGATGATGGTGCTTTCTGCTGTGCCGGATATTGAGATCACCTGTACCGATTCCTGCGAGTGCTTCGATACAAACAAAAGCTATATCAAAGGCAGAATTGAAGCTGAACAGAATGAAAAAGTCAGAAAAATATTGAATAAGGATCTGGATTTTCTCGACAGTATTCAGACCGAAACCTCAACCGCAAGGCAGTTTCTGTTCATAGCAAGGTGTAAATCTTCAAAATCCGAAAATGTTTTGCAGAAAGCAAACAGGGTTGAGAAGATTATTTCAGACCAAGGCTTTGAAGTAACCAGAATGAAGAAAGCCGACATCAAGCGTTTTCTTGCAATATATTTTGACGCAAGTATGAACGGCGATTTGATGCCCGACTATGACGGCGAACAGTATATTTCGGAGGTGGAAAATGAAGAAGCATAAAAGGGAAATCCAAACGGGAATTGTGATAGGCATATTTTCTGTAATTATAATTGCCTGTTTGATTTCAATATTTTCACGGATGTACACCGAAAACAAGGAAAAGGAAGCATTCAGACAGCTTGCAGAAATCGTTACTGAGGATACAACAGATGCAACCATTGAAGAAACAATTAAAAAGCCAAATATATTAAAAGTCAGTGATTGTGATAATGATGTTCAAGACGAATCGTCTATGTATTTCACGACATATTACGAACCTCATTTAATATCAGAACTCATTTCAATGAATTCCGAATGCTTCGGCTGGATCAACATATCAGGAACAAACATAAACTATCCTGTTATGCACACACCGAGTAATCCGCAGAAATATCTGAACAAAAACTTTTACGGCGAGTACAGCTTCAGCGGTACACCGTTTATGGACAGCAGATGTTCTGCCGACAGTACAAATTTAGTCATATACGGTCATCATATGAACAACGGCACAATGTTTGCAGACATCTGCAACTATACCGATTATTCATACTTTACAGAACATCCTATAGTTGTACTTGAAACGAAAGACGGGGCATTTGCTTACTCCGTCTTTTCTGTTATGAAAGTAAAATCCGATGATGATTGGTACAGATTCACAACAGTTGGAACGGAAAAAAGCTATAACTCAAGAATTGAATATGCAAAAGAGAAATCTATATACGACACAGGAATTACACCTGTTTACGGTCAGCAGATTCTAACGCTTTCAACCTGTTACGGATACAATCAAGATGACCGCATACTTGTGTTGGCAGTTCGAAATTAAAGGGGGTAAAAATTATGGGACTATTCAATAGAAAACCAAAGGTGCTTACACCCGAGCAGGCAGAAGAAATATACACCAAAGATTTCTTTGATATGATTCTGCCGTCTACCATTAAATTTTTCACCGATTATTACATAGTCGGTGACTCATACCGCAGTGTGTGGGCAGTCAGAGAATATCCGCCGAGCACGGAAGAACAGGCAATATTATCACAGCTTGCAGACAGAAACGGAGTAACGCTACGCATTTACCACAGGCTTGTTGAGAGTATGGAACAGCGTAAAATTATACAGAATGCAACACGCAAAAACAAGCTCAAATCCAGTGGTAATGATGTGAACGAAACCATTGAAGCACAGGGCAACTTGCAGGATGTTGTCACGCTGATGGCAAATCTGCGAAAGAACAAAGAGGCTTTATTGCATTGTTCTGTGTTCATCGAACTTAAAGCCAAAAGCAAACAGAAATTAAAAGAGTTGCAAACTGATATTGCAATGGAGCTTACTCGCTCAAAAATTGAAGTTGACCGTCTGACTTTAAGGCAGAAAGAAGGCTTCTTGTCGGTGAACCCCATAGGTTCAAATCAATTCGGAAGTTTGTATGAGCGTGTTCTGCCTGCTTCATCTGTTGCAAATCTGTTCCCGTTTAATTTTTCAGGTAAGACAGACCCTAACGGCTTGTATATCGGGCGAGATAAGTACGGCACGAATATTCTCGTTGATTTTGACCGCAGGACTGAGGACAAGACAACGAGTAACATCCTTATTCTCGGAAACAGCGGTCAGGGCAAAAGTTATCTGCTCAAATTGATTTTGACAAACATCCGAGAAAGCGGAAAGAAAATCGTATGCCTTGATCCTGAAGCGGAGTATGAAGATTTGACAAATGCCCTCGGCGGTTGCTACATTGATTTTATGTCGGGAAAATACAAGATAAATCCTTTAGAACCAAAAGCGTGGAATGACGGTCATGACGAACTTGATAAAGACGCACCGCCTGCATTTAACAAAGTTACCCGATTATCACAGCATATTGCATTTCTAAAAGACTTTTTCAGAACCTACAAGGATTTCACGGACGCACAGCTTGATACAATTGAAATTCTGCTTATGAAGCTGTACGCACGATTCGGCATAACCGACACAACCGATTACAGTACAAAGAAACCGTCAGACTTTCCTGTTATGTCTGACTTTTATGACTTGTGCGAAGAAGAATATATGACCTACGACCACAAGCGAAAGTATCTCTACACCGAAGAAATTTTGCAGGAGGTTTGTCTGGGTATTCACAGTATGTGTGTCGGTTCTGAAAGTAAATACTTCAACGGTCATACAAACATTACAGATGATAAATTTCTGTGCTTCGGGGTAAAAGGTTTGCTTGACACGAACAAAAGGCTCAAAGATGCAATGCTGTTCAACATTCTTTCCTATATGTCCAACAAGTTATTAGGTGAGGGCAACACCGTTGCATCAATAGACGAGCTATATTTGTTCCTTTCAAATCTCACAGCAATTGAGTATATACGCAACGCAATGAAGCGTGTCCGCAAAAAGAATTCAGCCGTGATTTTAGCCAGTCAGAACATAGACGATTTTTTGATTCCGAGCGTTAAGGAATACACAAAACCCTTGTTCTCAATCCCGACTCATCACTTCTTATTCTTCCCCGGTAATATCAATCCTAAAGATTTTCAGGATGCACTGATGGTTGAACCGAACGAATACGATTTAATAAAATTCGGTGAGCGTGGCACTTGTCTGTATAGGTGCGGTAATGAACGCTATTTGCTTCTCGTTCAGGCTCCCGAATATAAAGCAGAGATTTTCGGCAGTGCTGGCGGTAGATAATTTGTAGTGCTGGCTTAAGATAAAAGATATAGACTTTTATTCTTAGTTGTGATATAATGCTCATGAAAGTATATACTTCTAAATATAAGAGAAAGGACAGGAAATAAATGAGCGACAATGTTGAAGATAAAGTGACACCTCAATATCAGCATATAAAGGAATTATCACAACTAAAATATGAGGCTGAAGAAAAAAGAGAGCAAAGCTTAATTCAACAAGCTAGTCAGATGCAGACAGTCTTTTCTTTTATTACTGCAGCTGTATTTATGGCTGTACCTGTATGTATGCAGTATCGTGGCGAGTTGTCATTAAAGTTTTTCTTCATATCTATCTCATTTATTACCACTTTTATTTTATTTAGTTTGATTTTTGCTTCTATAGCCCAATGGCGTTGGAAAACAAAATCATTTCCGGATGTTGAAGTGATTAAAAAATCAGTTCTCGAAAATCCTGAATGGGAGAAAACTTTGTGTGAATATAATCGTATAGACCAATGGATTAACCTTGTTGCTATTGTACAAAAGGAAAAGGCAAGATTAAATGATAGAAGGGTCAAGTTAATTATGATTTCGATGATTTGTTTCTTTTGCTCAGTGATTACCATAGCAATAAGCTTTATCGTTGCGGTTTCAATTATGATATAGGAGGTGTATATAATGGCAGATGGAAAAAGCGTATCAACTACAAATCCGGCTACGGCTGTTAATACACCACCAATTCCAACAAAAGATACGAGAAATGAAAAAAATGTTAAGATTAGATCTATACCAAGAGGTAAGTAATAATGAGCGATAATATCAAAAAGAATCAAACTGTTGATAATGTTAGCAAGCCAAACGAGAATGAAAATCCTGCCTTGAACGTTAAATCTCAGCAGATGCCAATTAAGTGGGAATATTCTCAAAAATATCCTGAAAAAAAGAAAGACAAAGACTAAAACAAAATTCCAATTGATTTCAATTAGAGAAATCGATTGGAATTTTTTGTTTGGAGGTGATTCAATGAGTGCTACCATGGGAGCGGCACTAAAGAAAATAGCAGTTGCTCTGCTAACAGATAAAAAAGTAATAAAAACAATAGGCGGTATAATAATCGGCATAATCATAATTGTGGTTATGCCGATTGTTGCAGTTGTTTCCTTTTTTAACGGCAGTATGGATATTGACACCGACAAGCTCAATCAGTCCATACAAGAAAACATCTCAGCTGAGCAGATGGAAAACCTACAGCTTATCAACGACACAATGACAGAGGTTGAAAATCAACTGAAAAATAAAAAGTTGTCCGACTATAACACGCAGGCAGAGGTTATCTATCTGTTCTCCTTGTCCGATAAATCAGAGGACCAGGACTTTGTAAAAAACTTTGTATCCTGTTTCAAGAAGAATCAGTCTGATGAGGATTTGATAAAAGCCGTCAATCAGAAATTCGGAACGGAGATTAAGTATGACGAGTTTCAGAAGATGATGCAGTCAATCAAGGGTGCGGAAATCAGTACCGCAGGCTTTACTGACAAGACCACGAAGAACAATCTCGACCTTGTCAAGTGGTGCGAGAACGCATACAAAAATGGCTGGGGTTATGTGTACGGCGGTTACGGTCAGGTCTGCACAAAACAATATCTCGACCAACAGGCGTCGTTGTTTCCCGGAAATAACGAGGCAGGTGGTGAGATGAGAAAGGTCGGTGAAAAATGGCTCGGCAAGAGAGTTTGTGATTGCATAGGTTTGATAAAATCATATGCTTGGTACAACGCTGACAGCGGAGAAATTGTTGCAGGCTCAAACGGTTTTACGGATTGCGGAGCAAACTCCATTTGGAGCAGCGTTACTGAAAGCGGACCGATTTCAAATATGCCCGATACTCCCGGACTTGCCGTCTGGATGGACGGACATATCGGAGTGTATATCGGCAACGGAGAAGTCATCGAGGCACAAGGCACAGCCTACGGAGTTGTCAAAACTCAGCTCTCAGGGCGAGGTTGGACAAAGTGGTTGAAAATACCGAATATTAAATATGTAAATCAGAGCAACAAGAACTGACGAGGTGATTTTTTATGAAGAAAACAAGCGTAAGTATTATGTACGAAGATGAAAAACTGAATGCAGTAAAAATGTATATGGAACAGCGTGATTTAGATTTCAAGGAAGAATTTGAAAAATCTGTGGACTCTCTGTACGCTAAATATGTTCCTGCAAATGTCAGAGAGTTTATTGATATGAAAGGTTCACAGGTGAAACCACCAAAGCCTAAAAAACCAAAGATTGAAAGTGAGGAAAAGACTTGAGGTCGCAAAATTTTGGCATAGAAATAGAAATGACCGGCATCACTCGCAGTACTGCGTCGAAAGTGATTGCCGGTTATTTTCATACAGACGCAACTCATGTCGGCGGCTGTTATGACGCTTATTCTGTCCGTGATAATGACGGCAGGATGTGGAAGATTATGCGTGACGCAAGCGTTAGATGTGAAAACCGTTCGGGACAGAATGCAAGCTCTCTGTACTCGGTTGAATTTGTCACTCCCATTTGTAACTATGATGATATAGAAACTATACAGGAGCTTGTCAGAAAGCTTCGTGGCGCAGGAGCGAGAGTCAACTCAAGCTGTGGTTTGCATTGCCATATTAATGCGGCTCCGCATACCCCTAAAACTCTTCGCAATATCGTAAACATTATGGCGGCGAAAGAGGATTTGCTCTACAAGGCATTAAAAGTGAATGTATCAAGAGAACATTACTGTCAAAAGATGGACACACGCTTCCTTGATGAAATCAATAACCGTCCTCCGATGTCTATGGAGCAATTCAAGTCAATGTGGTATGACGGCGAGGATTACAGCTACCGACACTATGATGACACACGCTACCATGCTTTGAATCTTCACAGCGTGTTCTACAAGGGTACGATTGAATTTCGTCTTTTTAATTCAACCTTACACGCAGGCGAGGTCAAAAGTGCTATTCAGCTTTGCCTTGCAATCAGTCATCAGGCATTGATACAGAAGTCTGCAAGACACGCTAAAACTGTATCGGACAATGAAAAGTATACTTTCAGAACTTGGCTTTTGAGATTAGGTTTGATAGGTGACGAATTCAAAACAGCTCGTCATCATCTGCTGAAAAATCTTGACGGAAACATTGCGTGGAAGGATCCTGCACAGGCTGAAAAACAAAAAGAAAGGCTTGCTCAAAAACGAGCCGCAGAACTTAATAATACAAACGAAAATATAAATGTCAACGAACCCGAAGTCAATCCTGTTCCAAATGATGAACAGGAAGAAACTTCGGGTTTTGTTATGAGTATGTAAGGAGAGAAATCTATTATGAGTAAAAAATTATACATTGCCTACGGCAGTAACCTCAATCTTAAACAGATGAAATATCGTTGCCCCACAGCAAAGCTTATCGGCAAGGGTGTAGTCGAAAATTACGGATTGCAGTTCAAGGGTATGCCTCACTGTTCCTATGCAACAATCGCACCTTACATTGGCAAGTCCGTTCCCGTTACATTGTGGGAGCTTCAGCCGAGAGATGAAAAACTGCTTGACCGCTACGAGGGTTATCCCTCCCACTATTTTAAACAAGACTTGCCTGTGAAATTGAATAACGGTTCGGAACTTACTGCAATGGTTTACATTATGAATCTTAAGCAGCAGTTCGGTTTGCCCGGTGCAAGCTACTACGATACAGTATCGCAGGGTTACAAGGACTGCGGTTTTGACTTGAATGTTTTAAACGAAGCCGTGAATGACAGTGCAGAAAAGTTCTACGAGAACCTTGAACAGAACAATCTGTTTGATACACCTGATGAAGATGAGGTTGAAGATTTTACAAATGAGATTGGCGGTATGAGTTTATGAACGAGAGAAAGAAATTGAAAAAGTTACTCGGTAATAAATATATTTTCAAAATGTATTTGTCGGTGAACGAAGTCAAGAAATTACTTTCCGAAAATCCAAAGGACAAGCACGACACTCTATTTGCTTCACTTACAGTCGGCTGTGTGAAAATCAACGCTGTGGTATTTCCAACTCCCGATAAAATGCTCCTCGGCTTTGACATTCTTGTAAAGGATACACCCGAGAGTGAGGAATGGATTTGCTACGACACTTTGAGTGATGAAATCAAGTTATCCCCTCGCAGTATTGAGCAATCAATGTTTCATATTATGAACCGTGAAGTCAAGGAGTACGGACTGTCCTATACAGAGTGCAATTTTGAAGTGATAAACGGTAAATCAATAAAAGCAGAATAACGGGGGTATTCTCGCCATATTCGCTCCGTGTCGGCTTTTAATGGAGAAGTCGGGAAAGTATCCGAATTCAAAGAAAATCGGAACAGGACGATTTGTGGCAAGGTGTGAAAAATCGAAGTTGCGGCATTTCGGGCAGTTTTTCAAGGGTAGGTATTCAAGCAGGAGAAAGACTCGGGGTTGCAGTCGCTACCTCGTGTCGGTTCACGGCAGACGGCAACGCCGACTGCCATGCGGTTTTTCGCACTTTTCAGCCTCAAAAATCCATAGGGGTTAATTTTCAGCCTTGGGGGTGTACTTGTGGGTTTAACTGCCCGATTAGCCGAATAAAATGCCAAAAATAAAGGAGTTGCAACTGTGGGTTGTGACAAAACAGGAGGTTTTGCACTTGAATGAAACGGATAACAGAAAAGAAGTTAAGCGGAAATTTGCACTGTGGATAAAGCAGTCAACAATTGATATGGTTGAGGGTATTTACAAGGAAGATAATTGCTCAAGCCGAAGTGAATTTATTGAAAAGGCAATCATTTTCTATGTAGGTTATCTTTCCTCAAACGACAACAGTCAGTATCTTCCCAATGTGGTTACCTCTACATTGAAGTCTATAGTCGCTGAGAGCGACAACCGAATGAGCAGACTGATTTTTAAATTAGCTGTAGAGCTGGCTATGACAATGAATATTATTGCCTCGTCACAGGATATTGACAAGATGACTCTTACAAAACTTCGTGGTGAGTGCGTCAAGGAAGTCAAACGGCTCAACGGTTCGTTCTCATTTGATGACGCATACGATTGGCAGAAAGGATAATTATTTGTGGCAAGGTTAGTTACAAAGTTTAAATATCTCAAGCCGAATCGAAAAGTTAGCGCAGGCGGTTATGCAAAATATATTGCAACTCGTGAGGGAGTTGAGAAAATTGATGACACTAAAAAGTTTGCTCCTGCAACTGTACTGCAAAAGAATTTAATTGAGAAAATCCTGAAAGATTTTCCCGACAGCAAGGATATGTTTGAGTATGCCGATTACATTGAAAAGCAAAATCAAGGTTCGGCATCTGATTTTATCTCAAGAGTTATGGAAGATTACGCCTACGAAATTTCAGGCATAAAAGCTTATGCGGAATACATCGCTACACGCCCCCGTGCTGAAAGATTCGGCTCACACGGTCTGTTTACCGACGACGGTGTGCAGGTTCAGCTGTCAAAGGTAACGGAAGAACTTGACCGTCACAAGGGCAACATCTGGACTGCAATAATATCAATACGCAGAGAAGATGCAGAAAGGCTTGGCTTTAACACAGGCTCACGCTGGCGGGATATGCTCCGCACACAGACCGAATCCCTTGCTAAAAATCTTAAAATCCCAATGCAAAATCTTCGTTGGTATGCAGCGTTTCACAACGAATCCCACCACCCTCACGTGCATTTGATTGCATATTCAACAGTTGAAAATGAGGGGTATCTCACGCAAAAGGGAGTTGAAAATCTGCGTTCATCATTTGCAAAAGATATTTTTCAGCAAGATTTATTGTGCATATATGAAATGCAGACCGAGCATAGAGATAAGCTCCGAGCCGAGGCTTGTGACATTGTAGAGGATTTGGTTTCAAAAATCAACTCTGAAATATATATCAGCGCGTCAATTCAGAATAAGCTGTTGGAGCTTGCCGACAGGCTTTCAAAAACGAAAGGCAAAAAGGTTTACGGCTATCTGAAACCCGATGTAAAAGCACTTGTGGATTCTATTGTTGATGAGCTTGCAAATGATGGTAGAATCAAAAAGTTGTATGACCTGTGGTATGAGCAAAAGGAAAACATAATCCGCACCTACACAGATGAAATGCCTGACATGATTCCTTTAGTCAACAACAAGGAATTTAAGTCAATCAAGAATGCGGTAATCAAGGAAGCGTTGAAACTCAATCTCACTGAAGATGAGATTGAGGAAAACGAGAATACAGACGAAGAATCTGTCTCAAATCTCTTTGAATATGAAGAAAACACCTCTTCCGAATCAACCTTTGATTCAGACAGAGGTGTTCTGTATCCTCATTATTCAATTAAAACCAACCGCAACAGTGTTGTAGTTTCTTCCCTCTATCTCCTGCGTTTCCTCAGCAATATGATTCAAAATCAACTTCGATTTGAAGAAAAGCAGAAAGAACAACGGACGGATAAAAAGTTACAGAAGAAGATTAATGATAAAAAGCAGGATCAGGGTTTGAAAATGTAAGTTTGATAAATTGGAGTCTGTATTATTTATTTAAAAAGTTTGTCATCTCACTAATCATATTTTCAATTGATTTTACTCTATCACTAATCCCAGATTGCATCCTCGGGTGCTTATCTTTAATAACTTCTTTTTCTTTAGCTTTTCTCATTTTTTTATCATATTCTGAGATTAACAGTTTAAAAGCAAGCGTAATGTTATAGTTTTCAATCATTTCTTTCGTAAATCCAAGATATCCATTCCCTTTGATTATTTCATACAAGTGGGTAGCACATCTTACTAAAACAAATACTGATTCTCCCACATAAAGCAATTCTTCCTTGCTATTTATTTGAACATATATCTCATAAATGCCAGCTCCAATTGCTTCCACAAATTTGTCTTCAAAGAATTTTACTTTGATATTCATTTATTCCTCCGCTACAACTTCCGATTTATCAATCAGTAATTTTGATATTATCATACCACATATAAAGGTGTTTGTCTATCAAAAAGCAACCCACCGCCAAGGAACAACTGCGCCTAAATGCTGACAGGTGCCACCTGTCACAGTGATAAGAGAAGAACTACCCACTATAAGATATTACAGCAGAAAAAAATATATACAAGGAAGTGATAACAATATTAACATACATTCATTTTACAATAGAACAGCGAGAGCAGGCAAGGCGAACTGACCTTGCTAATTTTTTAGTCAGTCGAGGCGAGAAAGTCAAGAAATCAGGTTCGGAATATGAATGGCTTGACGGCTCGCAAAAGGTTACAATCAGAGGGCACCTCTGGTATCATCAGTACAAACAAAAGGGCGGTGATGCGGTTGACTTCGTCCGCAGATTTTACAACAAGGACTATACCGAAGCGGTTCAAATGCTTTTGAATAACGGTGGCAGTCAAATCATAACATCACCGCCCATAGAAAAAGAGCATAAACCCTTTAAACTACCACCAAGGAATGACAGGATGAGCAGAGTTTTTTCTTATCTGCTGTTGACTCGTGGTATTGATAAAGATGTTTTGTATGAGTTCGTGCGGCGGAAAATGATTTATGAATCTGCCGATTATCACAACGCTGTTTTTGTCGGTTACGATTCAAACGGTAAACCTCGCCATGCTCACAAGCGAGGAACTGTGACGAACAATCCGTACAAGGGAAATGTTGCAGGAAGTCAACTCGAATTCAGTTTTCACTGGCACGGTACAAGCGACAAGATGTTTTTATTCGAGGCTCCAATTGATATGCTTTCCTACATTTCAATGCACAAAGATAATTGGCAAAGGCACAGCTATGCGGCATCCTGTTCCGTTTCGGACAGGGTGCTTTTTCAATGTCTTAAAGATAATCCAAACATCAAAAATGTGTTTCTCTGCTTTGATAATGACGAGGCAGGGCAGACAGCAAACAAACGGATAGCCGATAAATTAAACTCAATGAATATCAAAAGCAAAATCCTCATTCCTATCCATAAAGACTGGAATGAGGATATTTTAAACAGTGAAAGGACTGATGAAATATGCCGTCAAGTGTTATAACTCTGATTATTGTTGCAGGCTCAATGTTTGCCTTGTTCATAATAATTTCTACGGTCGGCAATCACTATTCACTAAATCGAATAAAAAATAAAACAGTTGGACAAGGGCAATACGGCACAGCTCGTTGGGCGACCAAAAAGGAAGTCAAAAAAACATACAAACGAATTGATTTTCAGCCTAACGAGTGGAGAAATAATCCAGACAGCAGACCAACTGAACAAGGTATAGTTGTCGGTTGCAAGAACAGAAAAAAGGGAACAACAGCAATGGTTGACACAGGCGATGTCCACGCTCTGATGATTGGTGCGGCAGGTGTCGGCAAGACCGCCTATTGGTTATATCCCTGCATTGAATATGCCTGTGCTACGGGTATGTCATTCTTGTCAACCGACACCAAAGGTGATATTGTTCGCAATTACGGAACGATTGCAGAAAAGTATTACGGCTACAAAATTTCAGTCATAGACTTGCGCAACCCCACACACTCACATAGCAACAATCTTCTCCACCTCGTAAACAAATATATGGACTTATACAAAGCCGAATCCGAACAGCTTGTTTACAAGGCAAGAGCCGAAAAATACGCAAAAATCATTTCAAAAACGATTATTCTTTCAGGTATGGACTCGGCTTCATTCGGACAAAATGCTTACTTCTATGATGCAGCAGAGGGCCTTTTAACAGCAACTATTCTGCTTGTTTCGGAATTCTGCGAACACGAAGAACGGCATATTGTTTCGGTATTCAAAATCATTCAGGAGTTACTTGCTCCGACCAATAAGAAAGGCAAAAATCAGTTTCAACTTTTAATGGACTATCTTCCAGACGACCACAAAGCAAAATGGTTTGCAGGGGCGGCGCTGAACACAGCCGAGCAGAGTATGTCGAGCGTTATGAGTACGGCATTGTCAAGGCTCAACGCTTTTCTTGACAGTGAGCTTGAACAGCTTTTGTGCTTTGATACAGAGATTGACGCTGAAAAATTCTGCAATGAAAAGTGTGCGATATTCATTGTAATGCCGGAGGAAAATCCCAACACTTTCTTTATGGTTTCGCTTATAATCCAACAGCTCTACCGTGAAATACTTTCAGTTGCAGATGAAAACGGCGGTGTTCTGAAAAATCGCTGTGTATTCTTCTGCGATGAATTTGGAACTTTGCCAAAGATTGATTCAGCCGAGATGATGTTTTCTGCATCCCGTTCAAGGCGTTTACAGATAGTGCCGATAATTCAATCCTTTGCACAGCTTGAACGCAACTACGGCAAAGAGGGTGCTGATGTAATTATCGACAACACACAGCTGACCATCTTCGGTGGCTTTGCACCCAACAGCACAAGTGCCGAGGTATTGTCAAAAGCACTTGGTTCAAGAACTGTAATGTCTGGTTCGGTTAGCAAAGGCAAGGATAATCCGTCACAATCCTTGCAAATGATTGAGCGACCTTTGATGACTCCCGATGAGTTGAAGTCACTTTCAAAAGGCACATTTGTTGTTATGAAAACAGGCTTTTATCCGATGAAAGTTAAATTGAAATTATTTTTCAAATGGGGAATAGAATTTGAGGAAAAATATGAGGTCATGGAAAACGGCAACCGTGAGGTTCACTATGCCAACCGTTCCGAACTGTTCAATAACATAATTCAAACTTACAGTCCACAGTTATTTGAACAGCTTGTTGTCGATTCGGAGTTTGAAAAAGCTAATGGCGAAGCAAATAAAGAAAACGCAAATCTCAAGACTTCGCCAAACGAAGAAGAAACAGAACCGCAGGAAAAGCCGACAGAGAGTACAAACACCAAACAGCAAAAAGTGCCGATTAGAACAACAAGACCTGCGCAGGAGGAAAATTACAATGAGTAGATTATTATTTTTATATCAAATGGACTTGCCGCACAGAGCCGTAGCAGTCTATACCTATCTCTACGACCGAGCAAACAAAAACGGCGAATGCTGGCCCTCAGTAAACAAAATAGCAGGCGACATAAAGCTGTCGCCTGCTACAGTCCGCAGAGCTATAAAAGATTTAAAGAAATCAGGGTTGCTTGAAACACAACAAAGATTTCGTGAAAAGGGCGGTAAGAGTAGTTTATTGTTTCAAATAAGTAAATAACGAAAAAATATATGGAAGAAAAATAAGAGATTATATTCGTTCGTAATTTTGTGTATTAGAGTTTATTCCAATAGTAGAAGTGAATGTATTTGTATTGCTATCAAATTTTATTTCTAAATTTCCATTGTATTTTTCAACTACTCGTTTAATACTTCTAGTGCCAATTCCATGCATACCAGAGGTGTTTTTAGAGGATAAAAGAACTCCGTTTATGTATTTAGGCTTTCTACCGCAAGAATTTGAAATTTTAATGATTACAAAATTTGAGTTCCTTGTACTAATAGAAAAATCAATAAATTTTTCATTTGTCATTAACGCTGATTCAACTGCATTTTCTAAAAGGTTGTCAAGTAAGGCGGTTATATCATGTTCTTTCATAAAATCAATATTTGCGTTTTTTATACTGATTGTAAAATTGATGTTATTTTTCTTGCATATCTCATAATACCTATGAGTAATTAAATTGACTGTAGGGTTATTACAGTAGTCAATTGGATTCATAATACTAAAATCATTAACAATTTCAGAAATATATTGAGCTATATTTGAATCCTTGTCTTCTGATAATTGTTTAATTGTATTTAAGTGCTTAGTTATGTCGTGAATCAACACTTTTGAATTTTCATTCTGTTCGCTTAACAGCTTATAGTAATCAATCGTATTTTTTTCTTGCTGCTTATCTAAAAGTATTTGTGTATATTTCTTATTAACTCTTATGGTTGTTTCGTGAACATAAAATACAATTATGTTAGATAGCAACACAAGAATATTACCTATAATGATAGCAATTTTAAAGTCATTACTTACGGAGTAAAATGTACAAAGATATACATTTGTATACATCAATATTATTGAGGCAATGGGCAAAAAACAAAGTAATATTGAAAATTTAGAGTTTGAACTTTTAGATTCTTTTTCAGAAATTTTAAGAATACACCATATAGAAATAAAGTAAAATAATTTGCTTATAATTGCTTGAATTATTAGAACAAATGTATCTGATTGACTTACGAAGAGACTGAATTGGAACAAAACAGAGGACGGAAAAACAACTATCAATTCTGTAATAATCATAAAAAATAGAAGAATGAAATTTGCAAATGTAGCAGATTTTATATTTGTATTATAGCAAACAATTAAAACAATAAAGTTACAAATATAAAAAGAAATTGCGTTAATTAAGGGGATTCCAATAAGGTTTATTGCATAAAGGATTAAGCCGGATATAAAAATAAATATCGGAATAAAATTCGCGGATATTTTTCGTTTAAATTTAAAATCAAAGTAGTAAAACGATATTAGTGATTCAATCAAAAAGACTAAAGCATAACATATATTTGAAATCATATTGTACCTCCAATATACTCATAAAAAGCTTTTTTAAATGAAGCGTAAAAACTACGGGATACAGGTACCTTTACTTTTTTTGAGTCAACAGATAATGTTATTTCGTTTTTATCAAAATCAGTTACATTTTTCAAATTTACTATGAAACTATAATGTGATTGTGCAAAATAATCATATGATTTCAAATGATTTTTCCAATAATCAAACTTTTTATTAGAAATATACTCATCATTTTTTGTGATTATTTTTGTTTTGCGATTTTCAATAGTTAAATAGAGTATATCAATAGTAAATATATTATGACATTCATCAAAATAATCTAAAATGATTTTCTCTGTACTCTGGTGATATAGATTTAGAGCAATATTCATACTTTTATAGAATCTGTTTTCATCAATGGGTTTAGATAAAAATCTAAAGACATTTAGGTCCATTGCATCGTCGAGGTAACCTTGAAAAGAAGTAACTATGAAGATAATAATATTGGGATTTATTTTTTGGAGATGCTTTGTAACTGTGAGTCCGTTAACACCAGGCATTTCAATATCAATAAAGGCAAAATCAATTTTTGTCTGTTTATCAAGAATGCTATCTCCATTTGAAAAACAAATACTATCAAATTTATATGTTGATTGCTTTGATATTTTTAAAAGATAATTATTTATTTGGTTAATAATTTTGGGGTTATCGTCACATATTAATACTTTCATGGTTACATCTCCTTTGTAAAGATTATAACTCAAAAAAGTTAATTTGTCATCTATTATGTTCCTGTTCAACTAAAATGACATCTATTATTTTTGATATTAGGCTTAATGATTTATTGTCGCAAAGATTTAATTTGTCAACAATATTTTGAGGAATGTTATTACTTTTTAAAGTACCTAATAAGAGATAGTCAGGTGTGATATTTAATGCATTGCAGATTTTGGCAAATGTTTCAATACTTGGTACAGAGTAACCGTTTTCAATATTTGATATGTGGTTATTTGAAAGATCTGTTTTTTCTGCTAAAGCATTTTGCTTCATTTTTATTTCTTTTCTACGCTGTGCTATACGAATTCCTATTTTTTTGTAGTCTACATACATTAATATCACCCAATAAAATGTTATCAATTATCGGTAATATTGTTAACAAATTTAAAAAGTAAAATACTTGTGTGGTTTAAAAAAACAAAAAATATTTTAAATGTTTTCTCTGAATTGTATAAAAATAGAAATGAGTTAAGAAAAAATGCAGTTTTTGTCGAATTTTTTACCATTTTTGTAAAATTAAACATTGATTCACTTCTTTCTGATAAAATATATAACAAGGAGTCCTGCAAATAAAAGTCAAGCCCTAAAATGAAAAAAGTTAAGAAATTTTTTTGACATAAAAAAGGGCATAGCAAAGCAAGCCGGACTTATGAGGATTTTTAAAAATTCGATCTGAAATGATTGTTGAGAAATAGGTTAATTACTCCTGTGCGTTAAGGCACTCTTTTACACGAGCGTAATATATTCGCAAAAACTTGTTTTCGGCGGCGGTCATATAAACATAATATGGTTTGCCCTCCGAACGCTTTTTGCAAATAAACTGATAAACCGGCTCATCAGCGGGAGAGCGTTTAATGTATGTACTAACTATTTGGAATAATGTTTTGCGAAGGTGAGAAGAACCTCTTTTAGTGGTTGAATTGCTATGAGCATTGTACTTGCCTGATTGGTTGACAGAAGGGTCAACACTGGCAAAAGCGACTAATGAACTGCGATTTGGAAAACGCCGTACATCGCCGATTTCAGCCATCAGCTGAGCGCCTGTAATCTCACCAACACCGAACATTCCCATAACGACATCGTATTCGGGAAGCTGCTTAGCCAAAGAAAATATTTCTGCTTTAAGCAAGGCAACATTTTTTTTGATAGATATAAGTTGCTTGGCTGCTGTTGTTACCAAAAATTTTGTATTGCTGTTTTTCAGTAAGGTTGTAAAATGACCGCAGCTTGCAGTATAAATATCCAACGCTTTCACTAAGTTGAAATGGTAATGATTTCTTTTGCACCATTTCTGATAACGCTGAGAAAAAGCATTCTCGCTTACTCGACAAATGCAATCGCAATGCCAGAAAGTGCTTACAAAATCTACCCATTTCTGATGACCGTCAGCCTTTTCGGGAGAGTCAAATAATTCATTTACACCCGGAAAGACCTGGTCGGTAAGTGCAATTAAATTGTTTTTAAGCGCAACAATATTTTTCGTATACAGGTTGTATTGGCGGCTGTATATCTTGAGTTGTTGTCTTAAAATATCAACAGATGTGTATTCTTGCAAATCAATCCAATTATCAAGATCGTATTTTGCAATTTTAATAGCATCTTTTCTGTCTGATTTAACCTTTCGGACAGAACCACCACCGCTTTGGTGGATTAAAATGGGGTTTAAAACACAAACGAAAATCCCGTATTTGTGTAGCGCTGCGGCAACAGGCTCGTGATAACGACCGGTTGCTTCCATAATTACTTTGGTATCTTCGCCAAGAGAAATTATGTCATACGCCATCTGTTCAAGACCGATAGATGTGTGGGGGTATTCCTTTGGAGACAGTGCTACTTCACCCATAGGGCGCAGAGCTGCTACCATACTTTTTCCTTTGGAAACATCAATTTCGACTGAGTTCATAATTTTCCTCCTGAGATTTTGATATGGCTACCGCTTTTTACTCAATGCTTGTTCAATCTCCTGAGTGACACGAACGCATCGAAACTCCGACGGTACAACCTGCGCAAATCGAATGCTACGAATGAGAAAGCGGCTGACTGACTCCTCGACGGACGTGTTAGTCCAAGGTGACTTAAGTCAGACCATTCTTTCTCATTCTAACAGCTTCAGCATTGAAATGGAAAAAGACACGGCTGGCTACCGTGCCTTTAACCTTAATTATTATTGTAGGAGGTTGATATTAATGAAAAAAGAAAAAAAATTATCAAACAAAATGAGAAACGGAATAAAAAAAGGATTGTCTGTTGCATTGATAACTAATGCAAACTCTTCTGGATGCTTTATTATTTATCAGCCCAAAACACCGAAGGCTTTGGAAAAGTTTAAAAACATCAAATGATCAAATTGATTTCAAGCAAAGCTGCCTGCTTTTTATGTAAAGAGGATGATAAAGAAACTTTAGAATTGTATGAATACGCCATATATATTGTGCTATCTGCTATTTTACATATAGTTACAATTATTATATTAGGTGTATGCTTTGATATGTTGTTTGAGAGTATTGTATTTTATGGTTCGTTTATTCTAATTCGCAAATTTGCAGGCGGCTACCATGCTAAAACTCCGATAAGATGTTATCTGTTTTCAGCAATGTCAAATATAATTGTGTTAAGTGCAATAAAAAATACACGGATAGAATATATATTTAAATTTAAAATAACAATTGGCCTGATAATGATATTCAGCTTAATATTAATTCTTGTGTTATCTCCTATCAGTAGTGAGAATAAAATACTAAATGATAAAGAGAAAAAAATATACGGTAGAATATCAAAATTGAATACAATTATATTATTTGTTGCATTTGTTATATTATGGTTTGCAAAGATTTATCCTATTGGATTTTCAATTGGATTTGGGATAGTTATGGAGGCGATTGTTTTGCTATTGAGGAAGGTTCAAATTTATATATACAATATGCTATAAAATGTTATAAAGGAAAAATGATACTTTTATAGAGTGGGAGTAATATCGTTATATATTACTTGTCATGTGAATGAAAACTAAAAATACTATTTTGTTGAAATTATAGGAGAATATATGAACTTGGAATTGCCAATTGTTGAGAATCCGTTGATTAGGTGTTATTTGCATCATGCGCATACTTTAGGAATAATATTAAATAATAAAAACGCTGAATTATGGGTATTAAGTCATTTCTTACAGTTGTATAGCATAGATAGCGGAGCTGTAAAATTGGATTTTTATATAGATCCATATAATTATGAGTGTTTAGATAGAGGCTATATTAATTACTTTTATTTGTGTAATCAAGGCAATATCCATAAGTTTATACAAGAAGCTTTAAAAAATAATTATTATGTTTTATGTTTGGTTGATGAATTTTATTTGCATCAAATGCAAGCGTATCAAAAGCTACATTTTGACCATTGGTTGCTAATTTATGGATATACAGGTAGTTCATATATGAGCATAGGCTATACTAAAAGGCTTATATATGAAAAATATGAAGTTGAATTGGACATATTTGATGTTGCTATAAAAAGGAATTATGGTATTACTCTTTATAGGGTAAAAGATGACTATAAATTTTACTATGATAAAGTGTTAGCTCAAGAATTATTACATGACTATGTTTATGGTATTAATTCTTCTTTAAAACATCGTATTTTTAAAGAACCTATTCATGGAAAATTCGGATATAAAGTATATGAGTTTTTACAGGAAGAACTAAAATCATCGGTGAATCATAAATATCCATACATACTATATGAACATAAAAAATGTATACTTGACTTTTTACAAAGATATTGTTCAAATAAAAACATCATATCACAATATAAAGAGGTTGTTGACCAAAGTACAGTGTTGAAAAATATGTACATAAAAGAATCAATTTTTGGTATTAAAGTTGATAGAACAACTATAGCTAATAAGATTGAAATGTTAAAAAATATGGAATTAGATATTTTGAAATCTATCATTTGAAGTTTTACTAATATAATTGTTGAAATTATTTCTTAAGGGTATATTTGATTATGAAAAAGATTTGTGTTTTGCATGCACCAAAGCCGTATGTTTTAAAATGTCCTCCTCAGGGATTAATGAGTATTGCAGCTTATTTAAGGGGCAATAATATTAATATTGATATTTTAGATGCAAATATTCATTATATCAATCCAAGTAATATTAAGCACAATTCCTATGAGAGGCTTTTAAAAAGAAAGACGTATTCTAATAATTTTGATACGATAAAACAAGATTTTCCTGAAAAGGAGTTAGCCGAATATTTATGTTCCAATAATTTCGATATTGTGTTGACAGACTGCAATTTTACCGGAACCACTAGTTTTTCTTTTAAAACATTTGAACTTATTAAAAAAATACTGCCAAATGCAATTATAATTACTGGAGGAATGCATGCAACTATTTTTCATAAGGAAATTCTCGAAAAATATCCAGTAGATATCATTACTAGAGGTGAAGGTGAAGAAGTTACTTTAAATGTTATAAAAGCATTACTGAGTAATAATCCTAAATTAGATGAGATTGAAGGTATATCATATAAAGCAGATAATAATATAATTATTAATCCCGGAAGCGGATTGGTTAAGGATTTAAATACCTTATATCCGGTATACGATGTTTACGATGATTTTGAAATAGATCAATATAGAGAATATGTCAAAGCTGTATTAGGACCATTTTGGGGCGATCAGGATCCAACGGGTGTTGTTTTAACTAGTCGTGGTTGTGTTGGACGATGTACTTTTTGCAATGGTAGAATAATTGATAAGGGCAAATATAGAAGTTTATCAAAAGAGAATATCATTAAACAATTAACTTGTTTGTATGATAAATACAAGCCTAAAAAATTTGGAATTTATGATGCCATGTTTGGAGGCGATTTAGATACATATAAAGCAGTATGTGATTTTTTTAGAGAACGTGATGTTCAGTGGGGATTCGAGACAAGAATCGATGTAATGACAAGTGAAAGACTAGATTATGTAAAAGGCACTCATTGCAAATATATTTTATACGGTTTAGAAAGTGTAAATTTAAATACATTAAAACTTAATAGAAAAATTCCTAAATCAACAGATGATAACTATATGAGCAAAGCCGCAGAGTTATTTAGAAAAACCAGCCAGTTAAAAATTTTATGTGTAATTTCAATATTATATGGTTTGCCAGGAGATGACAACAACATATTTGAAAATACAATTAATTTTATATTGAATAATCATCTTAATAATAAATATTATATTTCATATTTGTTTTATATCCCAATCATGTATCCCGGGACCACTCTATGGTATGAAGCAGATGAAAATGATAGATGTTACGAATGGGACAAGTATTTTGTTAATAATGAAAATATTATTGAAGAGGGGAAAATTATATATAAGAATCCGAATGTTGATATATGCAAACTGAGATTTTATGTAGATAATTCAAATAAGATTATCAGTAATGCAAACAACGGACAAAGCCGTATAACGAAATTAAAATGCAAAAAAGATAAAATAAAAAATATTTTTGCCGAGGGACATAATGGAATTAATTCTCCTTTGGATTTTAAATGGTTTATATTAAGTGTTTTGTATACATTAATAGAAAAAATTTAGAGGTATTTTATTATGATTAATGAAAGGGCCAGCGGAATTTTATTACATCCTACTTCTTTTCCTGGAAAGTATGGAGTTGGTGATTTAGGTGAAACTGCATATAATTTTGTAGATTTTCTTTTTGAAACAAATCAAAAGTTATGGCAGATATTACCTATAGGACCTGTTAATGAGTCATATTCTCCTTATCAGAGTACTTCTGCATTTGCAGGTAATTATTTATTAATAAGTTTAGAAAAGTTAGTTGATGAGGGTTTGCTTAATAAAGATGATATAAGTGATATTAGGGTATATGAAAATGGAATAAATTATGAATATGCTATGAATATTAAAATTCCCCCCCTAAGAAAAGCATATGAAAATTTTACGAAAATGAAAGATCTTTCAGATTATAAAACTTTTTGCTATGAAAATAATTATTGGTTAGATAATTATGCCTTATTTGCATCTATTGATGAGTATATTAATGAGAATAAAGAAAAGGATTTAATACTTATCGAACACTTTAATAAATTAGATGAAAATTCATATACAGATGAATTTTGTGGGGGAATCTCTTGGAACAACTGGCCGGTGATGTATCATTACGATTCAGATGATATACCAATAATTAGAAATAGGTTGACTGGAGAAATTAATTTTAATAAGTTCATTCAATATATATTTTTTAGACAATGGATGCAACTCAAAACATATGCTAATAGTAAAGGGGTAAAAATAATAGGCGATATACCGATGTATATGCCATTGCATTCGGCAGATGTATGGGCGAATCCAAATCTTTTTTTATTAGATGATGATTTAAAGCCAAGCTGCATTGCAGGTTGTGCACCAGATGATGGCTGTCCTACTGGTCAAAGTTTCGGTAATTGTATATATAATTGGCAAACACATAAAGACAGTAATTATAAGTGGTGGATTAATAGATTTAAATATGCCTTGCAAATTGCAGATATTATTAGATTGGACTATTTTACTGGATACGAGTTTTATTGGGCAATACCACTAGGAGAGAGCGATCCTGCAAAGGGATCATTTTATAAAGCTAATGGTAAAGATTTTTTTGAAACTGTATTAAATGAAATAAATGCTTCTTCTATAATAATTGAAGATATAGGTTCATTAAAGCAAGAAGTTATAGAATTAAGAGACTCTATTGGATTTCCGAGTATGAAGATTATGCAATTTGGGAAAAATACGTTTCGGATTGATAAAAATCTTCCGCATAATTTTTCTAATACAAATTGTGTTCTTTATACAGGCACTCATGATAATAATACAATATTAGGTTGGTATAAGGGTTTAGACAATGATACCAAGGAAATTGTAAATGAAATAGTCGGAAGGGAAGATATTAATTGGGGTTTAATTAAGTATGCTTTTTCATCGATTGCGAAATATGTTATTGTTCCGTTGCAAGATATTATTGGATTAGATGAAAAATATCGCATGAATTTACCATGCGTAGTCAACGGCTCATGGAGATTTCAATATAACGAAAATATGTTGAACGAGACTATAAAGAATAGGCTTAAAAAAATTACTTATTTATATAACCGTTGATTTGAAATAAGTATATTATAATTTACAAGGTGAGAATTTAACTATGGATGATTATCTTTTTAATTCAACATTATTAATTGAACCAACAAATGTATGCAACTTAAAATGTAAAATGTGTGAAGCTCGTTGCTCTGCGGAAAAAAATATTATTCCTGCATTTCTTAACTCAAAGGATTTAGACATTATGTTATCAAAGCTCAATCCTTATATTACAAACATTGTATTTCAAGGAGATTGTGAACCACTAATGCATCCTGGGCTTGAAGATTTAGTTAGTGTTTCAAGACAATATGTGAAACATATAAGTATAGTTACTAATGGATTATTATTAAATGAGCAACGAATTGAAAACTTAATTAATCGAGGGGTGTCTTGGTTTGCCTTCTCTATTGATAAATACACACCAGAAGAGTATGAGGAAATAAGAAAAAATAGTGATTTTAATAAAGTAGTTAGAAATCTGGAGTACATAATAAAATTAAGGGAAGAAAAATATTCAAGTTTAAGAATTATTGTTCATAAAATAGTTTTCAATAATGAAACTCCTGATGATTTGAAAAACTTCATAAGATTTTTTTACATAAATAAGGGTGTTGACAAAATTACTTTTGCTCCGTTAGTTGAAAAGGGATCAGTAAAATATAGAGACTGGATAATAAAAAGAAATCAAATTGAAATTGATTTTTTAAAAGAAAATTTAAATATAAATTTAAAGGATTTTGCGAACTATCCATTTAAAACTTTATATAGGTATTGTGGGGCAAATTGCTTTTTTATTAGTCATGCCGGAAACTTTTCCCCTTGTGGGGTACACACCAGATCTAAAAATGTGTTTGGTAATCTTATTAACGAAACTATTGAAGATATTGTTAATAAGGATATTTTTAAAGAGTTTCATCAGTATTGGCAAAAAAGAGAATTTCAAGACCGTTTACCAAGGATATGCAATGATTGCTTTATTTTAAAGACGCCTTACTTTTTATATAGCTTAGACGAAAATTATAATAATTGTAGGGATATTAAGGCTACCATAGATGATTGTAAATAAGAAAGAAGATATATTCTAATGAAAACAGTAGTGATTTTAGGCGGGACAGGAATATTATCGACTAGTATTTCGAAGTTTTGTAAAAATGAAGGTTTTAATGTATTGCATTTTAATAGAGGAATTACAAATATAAAGTCTGATGAGAAAACTATTATAGGAGATAGACATTCAAAGAATGATTTATACAAAGTTTTACCGCATAATCCTGATATTATTATAGATATGCTGTGCTTTGATGAATATGACGCTGATATTGCTATAAGTGTATTTGCTGGTAAAATAGAACAATATATTTTTTGTTCAACCGCTAGCGTGTATTCTCCGGTTAATGATGAATCAATTATTTATGAATATTCATCTAAAAATCCATGCACAGAATATGGAAAAAATAAATTGAAGGCAGAAAGAAAATTTATTTCAGCGTATAACAAAGGCTTATTTAAATTAACGATTTTTAGACCCGGTCATGTATATAACGAAAAATTTTTTATTAATAATTTATCATTAGATGGATTATATTTATTAAAACGATTAGTGCATAATCAAGATGTAATTTTATCAGATTATGGTAAGAGATATTACCAAGCTTGTCACGCTGACAATATAGGTCTAGCATTTGCAAAAGTGTGCAATAATAACATTGCAGATGGCAAGATTTATAATATAGCCGGTGAAGAAAAATTAACATGGAGATATACATATGAATTTTTAATTAATGAGATAAGCAGTAAAAGTACTATTTGTTATATTGATACAGACTATTTAATTAAAAATTATTTAGAAAAGCTTGAATTTTTAAGCACATGCACTAGGTATGATACGATATTGAGTGTAGAAAATCTACATAAAGATATAAAAGAATACAAATATTTAATTGATTTTTGTACTGGTATGAGACTCGTTATAAAAAATAATTTTTCAGCTGCCGAATTATACACTTCAGAAGAAGAACAATTATACGAAAATATATTATCTGATATAAAGAATATTAAGGAATAATATTATGAATAGTGAAAATATGAAACACTTTATAAGAAAAGGGTATTTTAAAACCCCTCAACTTTTACAGATTGAAATTACAGATTTTTGTCCCTTGAAGTGCCCTCAATGTTACAAAAAGCTAGATAATTTTTCGTATATAGAAATGAATAAGTTTATTGATATTATAATTCAAGCGAAGAACTTAGGAGTTAAGCAGGTTTACATTAATGGCGGCGAGCCTTTAATGCATGAAAACTTTATTGAGATGATAGATATATGCAATAAGACAGAAATTGAATGCACGGTATTTATAAGTGGAATAGGAATTGATGATGATTTTTGCAAGAAGATTAAATTTAAAAAAATTAATATTTTTGTATCTTTAAATGGATCTAATGAAAAAATAAATGGACTTTCAAGAGATGGATATTTATTTGCATTAAATGCTATTAAATGTTTAAAAAAGAATTCTATTAATTATGGTATTAATTGGGTAGCGAGGCATGATAATATAAACGATTTTGAAAAACTAATTTTTTTAGCAAGATCTAATGGTGCTGATACAATTAATATTGTATGTAATAAACTAACTTCTAAAAAAGTAGTGTCTGAATATTGCACGTCTGATGATTATAAGATATTAAAGAAAATAATTAAACAAAATGAAGATATAATAAAAGTCCAAGTTTGTTACGATTTATTACTATCCTATCTGGGTTGGAGTCAAAACAATAAATTACATGGATGTCAGGCTGGTATAAGACTAATGGCTGTAGATTTACAAGGTAATTTTATGCCATGTTCACATTTATATTATCGTGAGAAATACAATTCTCTATACGATTACTGGAATAACTCTAAAATATTAGGCAAATTGAGAAACATAAATGATTTGAAATATTGTAATGAATGTAATAAATGTAGAGTTTGTCATTGTATATCTTCGGAATCATATGAAAATCTTGAAATTGGCTATAAAGAATGTCCGATAAAAAACAATTTTAATTATAGGAGATAAAAATGAATACGAATATTAAGTATTATCCTTCAAATTACAATTTTATAACGACATGTGATGGTATGGTTATATTATATAATTCTAAATCAGGAAAGTTAGTGAATTTAGGATTAGGAAATTATAGTGACTATGCTTGTTTAATTAAAAATAATAGTGAAATTAAAATTAATTCTGACATACTAAAAAATTACCTAATAAAGAATAAGTTTATTGTTCAAGATCCTAATGAAGAATTTAATGATGTAATTTCAATGTACGATGAAGTTGTTAATAGTAATGAATTATTTTTAGAAATTTTGCCTACTGAAAAATGCAATTTTCGCTGTATTTATTGTTATGAAACTTATGACAGGGAGCCTATGTGTGAAGAAACACTAAAAGGTATTGTGAGTTTTGTGAAATCAAGAATTAAGTTTAGTAATTCTTTGAAAGTTGCTTGGTTTGGTGGAGAACCTTTGTTATCAATGGATATTCTAGAAAAACTATCCCGACAATTTATTGAAATATGCAATACGGAGCATATTCCATACTATAGCTCTATTACAACAAATGGTTATTTATTAACTCCAGAAAACTGGTCAAAACTTAAAAAGTCTCATGTTACCGACTTTCAAATTTCAATTGATGGTTTAGAAAATACACATGATCGTCAGCGAATTTTAGCCAATGGACGCGAAACATGGAACACAATAATTAATAATTTACGCTATTTTAGAGACAACATAAAAACTAAAACGACTAATATAATCTTACGAACAAATATTACTAAAGAAATATATTTGCAGAGGAATGAGTACATTGATTTTTTGAAAAAGGAATTCTCATATGATGAGCGGTTTAATTTCTTTTTTCATTTGGCACAAGATTGGGGGAACTTAAAGGATGAAAAAATTAAAGAAGAGTTTTGCGGAATAAATGAGTTCTATGAAATTCTTGAGTTAGCAGCAAACAAAGGTCTTTCCTTAAAAGTGTTTAGATATTTTTTATCGCCAGCAGGGAGGGTGTGTTTTGCTGGGAAAAATAATTCATTTGTTATTTCGCCAGATGGAAATATAAGAAAATGCTCCTTTAGGTTGAATGATAATAATAATTTACTTGCTAATGTCGAAAATTATAATACTAATTTATTTCATGAGTGGGAATATTTTTATTGTTCGAAAAAAATTAAGGATGATTGCTTGTGTTGTAAAAAATTACCATTGTGCTATGGCTTGGTTTGTCCATCATATCCAGGAAATGTTAAAGAGACATGCGGTTATGATATTTCAGATATTGAACGGCTAATAAAAATATTATCAATTTCTGACAAAAAATTTGTGGATAAAATTATGTAACGAGGTAAAAAATGAAAAAAATTGTAAACAAGATACAAATTATATTAATTAATAATGGGTTGTATCAAAGTGATTCCGAAGATTTAAATGAGGAGATTTTTAAAGGTATTGTTGAGCAAATGGATTCGCTAAATCTTATTAGTTTTATAGTTGCCATTGAAAATGAATTTGATATTGAATTACCAGATGATTTTATGAATCCAAACAATTTCTCATCTTTAGGTGTGTTATGCAACGCAATTAAAATGTTATCTAAAGCTATTTAGAGCATATATTATATATGTTTTTAATAAATACCTAGTGTTGAGCAAACAGTATCGGGAAACGAAGATAAATCAAGATTAAAAAACAATTCATCATAAAACTTTACTTTAGGTGCAGATGTAAAAATGTAATGTTCTGTATAATTTCTTGGTGATAGATAACAGCCAGTCTCTTTCGTTATTTTTTTCTTCAACTTAATTATACGATATTTGGCTGACTGCTTCTATACTTTATAGTGACAAATGTGAAATTATTGCCCTGATTTCCATTTGTTTATGCGCCTTTCGGCGTTTTGCTCAGGGCTAATAAATACCATATAAGGAGGTGTAAAAAGTGAAAAAACTTCATAAGGTTAGAAAGACAAGATCGTTTGCAAAAGCTCGGCTTTATTGGGGCGAAAACTGTGTCATTTGCTAATATCTAAATGAAATTCGGAGGTGTGTTCTAATGAAAAAAGTGAAAATTGCAGTTATTGATACATATGTTGATGTCAAAAATTTGGGCTTTGAGAATGATTCGGTTCGCATCTCCGAGTTTTGCCCAAACTATAATATAAAAGATAATCTACATGGTGCATTGGTATGCTCTCAAATACTGGCCGAGTTTTCTAATGTTCAAATAACAGTTTTCCCTGTGTTTTCCAATGAGAATTATGCTGTGGATCCCAAGGAAATATTAAAAATTTTAGAATATATTTATGAGTGCGGTAACTATAATTTAATCAATATGAGTTTTGGAATGTTAGATTGTGATTGCTTGGATGAATTAAGAATTATTTGCCATAAACTGGTTTTATGTGGAACTATAATATTAGCAGCTTTTGACAATGATGGAGCAATGTCATATCCCGCAGCCCTTGAAGAAGTAATAGGTATTGATATAATTCCAGAAAAAAAGAGTAAGGGAGGATATCAATATATTATTAATAGCGAAATTAATATTCGCGCGGACGGTAAGATTAAGAGGATTAAATTTGGCAATAAATACATGTTAGCTAGTGGGACTAGTTTTGTTGTTCCAATATTTACAGGTAAAATAGCAAAATATATATTTGAGTCTAATTTCCATTATAATTTAGATACAATAAGATCTTTTTTGAAAAGCAATGCAGATGAAATTTTAAATTTAAAAATTTTTTCTTTGCCTAATAATGAATTAAAAATTTCTAATGCTATTGTGCTTCCAATAAATAAGGAAAATCATTCTTTGATGCGATTTAAAAAATTGTTAAAATTTAATATTGTAGGGTTTTATGATTTCAAATATCAGTTAAATATTGGAAAAAAAGTTTCATATTTCACTAATTGTGATGAAGATAATGATGTAATTGAGGGAATCGATAAAATACCTTGGTGCAATAATTTTGATACCGTTATAATTGGTCATATCGACACTATTGCCAATCTAGCTGGCAAGGAGATAATAATGTCATTGCTAAAAAAGTGTCTAATGTATAATAAAAAAGTCGTAGCATATGACAATTTTATATATAATAATTTTATTTTGGGTAACAATGAATTACATGGTTTAAAATTATATTTCCCTTATATAAATGACACGATGATTCCTTATGCAAGATTTGGTAAATTATGGTATATAAGTAAACCTATATTAAATATACTTGGTACTCGCTCTCAGATTGGTAAATTTACAGCTCAAATTAAGATAATTAAAGGATTGCAAAAAAGAGGATACAATGTCGGATATTTGTCATCTGAACCTACAGGATTGTTTTTTGGTGCAAAGTATGTTTTTCCTTTTGGATATAATTCAACTGTAAATATTTCGTTAAATAATTATCCAGCTATTGTAAATGAAATGTTACATAGAATAGATGAAGAAAAAAATGATATTATTGTAACTGGTGGGCAATCTGGTATAGTACCATATGATTTATTTAACACTTCAAGGATTTTATTACCACAAATTGCATACCTTTACGCGACTAATCCTGATGCAGTAGTATTGTGCGTGAGTTGTGATGATGAGTTAGAATATATTCAAAGAAATATTAGCTTTATTGAATCAAGTTGTGATACTAATGTGATTGCATTGCTTCTCTTTCCTGTAGAAAAACAAATGAATTTTTTGGGTAATTATTTCGATGTTAACATTGAGAATGAAAATAGATACAAAGAGAAGCAGAAAGAATTGCATAATAGTTTAAATTTGCCAGTGTATTCATTTTTTGATGATTCATTTAATGAGTGTGTTGATCTAATTATAGATTATTTTTCAGCAGAAACATAATTTTTTCATTTTTTAAATATGCAGGAGGAAAAATAATTATGAAGAATGATTTAAACCGCATAAAAGGCAGACGCTGGATAATACAGCAGACGAAAGGCTGTAGGATTAAATTACTTATTCTGTCGTTTACTCGCATTGTTCTTGTATTAGTTAATTTAGGTATGGCAATGATTTTAAGCGGATTTGTTGAATTTGCTATTGGCAATTCACAATTTTCATTGATTTCTTTACTAGCTGTTGCTGGAGCGCTCTTTATATTAGAGGGGGGAATATATGTTACCGAATCAATTTGTAAAAAAGCTATATGCTGTAATATGGAATTAAAAATACGCACGGAGTTGTTGAGAAAAATACAAGACAGTGATTTGTTAGAGGTTCGTAATTACAGCTCAAGCGAGTTGATGATGAGGCTATCAAAGGATGTCGAGCAGGTGACTAATTGTTTACCAAATATTATAATTAATGTATTTGGCGGCTTAATAATGGCAGTCGCTGCTTTTATATACATGCTGATAATAAGCTGGAAACTTTCGTTGATTATAATAATTTCGGTGCCGATTTTGCTTATAATTGTAAAGAGATTCGCTCCATTAGTTCAAAAAACAAGTCAGGTCGATAAAATTAATGAAGATATAAACAGAGAGGATATGAAAAATGTCATACAAAATCTATCAATTTCGCGCGTATTTGAAAGCAATAATTTATTTTTAAAAAAGGTAGTATCTTCATATGATAATAAGAAAAAGAGTTCAATAAAACTTGGATATATTGAGGGTTTTTTTTCATTTTTAAATAATCTAATAGGCAGTGTAATGTTCGTCATTGTACTAGGCGTTGGTTCTTATTTTGTTTCAAATGGGGAATTCCCTGTAGGATATATGATTTCCATAATTAATCTTGTGAATTACTTAATATGGCCTTTTACCAATATATCTAATTCTATTAGCGAATATAGCCAAGCACTTGTTTCGGCAGATAGAATAATTGAAGCATCATCCTTATCGAAAAAAGCAGATATTGATGTAAATATTGATGATTCATTTAGTGCCGGGCAAATGGAAATCAAAGTAAACAATATATCTTTTTCATTTGGACATAACACAGTTTTATCAAAAATTAGTATAGATATCTCAAAAAATGGAGTGTTTGGTTTTGTAGGAAAGAGTGGTTCGGGTAAAAGTACTCTTTTAAGTGTACTTATGGGATTATATAAACCGGACGAAGGAAATATAGAATATAATATTAATAATTCAAATACAGATAACTTAATTGTCTTTGTTCCCGCGGATAATTACATATTCAATGGTACGGTAAGAGAAAATATTTGCATGGACGAATGCTGTGATTTTGAAAAAATGAGTAAAGCGGCTCAAATGGCAAATGCCGATGAGTTTATAAAGGAGTTAGAGAATGGTTACGACCAATTAATTGGTGAGAAACAAAACTCTTTGTCAAGTGGTCAAGGACAAAGAATTGCTTTGGCAAGGGCTTACTACAGATCTTCTGCTTGCTATGTATTTGATGAACCGACATCAAATCTTGATAAAAACTCTGTTGATGCATTTATTAATACAGTAAAATTGTTAGGAAAAACTTCTTTATGTCTTATTTCCTCTCATGATAAAACCGTGTTAAAGAATTGTGATCGTATTTTTTATATATCAGAAAGCGGAATGGAGGATTTGCATACAAAAGAGAAAATTCAATTCTACTTAGATAACAATTATATCCGCACAATAGAGTAATTATATGTTTTAGAGACGGCTATGAAAAGTTAAGAGGGACAAGCAAGATTTGCCAAAGTGGAATATTAAATTTCAGTAGCTTAAAAATAACTTTAACAAGTATATTAGCGATATGTCCCATAACACCGTCAACATAAATGATGGTGAAAACAAAAAATAGGCGGTCATTATAGTGAAACCAAATGTTATATATGCAAATCATTTGTATAAGTAGATATAAAAATTAAATTCAAAGATTAGTATGTACCTAAGACCTGAAATGCTGATTTAATAAGTAGGTACGAACTTACAAAATGTCGACAAGTTATAGCTTTTAATGCTAATAACTGTCGGCATTTTTTTGCCCTTTTTGCGTTGAAAGCAGAAAGGGCAAGTATGTTTTTTAGAAACAGAAGTCCTCCGATTGACCTGAATTACAAAAAATTCAGTTAATCGGAGGAATAGTTAATGGACAATCGTCCTAAAAGGAGAAAGGATAAATATAATCCGTACACATTGTCGATAGAAAATCAGAAATACTATATTTCATTTAACGATTCTAATAATCGTTTTCAGAAAGTGGAGTTGACAAGGGAGATGTTTGATTGTTTTGATGAATTTGAGCTTGAAGATAAATCAATAATGAACGAGTATGACCGACATACCGAGCATTCGGAACAGTCAGACAGCGCTCTGAATAAGAAAACATCAGCGAATAATATTCATTTTGAAGATATGATGATGTCAAAAATGAGAAACGGACAGCTGAAGAAAATGCTGTTTTGTTTGACGCCGTTGCAAAGAGAAAGAGTTATTTTGTTCTATTGGGAAAGATTTTCTTGTCCTGAAATTGCAGAAATGCAAGGATGTACAAAACAGGCAGTATCATTGAGCATCAGGCAAGCAAGAGAAAAGTTAAAGGAAAAGATACTTAACGATGAGGATTTTACATAAAAAACTACGTAAAGTTTTGTTGAAATCGCTGAAATTAAAATTTTTTCAAAAATAGGCTTGTCGAAACGCCTTTAAGTGAGGAAACAGGTGAAAGGGTTAATTCTCTTTCGCCTGTTTTCTTTTTTCAGAGAACAGGTGTTGCTCTTTGAAAATAAAATATCAGCACATTAGATACATTCCTTCTGCTGTCCATTCGGACGAGCTACATGAGCGAACATATTTTATATATCTTCAGGACTCAGACATTGAAAGGCAAATTCGATGACGGCGATGACAGGCAGAAGGGATAATGATACTTCCGTCCAGTCACAGCTCAAGCGAGATAAAACCGTCGCAAGCAATGAGGGCGGCTGTGGGAGATCCTCACGGTGGTGAAATTCCAATGAGGTCAATATGCGTTGACCGTCTGATGTGTTCCCGGTTGGGGGATATTGAGGATAAATACCAACCAAAAAGCAAAGGTCAGAAGCAAATCTATATTAATGCAACGGCATAAAAAGGATTGATATTAATCAAAAAAATTTATCTGTGCTGTTGTAATTAATATATATTTTTATACGGTTGCTTTAAATCGAAAAAGTTGCTTTGAAATTTAATTCATACTCGCCAATGAGTTAATAAGATAAGCGTATGATTGCTAAATAAACGGTTGATAGGACAGCAAGTGTTTAAAAGGTACTTGCTGTCTTTACATATCTATAGGAGGTAAGAATTTTGATAGTTAAAAAAGGAGAGGTCTATTATGCTGACCTCAATCAGATTATTGGCTGTGAACAGGGCGGTTGTCGGCCTGTCATTATTGTTCAGAACAATACAGGCAATCTTTACAGTCCGACAACAATAATAGTTCCTGTTACTGCCCGCAAGAGAAAGAAAGCGCTTCCGACGCATATAAAGGTTAAAGGTGCAGGTCTGCCGAAGAAATCAATTGCTTTACTTGAACAGTTAAGAACAATTGATAAAAGCAGATTAAAAGAAAAGATAGGGGAAATAACCCGAACATCTTTGAACAAAATAGATAAAGGCTTACTAATCAGTTTAGGCTGCTTTGAGGATAGGAGGTTCAAGAAATGATTGGATTTATTATAGGCTTGTTTGTCGGTGCATTTATCGGAGTTGCATTAATGTGTCTTTGCAATGCTGCTTCAAGTGCAGATGAAGATATGAAAAAATTGAATGAACTTGAAAACAGAAAGGACGATGTAAATGATTGAAAGAATGGAAAACAGGGATTATGTAGATAAAGAACATATCATTGAATTGGAAGGACATAACGCAAAAATCTTTTTCTTGAAGCACAGCGACTCCAATGCCTTGAAACAGGTAGAGGAACTTCTGCTTGATGCATATGAGAACAGAGTGTGCAAAGGATTTGTTTCATAAAAAATATCAGCCTTGCGAGTATAAAAACTTGCAAGGCTTTTTTTGTAAATTATTTTCGCATTTCACCGACATTGGTCTGGATATTACATTATATAATGGTATAATGTAATCAGAGAGAAATCTCAACTCAGACTAAGAATAGTGTCGGTGCAAATGAGAAAGAGAGGTTAAAATGATTGCTACAAAACCGACGCAAGAAAAAACAATGAAAACAGTTTACTGCTTATACAGAGTGTCAACTAAAGGTCAGGTTGATAAAAACGACATACCGATGCAGAAACAGTCATGCCGAGAATTTGCTGAGCATCAGCCCGGATGGGTAATCAAAAAAGAGTTTCAGGAAAAAGGTGTTTCAGGATTTAAAGTTTCGGCAAATGACAGAGATGCTGTTCAGAAGTTAAAGACAGCAGCGGAAAATAAAGAGTTTGACATACTTCTTGTATTTATGTTTGACAGAATAGGACGAATTGATAACGAAACCCCGTTCGTTGTCGAGTGGTTCATTCAGCACGGCATAGAAGTGTGGAGCGTCAACGAGGGTGAACAGAGAATGGACAGCCATGTTGACAAGCTGATGAATTACATACGCTTCTGGCAGGCAAACGGTGAAAGTCAGAAAACATCAATGCGTGTAAAAACTCGCCTCCATCAACTTGTAGAAGATGGAATTTACACAGGCGGATGTGCTCCTTTCGGATATAGGCTTGTAAAAAGCGGTGTGGTCAATAAGAGGGGAAAGGAACTTCTAACCCTTGAGATTGACCCGATAGAAAAGGAAATGGTAAAAACTATTTTCGAGAAAACTGTCAAGGACGGCTACGGTTCATATGTAATGGCACAGTATGTTAATGACCGTAAAATGCTTACACATAACGGTGCAAAATTTCAGTTGAATACAATTAAGAGGATTTTTATAGCTAAAAATATACGATAGAATTAAATTGCTCGATTTTGTTATAAAAATTAATGCAAAACTTTGTTGATTATATACAAATAGACTATAATATTTTCTACTCTAAAGTTTTTATAAAGTATAGAAATCGCCTTGTAAAAGTGATATAATTACACTATTAAGTTGTTTTTGCGTTATTTCTGATAAATTAATTATTTTTTGTATTACCTCTCCTGTAACTGTTTTTGCTTTTTTGCATAATATATATAAAAATATTTTATTCGTTTTAGCTATACTTTTACAATTACTCATTAAATCTACGAAAATGTTTGAAGAATTCTCAAAAAAATTTACAGAATTCTACTTGTATTTGACTTGGATTTAGTTTATACTATGAATAGGTATAGTTTCGTTTGCTAACTAATTAAGGTTAGCTTCGCTAATCATAGACATAAAGGAGGCTTTGCACAATAGGAATACTTTTTTATTGTGATTTTTTATGGTTAAAGATGAGATTTTAGTTGCACTACATTTGAATGGGGAGGATGATACGCTATCTGAACAATATAATGCAAGGAAAAAAATTATTGATACTGGGAAAAATTCTTTTATTGATATTCACGAGAAGAGAAGGGCAAGTACAGCAGAGTATTACAGAAGTATGAAGAAATCAAAATCTAGTATACGTAAAGATATTGCAACTTAAAAATTTTTTTGTTTTAAGGAATTTGGTATGAACGCAAATAAGAAAAACTGGGTGTTATCTTTATTAATTGATACTTCAAAAAATGAAATTCATGAAAATAACAGAAATAACTTCAATTTTTTGTCTTGGTCTCAATATGATAGGGTTAATATAATTGAAGTTGATACTTTTAAGGATCTATGTACAAAGAGCGCTAGTAAGAAGTTGTCTGGTGAAAGATGGACTGGAACAGAAAGAAATCTTCACTTGGTACCTGATGAGGAGATATTTGGGCGTGATTTCACATGGAATCTTTTGAAATATAGTGATAGTCCGTTGATAAGGGTTGATAATAAATCAACAAAGGATTATGGGTTGTATACTGTTTTAACATTAAGATATGATGATAATCTATCTTCATATAAAAATCATGTTTCATTTAAGCAACTATCAAATCTTATTAGAGAACACATCTATAAATTTTTATCTGAATTTATATCAGCAAACTATGCTGATGCATTAACATATTACCCTTTTTATTCCTTAGATTCGGAAGATTTGGTTTTGATTTTCCTATCTGATGAATTGGAAAGTGTCTATCAATGCATAGAGTATGTGAAAACAATTACTTATGTGGACTTCCAAGGAAAAGAGAAATATGTCTTTTCTTCACTAAGTGTTTTTCCAGGACTAAATATTGTTGATTTCAAATCGGATCCTAAAATTGATGCAATTGTAAAAGTATGTTTATATCCTAATGTAAATACAACTGAGTTTCTAAAACAAGTAAAGGAATATTTTATAAATAACAACATCCATTATGTTGATAAAATATATCTTAGAAATTCATGCATGTATTTTGAACTGGTTAGTAATGAAAACATTTTTTTGTTGTACCGAGATGATGGGTTGTTAAATGGAGTTGCAGAGTTTTACAAAGATAATATTAAGAGTAGTAGAACATATTGGGTTAAAAGAAATGGATTAACAGATATTTATAATTTTGGTTTGAAATTTCCTGATTCCCAAATTAGTTCAATCAAATGGGCGGACTATCATTTGACGGATGTCAATGATAGTTATGATTCTAATATTATTGTAAAGAATAAAGTTGCACATTTCATTTTAAGTGAGTATGATAGATTAATCAATACTCCAAGGTGTAAGGCGTGGCTACCAATTTTAGCAGAACAAAGGACTATCATTAACTGGTATGTAAAAATTCTTGAAGGCAATAATGACAATGATACAATGTGTTCTTTTTTAAATTATTGTCAGACAAGTCTTACCTATATTAATCAGGCATGCTCTCCGATATACGAAATTCCATATCATAATTACTATTATCATGGTTCATTCAATGATATATTAAAAATGTATTATGGAATTATTTCGTCAATTTTACAAATAGGAAAATCGTTTCATCATGAATCCAAACAGCATAGTAGTATAACTTTTGCAGTCAATTTTGAAGCTGCAACGAAAATTCATTCAAGGTATTATACATTTGATAACCAACAGTTTGTATTTTTTCATATACCTTATGAAAACTTTTATGATTACTCATTAACTATACCTGCTTTAATTCACGAGGTATTTCATTATATCCTTCCGTATAGTAATAAAAACCGTAACGAGGCATTACTTTCGTTAATTACTAAAAAAATTATGAATGAAATTAAATGTCAAGTTTTTAAAAAGGGTTTTGGCAATGATAATAACAGATACATCGTTGACAAATATTGGGATAAAAAATTTGATTTACTTAATGAAATCATTATAAAATATGTGGAACAAAGGGTTCCGAATTATGCAGAGTTAACTACTTCACAACTGAAAAACAGCTTTTTCTCTGATGAAATGTCATTCCGTGCGGTTTATAAGGGTATAATTGGTTTTGTTTATAATTTTCTAAGTGAAGACATTTCAAATAAGGCTTCAAAAGATGAATATTTAAGATTATTATCAGAATCTTGTGATTTGGAAGCAAAAGATTTATTATCTGATGATTTCTATAATCAAATTATTAGAAATGATTTTTTTGATTTTATAGATGATGTTCTTTTGGGAACCAAAGAAGCTTTTTGTGATATCTTTATTTTAAAAATATTAAATATCGATTTTATGGATTATATAAAATTACTTTTTAATATTTTAATTTGTTCAGCTAATTTAAGCGACTTAGAAGATTATTTAATGAATTGTAATTTCTATAGTAGTATTATGGAATTTGGGACCATTTCAATTAGAGTTAGCATTTTGGCTGATTATTGCTATAGGCAAGAAATGGTAGGTAACGATAAGGAAAAAACTACTATTGTTTCCTGGTTTATAAACAAAGTAAACAAAGTAACAGTTACTGAAAATAAAAAAGTTTTTACTTTATTTCAAGATTTCTTGATAGATAAGTTTAAATATTATCAAGAAAACTTTGGAGAGTATAATGCTCACATTAATTTAATGGCTTTAGAAGGTATTAGTCAATGGAACATTAAAGGAAATTCAGAATTGTTTCAAATTATGAATAATTTAACTGAGTTTTATAATAGTTCTGATGATACTATTAATATTGATTTGATGACAAATTTTATTTACTTCTATGAAAATAGTGCTTTCGAAAGCATGGTTACAGAACAGATTAGAAAGCCTGAGATATGCACTAGAAATTTAAATGTTCAATCATTGGAAGAATACATAAAGGCTGTAAGAAAGATCCTGATATATCATGGCTCTAAAAATAAGTTATGGTTTCGTGGAGTGTGCAGTAATACTTATTATTTGACACCATCCTTGTTTAGACATATAAATCATAACTTATCACTATATACAAATCAAGCAAATATATTAAAAACGGCATACGAAAGAACCTTATCGTATAATGAAATCTGGGATAAGTCAATTGTTGGACAGATGGCATTATTACAGCATTATGGTGTTCCAACAAACCTGTTGGATTTTTCTTTGGATATGCTTGTGGCATTACATTTCGCTTTGAATCCAGATTATGAAGAGGATAAAAGGAAAATAAAATGTGGTGAATACACTCCATCTGTATATATTTTTGATCCAGTTGTTTATAGTGAAGCAGTAAGTGAACTTACGGGGAAAAAGAATATCAATGATTTCTCAACAGATGTTTCTCCTATCGTTTATGATATAGATGGTAGCACAGATATGAATCGTTTTTTCATAGGGCAAATGGATTATGAATGTTTAATCGATTGCACTAAGAAAGTTATGCAAAAAAAGATTAAAGTTAAGTTAGATAGGTTAAATTATAAATGTCCCATACCGATAATAGTTAGACAAAGTAATGATAGAATACATAACCAAAATGGCGTTTTTTTAGCGTACTCGTTAGTTGCAAATCCTAGTTCTAACAAACATCAATATGATTACTTAGCTTTAAATATTTTACAGGATTTCTGCGATGAGTTTTTTGATGAAAACAATGTAGAAAGAAAAACTTTTCTATATTCTATTGATATTGATTCATCTAGTGTGGATAGCATACGAAGAGATTTAAGAACACTAAATGTTTCAGAAGGAAAATATTATCCAGATATCTCCAATATTCTGAAAGAAGCAGTAGAAGAACATGATGAAAAAATAGGTATTAAAAATAGTATTTAACATCAATTTTTTTCTTTCACTTTCACTATTTCACTAGTTTATTTATAATTTCTTAGAAGGTTATTTGTTGTACAATGTGTATCAATAAATAACTTTCTTTTTATTGTAATATAATTTGGTATACAAGATCATATTAAACTATACAAATTTTGGATGGCTTTTCATATGTGCTCGGTACGGGCGATAAATTGATAGGAAAAATTTATTATTCACTTGATAGTTGTCAAGTATTAGCAAAAAATTTTGCAAACAGATTTATTGTTCTTTTATAATTTTGGCTATGAGCGAGGATTTTATTTAAAAGCTGAAAGACTAGTTATTATTATAAAAATTTAATGTATTACCGTATAGATACATAAGTATTTATACGGCATTTTTATTTGTCTAAAAATGATTTTGTACCGACATTGGTCTGGATATTACATTATATAATGGTATAATGTAATCAGAGAGAAATCTCAACTCAGACTAAGAATAGTGTCGGTGCAAATGAGAAAGAGAGGTTAAAATGATTGCTACAAAACCGACGCAAGAAAAAACAATGAAAACAGTTTACTGCTTATACAGAGTGTCAACTAAAGGTCAGGTTGATAAAAACGACATACCGATGCAGAAACAGTCATGCCGAGAATTTGCTGAGCATCAGCCCGGATGGGTAATCAAAAAAGAGTTTCAGGAAAAAGGTGTTTCAGGATTTAAAGTTTCGGCAAATGACAGAGATGCTGTTCAGAAGTTAAAGACAGCAGCGGAAAATAAAGAGTTTGACATACTTCTTGTATTTATGTTTGACAGAATAGGACGAATTGATAACGAAACCCCGTTCGTTGTCGAGTGGTTCATTCAGCACGGCATAGAAGTGTGGAGCGTCAACGAGGGTGAACAGAGAATGGACAGCCATGTTGACAAGCTGATGAATTACATACGCTTCTGGCAGGCAAACGGTGAAAGTCAGAAAACATCAATGCGTGTAAAAACTCGCCTCCATCAACTTGTAGAAGATGGAATTTACACAGGCGGATGTGCTCCTTTCGGATATAGGCTTGTAAAAAGCGGTGTGGTCAATAAGAGGGGAAAGGAACTTCTAACCCTTGAGATTGACCCGATAGAAAAGGAAATGGTAAAAACTATTTTCGAGAAAACTGTCAAGGACGGCTACGGTTCATATGTAATGGCACAGTATGTTAATGACCGTAAAATGCTTACACATAACGGTGCAAAATTTCAGTCAAATACAATTAAGAGAATTTTGCAAAATCCAATCTACTGCGGTTACTATAACCGAGGCGGAGTCATCTCGAAAAGAGTTAAAGAATTGCAGATAATTGATGACGCAGTCTTTGATGAAGCACAGAAAATTCTTGAACAGAGGAAGTACACCAACGAGCAGAAAACTCAGCTTGCCCGAACAGCCAAATCTTCAACAATGCTTGGCGGTAACATTTACTGTGCTCATTGCGGCAAGAAACTATGTGCCAACAGCTTTGTAGACAGATATACAACAAAAGACGGCACAACTCATGACGGTGGCAGGAGATTCCGTTACCTATGCTCAGGCAAAGCAATGAAACGCAACGAGTGTGACGGACAGTCGGTATATTCAGCCGCAAAGGTAGATGAAATCGTACTCGACGCTTTGCATAAATGCTTTGATAAAATCAAAGCAACACCAAAGGACGCGGCCATTGAGAAAAAGTACAGAACACAAATATCACAAATCAAGACTGAAATCAAAAGGCTGAATAAAGAAACCGAAACTCTGAAAAGAAAGCTCGGTGAGCTTACAGAGGAAATCGCAAATTCATTGTTGGGCGACAGCAAATTCACTCCCGATGTACTTTCAATGGCTATTGAAACTACAAAGGGTAAAATCGCAGACAATGTTCAGCGAATCACTGAAAAGCAGAATCAGCTCAATGACAAAGAAACCGATATGAGTAAGATTGATTACTACTATGAAGAATTTGTAAGCTGGGCAGACGAGTTTGATAACGCACCTGCTGAAAGACAGAGAATGATAATCTGTAAATTGTTCAAGGAAATTTTGATAGGAAAGGGATACTCAGTACAAATCCTTATGGACTCATCATATGAGCAGTTTTTGATATAATTGACATTGACAATTTCAACTGATATAATTTAATTATAAAACAGATTACAATAAGAATATAAAAGGTTTAGCTACTGCATTTGACAGGTATATGAATATACACAGTCGAGAGCGCATGACTGTTAATCATGATGTCACTGGTTCGAGCCCAGTTGGGGGAGCCACGAAGAGAGTAGATTATTTAATCTGCTCTCTTTTTTCGTCCATCAACAAATCAATGTTGCTATGCTGCATATCAGATATAAGATGCTTTTGAGCAGCAAGGTGAATGTAAATCTGTGTAATGTTAATAGTGCTGTGACCGAGAAGTAAACGGAGAACCTCTAAATTTCCACCGTTAAAAATGAAATTGGTTGCGAAAGTATGCCGGAGCAAATGAGGATAGACACGCTCAAGTCCTTTGTTTTTCTTAATGCGGGCAAAGAGCATTTTAATTGTATTGCGTGTAACCGGAGTGCTTTTTTGAGTTAAAAATAAGCTGCTACTCGCTGATGAGGAACTACTAAGATAATTTAGATAACATTTTATCTGATTCAGAGAAGAAGAACCGAAAGGAACAACACGCTGTTTACTGCCTTTTCCGTTAATTACTAAATAACGATTATTGAAATCGACATCGTGAATTTTTAAATTAACAACCTCACCGAGCCGGAGACCGCAATCGAGCATTAACATTAAAATTGTTTTATTTCTACACCCCATAACAGAATTATTGCTATAAAGGTTAAGGAGCTGCTTAACTTCGTTATCTGACAGAGGAACGATAACATCTTTATTAGCTTTCATTAGATTTAATCTGTTAATATCAATATCAATAAAATTCTCAAAGTATAGCCAACGATAAAACACTTTAACTGCTCTTGCATAAGTTCTTACAGATATTTTATTTATTTCTCTGCTTTCAGAAACATATAATTGATAACTTTTAAAAATCATAATGTCTAAATCTTCGACATCTAAATCAGAGCCGCAGAAGTCAAGAAACATTTTTAAACATCTTTCATAGTAAGAAAGCGTATATTCAGAATTACCTCTAAATTTTTGTTCCTGCATAAAAATTATATAAGCATCATTGACAGTCATTTATAAAACCTCGCAATCGACTAATTGATCCAAACCGACAACAGAGGGGTGTTCATAAAAACCGTATTTTTCAACGCCTTTTTTATACGCTGCGTCTTCCTGCAGTAGTAATTTATATTTTGGATTTAATTTACTTTTTGCGGCTTCAACATCTTCAAGAAGTGTATTAACTCCGAACAAATTAATATATGTATAAATTCCACCTGCGAAACGCTCACCATAAACCGAACGCAACTTAGCAGCGTTATATTCCATACCCGGCTTTTTATATATAGACCTTTCTTGAACACTTTTATAATTATAAAAATTTTCCCAATGGTCAGCAATTTCAGAACGCCACTTATTAGAATCACTTTCAGAAATCTTTACATATCTTAAATAATGATTAAGAACAGCAAAATATAAATCGTCAATAACTTCATTTTCTTCAACTAACAATCTTACAAATTCAACAGCTCTATCCTGTCTAATCTGCAATTCACATCTTACCCAGTGAGAAATTTCATCTTGTTTATTGCGTTCTGCAGCTTTGTCATAAATACGAATAAAAACAGAGCCGGAACGCTGTCCGTGAGTTACACAAGTACCCGAATCAGAAAGATTAACACCCCATTTGCGAGTTTTAGCAATGAAATTGTGATTTAAAGTATCTTTGACTATTTCATCAAGATTGAGATAACCGGAAAAATCATCAAAAGCAACATCAATACGAGTTACTTTTGCACCCGGAACAGAAAAAACAAATTTAAAAAGCGAAAGAAAATCACCATTGCCAAGAGTTTCAAAAGTTCTGCAGCCTTGACCGGACATTTCAAGCATTATTAAACCATCGTGCTGAACACCACCAAAATGTATAGAAATATTAGAGAATGTCTCTCTGTACTGCCAACCATAGAAGCCATAAGAACGCTCCCAAGGAACATCAGACAATCCGAGCAATTCGACAATACCGGTAACAGTAGTTTCAGAAGATTTACAAGGAATTGTAGCGGAAAACCAGTCAATTATAATTTTTTCTTTTGTATCCATAAAAAAACCCCTCTTCCCTATCAGTAATTCTCCATCATCAAATCATATTGCAAATCAGACTTCACGCAATAACAAACCGGGTCAGGTTCGTAATTGTGTGAGCGTCTTTCTGCATTTAATCTTGCAGCTTATTTTTCAGCATCCTCTTTCTTCTCAAATGAAGATAATTTTGTGTAAGAAACATCATCCCAAGTGTAAACCTCATAAACATTAAACATCATAAAAATACCTCTCTTTGATAATATAATTGTATGTAGAGGGGGGCTATTAGCTTGCCCCCCTAACAGGAAACCAACTTCCTGAATTTTTTTGACTGCAGGGCCCCGGGGTAACACCGCCACCCCGCAGTCAATATTTTTTAGTCAATTGTTTTAATCATTCGTAAGATAACGCTATATGTATAATAACCTGCTACTGCAACAAGCCACAGCGTAAGAGTGTCAACTATAAACGCAAAATCAACGAAATAATTAATATATACAAGATATTTTGAAATAGGTGAATTATCAAGCATTTGGAACGGACTATCAGGAAGTAAATCTATTATGCTTTTTAACAATTCATATAGTGTATCGCATATCCAATTCCAAATCTCGCCGAAAACTTCCATATTTTATTCAGCTCCTATCACTTTTCGAGATATTAAAATCAAAAATACAACAAATCCCAAACTACTGAAAAAGCGTGAAATTTTTGCTATTTCATCAAACATTGAAAAATCAATAGTTAATGTATAATCAATATCTAAAAACTCCCATTTCATCGGGATTTCAAAAACAGGTGCTTCGGGTTCAGCTACAAGATTAGCAAAAACATTGTAAACATCCCACGGCAAGCAGAACGGAAATTTTTCTTTAAAGAGGATTTCCGGCAAGCTCAAGCCCGAGATTGAGGGCTTGTTAGGTTTTGTGTCAGGATCTTCTTTTGTGTCGTCTTTAGTATCGTCTTTAGTATCATCTTTTGTATCGTCTTTGGTGTCTGTCTTATCTGTCGCTATATCGCCAGTGTCTGTCAATGTCTTGTCACGAACATCTGACGGTGAAAGGTCAATAAGGTCGTCAACATCAAGAGGAAAAGCAATAGAGCCACTTCCTGCATCAGCAACAGAATCAGTCCAAGATGTGTCTGTTCCTATATAGTCGTTACCAATAGAGATTGACGGGTCGCAAGTAAACGCTTTTGTAATAGCACTATCATTTATTTTAAATCCTGGATCGCAGTTGATTAAAAAATCAGTTCCAAATATTGTGCCGTCATCACATACTAAACTACCGATTGAATCAATATTAAGACTATACATAGAATCACTACCCGTCGCAGAAACTAAGTGATTTTGATAATATAAAAAGCCACCATGAGGTGAAACATATTCTTGCTTATAATAATACGGTTGTATTAAAGGTATAGAAGTTGAAACAGTCGCACCGCCACGAAATAATGAAGTATTAATAACATTATCAGTCAAAGAAAAAACAATATCCTGATCATGATAAATTATTCCTTGGTCTTGATACGAAGATGCATTAAGAGAGCGATAATAAGTATAACCAGTTCCTAAAATAGTTACTTTAATAATACACCACTCTGACTTAAAAGCATCTGAAACAGCAGCAGGAACATCACCCATAACTTCAGAACCAATAATCTCAATCATTGTGCTACCTACGCTAAAACTTGAATATGCGTGAGAGTTACAATCGAAATTAAACTTTAAAGATCCTTCATTCTGCAAAAGAGAAACAAAACTATCATAGTTTTTAAAAGTTGATTGCGCTATGTTAAAATCAATAAAACTCGATGTTACTTCAACACTCGGAGAATAAATAAACGCTGCTATTGAATCAAAAATCTTTTGCCATTCGCTTGCTAAGCACATAATTAAACCGTTTGTTGTTACTGTATAATACTCTTTTTTTGCGTCATACTGTTCTTGAGCTTTATCTATTATGCTTTTCGTATCAGAATCAACAGAATTATAATACCGTCGTGCAGTGCTTTGTGCTGCCTCGGCAGATGTAAAAGTTACACCACAAGCAACCATTATACCTATAACAAACATAATAATTTCTTCAACACCAGTTACAGCGTGAGCCTGTGCCGGTGCAAGCACACCGCCGAAACATATTACAGTCATTAAACATAAAATTAAGCACAGAGAACTACGAAGTAGCTTTCTGATGTTCTTCTTGCTGAACAAGGTTTTTATTTTTAATAGCATTTCGTAACCTCTCTTTCATTTTTTCTACATCTATTTGCTGTTTAGGCTTTTCATCAGAATTTGCAGTCTGATTAGTAGCAGCCTTTTCATCTTCTTTAAAATTGAAAAGTGCCATTGTATCATAACAAGACGCTATCTTCTTGTTAAATCTCTTAAGCTGCGTTCCTGTTTTGATTTTGCAAGGATACCAATACTCGACACAATGAAAAATACCTTTGCAAACGAGGGAGAGGAGAGCAAAAGCTAAGTTCCAATTCTTTAACGCTCTGTGCTTGTAATCATATTCGAGCAATCCTCTAATCTGCCTGTCCAACATTCTATCGTTCTGAGCAATCAAGATAAATTCATAGTTAAAATGCCGATGATTTGCGAAAAAATTAACCCATTCCATACGGTCCTTTTTATCAAACTGTCGAGCATTAAACATAATACTTGCCTCATCAATAACAACAAGGGTTTGTGCTTTGCGGCTTGGCTTATGATGTAGTTTTGCATAATCAAGTAAATAATTAACAGTCAATTTTGAGTTAGGAACGAAAGTAAAAGAACCGATTTTTTTACGCTTAAAATAATTCTCTGTATTAACAGGAAAATTAGCAATAACATTATTGCCGGATCTAAGCCAACTTATTATATCTGCGGTTGCGTGGTAACTTTTGTAACTTCCAGGAGTACCGCTATATAAGGATATTGCCATTTTATGTCCCTCCTTTTGCGAGTCTGAAAAAACTTTTTAAAAAAGCCCTATGGGGTCTTGACTCTCCAAAAATCGAATGATAGCTTACAGTTGCCGAGCAACTCAAAAGCTAAAAAATACTTTGGGTTACTCGGCTTAAAAATTGTATCATTCGATTTTTTCCGAGTAAAGACTGAACTTTTTTAAAAACTTTTTTCAGAGGATAATTGCATAAAGAAAAGTAATTGCCTACGGCGTGCCTCACAATCTAAAAGCTAAAACAAGCTAAAACAAAAATAGGAGCAGGGACTTTTTAACCCTGCCCCTAAATTTGATTGAGAGGTACATTTTAAGAAGCTTTACCGAGGAGCTTTTTAACAAAGCCGATACCTTTAGTAACAGCAACAACTACACCGAAAATTGCGAGAGCAGTTGGAATAGCAGCTACAATGAACTGCAAAATGTTACCCTGAACATTCGTCAAAGCGTCAGTAAACGAAGTCAACGCAGTTTGTAACGCATTGTCAGATGATACAGCAGTATCAGCCTCTGCAGCAAAACAGTTAATAGCTGACATAGCAGTCATTACTGCTGCGGTTACCAATACCGAAAGCTTTTTTTTATGCTTGCACACAAAATTTTTGATTTTTCCCATTTTTTTAACTCCTTCCATAGATTTTATGTATTAAGCCATTTTTATGAACTTGTAAGCACTATAAATGGCATAACCAATTAATGAAGTTATTACATACGAAGAAAACCCAACACCTAAACCAGTAAGAAAATAAGGAACAATATTCATATTACCACTTCCAAAAGCTAAACGCTCTTCCTAACGATATTCCGATAACAACGGCTATTGAAGCGACTATTGCAATAGTACTAAATGTTATTAAATCGTTTTGATATTGAACAGCGTTATATATTTCATCAATCGTTGCCATTATCTCCCTCACTTGCGAGAGTAGACATTACAGCGTCTTTGAATTGACACTTTTTGCAAACTTCTTCATCACCGGGGCGGAATTTTTCTCCGTGTTTTTTAATTAGGTAGTTGAATAAGAGCATTAAGCAACAACCGAGCGCAAAACCTGTCAGCATATTACAACCCCCATACTGCAGTGAATGCGTTTAGTGTTTTTTCGTCAACATTTTCAACTTCATTGATAAGAATACACTTCTTTTTGTCATCGAAGTACAGATTAACAAAAGAGCCGAGTTTAACATTTTCGAGGACTTGAGCATCTCTGACTTTTACTTCTTCGGCTTTAAGTCCTGTTATGTCGTCTGACTGACTGAGAACCGAGAGCCTGAAATATTCAATGCGTTCTCCCTGCTCAGTGACGAAATCACCTGAACGATAGCCTACTATCATTTTTACATCATTCATTTTGTTGCCTCCTTGATTAGAATAGATTTTATAGGGACATTCGGAAAGACTTGACATTAAGTAACTTAAAAATCGTAGTGTTACATACTCCGTTATGCCTACCGGGAGAATTACTCTAATTTGTGTCTTTTTTATTCGACCTAAACCGAATGTTATGTAAATTAATAAAAAATGATATTATTTCCGCAGGTTAAAATGAACGATAATAGCCGTCGTTGTCGTAATAGCCAAGACCGTTAGAAATATCAACAGCGTGAGTGTCATAATCAGAATCAGTGCCGTATCCAACAATTAGACCATCATCATTATATTCAAGAACTGATGCACCAGCTTGTTTAGCTAATTTAATCATTTTTTCATTATGAATAATTCTTTCATTTTCTGTCATTTTAATGTCCCCTTTATTTTTATTTTTCTTTAACAATGTAAAATTTGAATAAATCGTCATAATCAACGATAT